>Ga0316189_10001275_pt1 | contig 25044 bp, 25 predicted proteins | sample LowCovwburrow_MG_FD_204930 | JGI IMG/M metagenome (GOLD analysis project Ga0316189, IMG submission 204930) | Coastal sediment microbial communities from Maine, United States - Lowes Cove worm burrow | ecosystem: Environmental > Aquatic > Marine > Coastal > Sediment | place: USA: Maine... | reverse complement strand
GACAATAATGTGATATCAACAACAGTAACCCGTGCTAGGCACGGATGACAGAGTAGAAAGGTGATGAAGTGGTAAATGTAGTAATTATAGGCTTAGTGTTGATTGTGCTTTTCTGTTTGTTCAGGGCCTTGTACTTTATGGTGACATCAAAAAGAGGCCCAAAACAAGGCGAAGGTGTCGCTAATTTTCTACTGCTACGCGTCACCTTCTCGGCTATCTTGATTGGGTTCTTAGTGGTGGCCAATTACGTTGGCTGGATAGAATTCCATGGCCCCTATCAAGACCCAAGGCTAGTACAAATACAACAAAGTGAAAGTCTAGACAAAAGTGAGGCTGCTGCTAAACAAGACTGAGCTGCGATCAACAAAATAATGCCTATGGAGAGGTATTAATCCTCATCAAACCAACGATAAAGTAGACCCGCCAAGATCGCACCGACAATCGGTGCAAACCAAAATAACCATAACTGAGAAATAGCCCAGTCACCTTGGAATAGCGCAACACCGGTACTTCGTGCAGGGTTAACCGAGGTATTGGTGACCGGAATAGTAATAAGGTGAATTAAAGTCAGCCCCAAACCAATAGCAATCGGTGCAAATCCTTGTGGTGCACGTTTATCAGTCGCGCCTAGAATAATCAGCAAGAACATAAACGTCATCACCACTTCAGCAATCAAAGCCGCATTTAAACTATAACCACCCGGAGAATGTTCTCCATAGCCATTGGATGCAAATCCAGCAGTGACATCAAACCCAACTTGACCACTTGCGATCAGATACAGAATAGCCGCGCCAGCTAATCCACCGGCGACTTGAGCGATGATATAGGGAATCAATTCAATAGTTGAAAACCGTCCACTGGTCCATAAGCCAAATGAAACAGCTGGATTAAGATGACAGCCTGAAATATGTCCAATAGCGTAGGCCATGGTTAATACCGTTAGACCAAAAGCAAATGACACACCCACCAAGCCAATACCAACATCTGGAAAGGCAGCAGCAAGGACAGCACTACCACAGCCACCTAATACCAACCAAAATGTGCCAATAAACTCAGCCGCCAATTTTTTGGATAAAGTCATATGTAACTCCCTTTAATTAAAGCTTAAATTCTATGTGCTTCTAGCTTAATGGAATATGAATAGAACTTACAATAGAGAAAAATCACACAATTGATGGGCCAGCATCAAAATTCTAATTAACTGAAACATGTTTTAGAGTATCCAGGGGCCTAATTATGGATCAGAATATTCAAACACAACATGATCGCTTTAGTCACACATCAACCAGTGATGTAGAATAGCGGCTTTTCTAAAACATTGTCTCTTTCATGGCCGATTTACAAACACAACTTAATAAACGACGTACGTTTGCGATCATCTCGCATCCGGATGCGGGTAAAACAACCATTACTGAAAAACTGTTGTTATTCGGTGGTGCAATCCAAATGGCGGGTAGTGTTAAGTCACGCAAAACCGATCGTCATGCCACATCAGATTGGATGGACATGGAAAAGGAACGGGGTATCTCGGTCACTTCGTCTGTGATGCAGTTTCCTTATAAAAATCGGGTGGTGAATTTACTCGATACCCCCGGCCATGCTGATTTCTCAGAAGATACTTATCGCACATTAACGGCGGTGGATTCCGCCTTGATGGTGATTGATAGCGCCAAGGGTGTTGAGCAACGTACCATTAAATTAATGGAAGTGTGTCGGCTTCGTGACACGCCGATTTTAACCTTTATTAATAAGCTGGATAGGGAAGGGCGCGATCCGATTGATGTCTTGGATGAAATAGAGGATATACTCAATATCCAATGTGCGCCTATCACTTGGCCGATTGGCATGGGTAAAAACTTCAAAGGCATATTTCACCTCCTCAAAGACAGTGTGCATATTTTTGAACCGCACAGTAGTGAAGTAGGTGAGGTGATTGAAGGCTTGGATAATCCACGTTTAGATGAATTATTTGGCGACTTAGCTGACGAGCTACGTGAAGAGATTGAGTTGGTACGCGGTGCTAGCCATGAGTTTAATTTAGAAAAATTCCTAGCAGGTGAACTGTCTCCTACCTTTTTTGGTAGTGCGATGAATAACTTCGGTATTACCGAGTTAATGGATTCTTTTGTTGAATATGCACCGATGCCGCAATCGCGTGAGACCAAAACACGTGTTGTTGAAGCAAAAGAAGCACCTTTTAGTGGTTTTGTTTTCAAAATTCAAGCCAATATGGATCCGAAACATCGTGATAGGGTCGCTTTCTTGCGTGTTTGTTCTGGTCAATATAAGAAAGGGATGAAGTTGCGCCAAACCCGGACAGGGAAAGATGTCACCATTGCCAATGCGGTGACCTTTATGGCGGCGGAACGAGAGCAAGCACAAGATGCCTGGCCAGGGGATATTTTAGGGTTACACAATCATGGCACCATTCAGATAGGCGATACCTTTACCGAAGGTGAAGATATTCAATTCACTGGTATCCCTTATTTCGCACCAGAGTTGTTCCGACGCGTACGTTTAAAAGATCCTTTGAAAATGAAAGCGTTATTAAAGGGCTTGCAGCAATTGAGTGAAGAAGGTGCGACACAATTATTTAGACCCTTAGACAATAATGATCTGATTCTGGGCGCTGTCGGTGTGTTGCAGTTTGATGTGGTGGTACATCGACTTAAAGGGGAATACAACGTTGATTGCGCCTATGAACCTGTTCAAGTGCATACGGCTCGCTGGGTGTATTGTGATGACAGTAAAAAGCTCGAAGAGTTTAGGAAAAAAGCATCACAAAACCTGGCTTTAGATGGTGCTGGTGGGCTGACTTATATTGCAACGACCAGAGTCAATCTCGATTTGACCATGGAGCGTTGGCCCGATATTGAGTTCAAGTCAACACGTGAGCATAGTTAGCTTCGATTTGCTTTTCTAAGGCAACCTCAAGCAGAATACCAATTGAGTAAGTTAAAACACAAGGTAGATCCATGAGAGTAAGATCGGCAATGAAACATAAAAGCGAGCCAGTGATCAAGTTATCACCAGCAGATACGCTCGATCAGGCGGTATCTCTCATGATGGAACATCGCATTGGTTCAATATTGATTGCGGACCCTGATAATTTGGTAGGGATACTCTCTGAGCATGATCTATTACGTGTCTTACACCAAGGTCTAGATCAGTCATTGGCCAATATTACGGTTAAAGCGGCCATGACACCCAACCCGATTACTTGCGATCCAGATGATTCCATCGAAGCAGCGATGACCTTAATGGTGGACAATGATATCCGCCATTTACCTGTTGTTTATAAAGGTAAGCTGGAAGGCATGTTATCGATTACTGATACTGTGGAAGAGTTATTGAAAAAAGCGAAGTTTGAGAATAAATTACTTAAAAACTATATTCAAAACTGGCCTGATGATGAAGAGGCTGATAAGACAACGTAAGGCGAGACAAAACAGTGTATCGCTGCTTTTTTTTACGCTAGAGAAAAATCACTTTAGAACTGATTATCTTCATCGTCAGGTGATAAGTCTTCATAGCGAATAACGTTTAAGTTATTTTCATCTGCAAAATCGATAAGAAAGTCATATAACATTTCATTATCTTGCTCTAAGGCTGCATTGATAACAACGCATTTTATGCTATCAACAGTCGCTAATGAGACGCTAGGATGATAGGTGATACGCCGGTTACGATCGTAGCTAGCCACTGCACCGCAGAGGCGTTCTGCCCAATCGCTAGGGCGAAATTTGCGGCCATCTTGAGTAAGGCCTTGAATAATGACCTTTGTCCTTGTTGACATCTTGCTTGCTCGGAAAATAGTAGGCTGATAAAAGTAGGGCTATTCTACTGTATTTCATGACAAGGACGTAGCATTAAATAATACCACCAGTGCTTTAAGTCACAATAAAAGCCTACGTTGTCCAAATGCGTTGGTTGAGAAGGAGTGTGTAACAAGATGTTGTTAATATTAAGGAAGCTGCTTTTGAGCTTATTGATAATGATTGCTTTAGCATTATTAGTACGATTAGCCTTATTTAAAGGGCCGGTTCAGGCCGCAGTCCTCCTACCCCAAAGTCCCATTATTGATATGCATGTCCATGTCGCCGGCTTAGGCTATGGTGATAGCGGCTGCTTTACTGCTAAGGCGCTGGAAGATAGCTATAAATTTGATTATTATCTGGGCGCTTTTGGCGTTACAGAGACACTATTGGAACAGCAGGGTGACCAAATCCTGATAAAACGCTTGGCAGAAACCGTCGAAGCAGCAGCACATATTGATGGTGTCGTTATCTTGGCCATCGATGGTGTGGTTAACCAGCAAGGTGAGTTAGACAGAGATAAAACCCAAGTTTATATCCCAAATGATTACATTGCACAACAAGCTGACTTGTATCCATCATTGTATTTTGGCGCCAGTATCAATCCGTACCGTCATGATGCTCTAGCACGGCTTGAAAAAGTAAAACAGCAAGGCGCCAAACTCATTAAGTGGATCCCCAATATTCAGCATATTGACCCCAGTGACCCGCGTTTAACGGACTTTTATCTTAAGATGAGAGCATTGGGTCTGCCGCTATTGAGTCATGCCGGTCAAGAACGGTCTTTTACTGATGCTATCGATGAATATGGTGATCCCAAACGCTTAATATTGCCTCTATCATTGGGTGTGACGGTTATTGCTGGCCATATCGCCACCACCGGCGAAAGCCATGGTGAAGATAATTATCAACGTATTTTGACTTTGTTTGAGCAATATCCAAATCTCTATACCGATATATCAAGCCTGACTCAGATCAATAAATTAGGCTATATCAATAAAGCGATAGTGGAGCCGCGACTAAAAGGCCGACTGGTTTATGGCAGTGATTTCCCTTTAGTCAATATGGCTCTAGTCTCACCCTATTATTTCCCATTAAATCTAACGTTTAATCAAATGTTTGAATTGTCCGCTATTGAGAACCCATTTGAACGTGATGTTGCCTTAAAGCAAGCTTTAGGTATCCCGAGGGATATTTTCACTAGAAGTGCAGCGCTACTGAATATTCAAGCTAAAAATCAGCTTGGAGAAAGATGAGTTAAAAAGATCATATAAAACCCCCTTCAAGGATTTAGGTCGACCATAAAAACCCGTATAATGAATCGTTTTGTTAATCGAGAGTAATGGGACAATTTGTGGCCGACTATAAACACACCTTAAACCTGCCTGCAACAAAGTTCCCAATGAAGGCTGGGTTGCCAAACCGTGAACCATTGATGTTAAAGCGCTGGCAGGCATTAGACCTGTACCAGAAAATGCGCGATAACGCCAAAGGCAGACCGGTCTTTATCCTTCATGATGGCCCGCCGTATGCCAATGGTGATATCCATATTGGCCATGCGGTTAATAAAATTCTCAAAGATATTATTTTAAAATCAAAAACCTTATCTGGTTTTGATACACCTTATGTGCCAGGTTGGGACTGTCATGGTCTGCCGATTGAACTCAATGTCGAAAAGAAAGTCGGCAAACCAGGCGTCAAAGTGACAGCTAGTGAGTTTAGAAAAGCCTGTCGTGAATATGCTCAAAAACAAGTTAATGGCCAACGTGAAGATTTCAAACGTCTAGGTATTCAAGCTGAATGGGATAACCCATACCTCACGATGGACTTTAGCTATGAAGCCGATATTATTCGCACCTTAGCTGAAATTATTAAACAAGGTCATTTGCACAAAGGGGTTAAACCCGTACATTGGTGTGTGGATTGTGGTTCTGCCTTAGCAGAAGCTGAGGTCGAACACGAAGACAAAACATCGCCAGCGATTGATGTGCGTTTCAATGTGATTGATACAGCAGCATTTGAACAAGCGTGTGGTGCAACAGGGCAGGGCACCATCAGTGTACCGATTTGGACCACGACACCTTGGACATTACCCGCTAACCAAGCGGTATCATTGAACCCTGAATATGATTATGTCTTGCTGCAATGTGGTAATGAACGATTATTACTCGCTGAAGATCTACATCAAAGTGCATTAGAACGTTATGGCATGACGGGTGAAATCATTAGCCGTTGTAAAGGCGCTGCGTTAGAAGGCCTACAATTACAACACCCATTTTATGATCGCCAAGTCCCTATTATTTTAGGCGACCATGTCACGGCTGAAGCGGGTACCGGTGCAGTACATACCGCGCCCGGTCATGGTCAAGACGATTTCACTGTGGGGTTGAAGTACGATCTAGAAGTCTATAACCCTGTGGGTGCAAATGGTGTTTTCTTACCTGATACAGCATTGTTTGCAGGCCAATCTGTGTTTAAAGCCAATCCAAATGTGATTGAGCTGCTTAAAGAAAAAGGGGCTCTGTTGAACCATGTTGATATTCAACATAGCTATCCACATTGCTGGCGGCATAAGAGTCCAATTATTTTCCGTGCCACGCCGCAATGGTTTATTAGCATGGACCAAAATGGTCTACGTCAAGCAGCACATCAAGCGATTAATGACACGACCTGGATGCCAGATTGGGGTCAAAAACGTATTGAAGGCATGGTCGAAGGGCGGCCTGACTGGTGTATTTCGCGTCAGCGGACTTGGGGCGTACCGATCCCTTTATTTGTCCATCAACAAACCGGTGAGTTGCATCCAAACACGCAAGCCCTAATGGAGCAAGTCGCGACACAAGTTGAACAACAGGGCATTGATGCGTGGTTCGATTTAGATGCTGCAAGGTTATTAGGCGATGAAGCCGGTCAGTACGACAAAGTCTCAGATACCCTGGATGTGTGGTTTGATTCTGGCGTGTCACATGCCTGTGTTTTAGCGCGTCGTGAGTATTTAGACCGGCCAGCAGACCTCTATTTAGAAGGCAGTGATCAACATCGCGGTTGGTTCCAATCGTCTTTGTTGACTTCAATTGCATCGACTAGGAAAGCACCTTATAAAGCGGTGTTGACACATGGTTTTACAGTTGATGCCAATGGCATGAAAATGTCTAAATCAAAAGGCAATGTCATCGCACCACAAAAAGTGGTGAATAATTTAGGTGCGGATATTATTCGTCTCTGGGTTGCGTCAGCAGATTACACTGCAGAAATGAATGTCTCAGATGCTATTCTGAAACAGGCGGCGGATTCATATCGCCGCATTCGCAATACAGCCCGTTATTTATTATCGAATTTATCAGACTTTAACCCAGCAACAGATTGCGTAGCGGTTGAAGAAATGTTGGCTTTAGATCAATGGGCTATTGATAGAGCCTATGATTGCCAACAAGATATTGTGGCGGCCTATGAAAGTTACCAATTCCACACTATTTATCAGAAAGTGCATAACTTTTGTGCCAATGAAATGGGCAGTTTATACCTAGATATCACCAAAGATCGCCAATACACCATGCAAGAAAACAGCTTGGGCCGCCGTTCGGCACAAACTGCGATGTACCATATTTTAGAAGCCTTAACACGCTGGATAGCGCCAATCTTAAGTTTCACCGCAGATGAGTTGTGGGAATATTTGCCGGGAGAGCGTAATGAATCTGTGATACTTAACACTTGGTATGACGGACTCGAAGCACAGAAGGAAGCGCATCTTGATGCTAAAGCATGGGAGCATATTTTTGATGTGCGTGATGCCGTTTCAAAAGAGCTCGAAGTGCTGCGTAATGACGGTAAAATTAAGGGCGGACTAACCTCTGAGGTCAGTCTATATGCTGATTCAGCAGTTTTTGATCAGCTATCGCAACTTGGCGATGAACTTAAATTTGTGCTGATTACATCAAAGGCATCTTTGTTTAAAGAAGTGGATAAACCCGCTAATGCCATGACAACATCGGTAAGGGGGCTACATCTTGTTGTAGCAGCCTCCGAACAAGCACGCTGTGATCGCTGCTGGCATCAAACCGAAGACGTCGGTCAAGATGAAACACACCCTGAACTCTGCGGCCGCTGTATTGATAATATTGATGGCGAAGGTGAACAGCGTCACTATGCGTAACGGCTTTTTATCATGTTGAAATATTTGACGGTTACAGGCTTAGTGATCGTATTTGATCAAGTCAGTAAATGGCTGATGGTGTCATGGTTATCGTTGTATGAAACAGTCGCTGTGATGCCTTATTTCAACTTAACCATGGCCCATAATCACGGCGCAGCATTTAGTTTTTTGGCCCAAGCGGGTGGTTGGCAACGTTGGTTCTTTATTGGCCTAGCGCTTGCGATCAGTACGTTTCTATTGTTTTGGCTGGCGAGGTTAAAGCCACATGCCAAACTAGAAGCCATATCCTTAAGTCTAATTTTAGGCGGTGCAATCGGCAATGTTATTGATCGTATTGTCTATGGTTATGTAATCGATTTTCTTGATTTCTATATTGGCACTAGCCATTGGCCAGCATTTAATATTGCCGACTCAGCGATTTGTGTTGGGGCCGTATTGTTGATTCTTGATAGCTTCAAGTCTGAAGATAAGTCACAAACAGTATGAATGCTTGCGATTTAGCCTTGCCGAATATTGCGGCCTTACAACCTTATCAACCGGGTAAACCGATTGAAGAGTTAGAACGTGAATTAGGCATCAGTAATATTATTAAATTGGCCTCAAATGAAAACCCTTTGGGACCTTCTGAATCCGTATTGTCTGCTATTGCTAAAGCCACACAAGATGTTAGCCGCTATCCTGATGGTAATGGTTTTACGCTCAAAGCGGCCTTAGCAGAAAAAGTACAGCTTGATATTAATCAAATCACCTTGGGTAATGGATCCAATGATGTATTGGAATTACTGGCCCGTACCTTCGTATCGCCACAAGATGAAGTTATTTTTTCACAATATGCCTTTGCGGTGTATCCATTGGTTACCCAAGCGATAGGCGCAAAATCAGTGATTGCAGCTGCTCGTGATTATGGTCATGACTTAGACGCGATGAGTGTGCTTATCACTGATAAGACCAAACTGATCTTTATTGCCAACCCGAATAACCCGACCGGTACGGCTTTAAGGCCTGAACAAATTCAAGCTTTTATGCAGCAAGTGCCGAATACAGTGATAGTGGTGCTCGATGAAGCCTATGTTGAATACACAGCGCAGACTGTTAATACAGTAGATTGGCTTAAGACTTATCCAAACCTCGTTATCACGCGTACTTTTTCCAAAGCCTATGGCTTAGCGGCGTTAAGAGTCGGTTATAGTTTGTCGCATCATAATGTGGCGGATGTCGTTAACCGTATTCGCCAACCCTTTAATGTGAATAGTTTTGCTTTATCTGCCGCGACAGCAGCACTGTCTGACCATGAGTATATTGCACAGACAAAACAGCTCAATGATGCGGGTATGCAGCAGTTTGAATTGGGTTTTCAACAATTAGGTCTAGACTTTATTCCTTCAAAAGGAAATTTTATTTGTGTTGATGTCAAAGCCAATGCAGAGCAGGTATTTCAATCTTTATTACATCAAGGTGTGATCACTCGCCCGGTTGCGAATTATGGTTTGCCACAGCACTTGCGTATCAGTATTGGTCATGAACAAGAAAACCAGAGTTGCCTAGATGCATTAGCGACACTATTGGAGTCAAATCATGATTAATCGTTTAGCCATCATTGGCATGGGTTTAATTGGCGGTTCTCTATCACTCGCACTTAAACAGGCGGGTAGAGTGCAAGAGGTGATTGGTTTTTCCAGACAGGAATCAACACGTCAGCAAGCCTTAGCACTTGGTATTGTGGATCAGGCGCCGAATACGATAGCTGAAGCGTTACACGGTGCGGAGATGGTTGTTCTGGCTGTCCCGATGGGCGCAATGGCAGAGACGTTAATGATGATAGCGCCTCATGTCACCGATAAGATGGTGATTACCGATGCAGGGAGTGCGAAAGCACAAGTCGTAGAGGCTGCTAAACGCGCACTAGGTGAGCGGTTTAAACAGTTTGTACCTGGCCATCCCATAGCAGGTACAGAAAAAAGCGGCCCAAGGGCGGCATTTGCAGAACTATACCAAGATCACCGGGTCGTACTGACGCCAGTAGAACAGACTGATGTAACAGCATTAGAGCAAGTGCGTACTATGTGGCTAGCGACGGGTGCAGAGGTGACAACAATGGCTGTTGCACATCATGATCGGCTGTTGGCAGCAACCAGTCACTTACCTCACCTCCTCGCATTTAATTTGGTGGATATGTTGGCGCAAGGCAATGATGTCGATGAAGTTTTGCGTTATGCGGCGGGCGGCTTTAAAGATTTTTCTAGAATAGCATCAAGTGATCCGGTGATGTGGCGAGATATTTGTATAAGTAATAGTGATGCGATTCTAGACTTATTAACACAATATCAGCATCAAATGAATTTGTTACAACAAGCCATTGAACAGCAAGATGGTGATTATTTAATGACGGTGTTTAAGCGTGCGAAACAAGCACGTGATACCCGATTTAATGACCCGGATTTAATAGATGACAGTGAAGTATGATCAAACGAAATTGGCAAAAATGGAGTTAGAACGGACGTGAGCGCAGAACAAGTAAAACAATATATTGTTCAACCTGGTGGCAAGCTGAGTGGCGAAATACGTGTGCCGGGCGATAAATCAATTTCGCATCGGGCTATTATGTTGGGTGCTATCGCACAAGGTATCTCGGAAGTAACAGGGTTTTTAGAAGGTGAAGATGCCTTAGCAACGTTAGCAGCCTTTAGGAACTTGGGCGTAAAAATAGACGGGCCGATAGCGGGACGAGTGACAGTGCATGGGGTCGGTATGCATGGCTTGACCTTACCCGAAAATGCACTTGATTTAGGTAATTCAGGCACATCAATAAGGCTACTTTGTGGTTTATTAGCAGGCCAGAATTTTAATACTGTTTTAAAAGGCGATAGTTCTCTTGCTCAACGTCCAATGGGGCGGGTGATTGATCCGCTAGCAAAAATGGGTGCGGTTATAGGCAGTGATGAGGGTAAATTACCGCTGCATGTACAGGGTGGTAATGCCTTATATGCCATTGCTTATGAATTACCCATGGCCAGCGCACAAGTTAAATCATGTTTATTGCTAGCAGGTATGTACGCCAAAGGTAAAACAACGATTGTCGAACCTGCACCGACGCGTAACCATTCAGAGAGAATGTTAGAAGGGATGGGCTATCCAATACAGGTTGACGGTAATAAAGTGACCATTGAAGGTGGCGGTACATTACTAGCGACACAGATTGATGTGCCAGCGGATATTTCATCGGCTACATTTTTCATCGTGGGCGCAACGATTGCACCAGATTCCGATATTACCTTGAAACATGTGGGTATCAACCCAACGCGCATTGGGGTGATCAATATCTTACGTCTTATGGGTGCAGATATTACGATCAGTAATGAAACGATAACAGGTGGCGAACCCGTTGCCGATATTCGGGTACGTTATGCTCCATTAAAAGGAATTGATATTCCTATTGAACAAGTGCCTTTAGCGATCGATGAGTTTCCGGCTATTTTTATTGCAGCGGCCTGTGCTGAAGGTCGTACCATCTTAACCGGTGCCGAAGAATTACGCGTAAAAGAAAGTGATCGTATTCAGGCGATGGCAGAGGGCCTAACAATATTAGGTATTGATGCGGTTACGACAGAGGATGGCATCATTATTCATGGCGGAACGATAGGCTCAGGCGAAGTGGATAGTTTAGGGGATCACCGTATTGCCATGTCGTTCGCTATGGCGGGGTTACAAGCTGGCGGTACGATTGTCATTAAGGATTGTGCCAATGTGTCGACGTCATTTCCTAACTTCGTAGAACTGGCGACTGAAGCCGGTTTAACCTTGGATGAATTAGATGGTTGATATTCCCGTTCTGACTATTGATGGCCCGAGTGGATCGGGTAAGGGCACGGTTGCTCAGCTTATCGCTAAGGAATTAGGCTGGCATTATTTGGACAGCGGCGCACTTTATCGCGTATTGGCACAAGCCGCGATTAAACATGGTGTTGAGCTGACGGATGAGGCGACACTTGCAGATCTAGCACAGCATTTAGATGTTGTTTTTGCAGTCAAAGCAGGGGCTTTAGAGGTCTTGCTAGAAGGAGAAGATGTCAGTATTTTGATTCGTTCTGAACAAGCAGGGAATGCCGCTTCAAAGGTGGCTGCACTACCCTTAATTCGCAGTACTTTGCTAGAACGGCAGCGTGAATTTAGACAGGCTCCTGGCCTAGTCACGGATGGCAGAGATATGGGTACCGTTGTTTTTCCAGATGCGCCGTATAAAGTTTTTTTAAATGCCAGTGCTGAGGTTCGGGCAAAAAGAAGACATAAGCAGTTGAAAGAAAAAGGAATTGGGAGTAACCTTTCCGATCTTATTGCTGAAATTTCCGAGCGAGATGAGCGAGACAGTCAGCGTACAGTAGCGCCATTAAAGCCTGCTGATGACGCTATACAACTGGATTCGACCCGTTTAGGAATTGATGCTGTATTTAATCGTGTCAGAGCGATATTGCGCTGACACATAATAGGTGCCTGCCTTTTCATTATAAAAGGTTGGCTTTTTTTACTTCCTGCATTAGCAGGTATTAAGGGCGATTCTACAATTTTAAGTAGAATCAAGGGTATAAATAATGAGCGAAAGCTTTGCTGAACTCTTTGAAGAGAGTCTAAATTCCACACCAATGCAAACAGGTAAGATCGTATCTGGCATGGTCGTTAGTGTTAGTTCCGATGTCGTGATGGTCAATGCGGGTTTAAAATCAGAAGGTGCTATTCCTGCTGAAGAATTCCTAAATGAAAAAGGCGAAATGACCGTTGTTGTCGGTGATATCGTTGATGTTGCATTAGAAACATTAGAAGATGGTTTCGGTGCGACACAATTATCACGTGAAAAAGCCAAAGCGGCAGAAGCATGGATCAAACTAGAACATGCGTTCGAAGCCAATGAAACGGTTATTGGTGTCATGACCGGTAAAGTTAAAGGTGGCTTCACTGTTGAACTCGAAAATGTACGTGCATTCTTACCAGGTTCATTGGTTGATGTTCGTCCAATTCGTGATACATCGCATTTGGAAGGCAAAGAGCTTGAGTTCAAACTGATCAAATTGGATCGCCCTCGTAACAATATCGTGGTTTCTCGCCGCGCCATTATGGAAGCCGAAAACAGTGTTGAACGTGATGCACTTCTAGAAGAACTAGAAGAAGGCAAGAACGTTAAAGGTATTGTTAAAAACTTGACTGACTATGGTGCATTCGTTGACCTTGGTGGTATTGATGGTCTGCTACATATCACGGATATGGCATGGAAGCGTGTTAAACACCCTTCTGAAGTCGTGACAATTGGCGATGAAATCGAAGTACAAGTATTGAAATTTGATAAAGAACGTGAACGCGTCTCTTTAGGCCTGAAACAAATGGGCGACGATCCTTGGAAAGATATTGCGCACCGTTACCCGAATAGCAGCCGCATTCAAGGTAAAGTGACGAATATTGCCGACTACGGTTGTTTTGTTGAAATCGAAGATGGCGTTGAAGGTTTAGTTCACATGTCAGAAATGGACTGGACTAACAAAAACGTCCATCCCTCTAAATTAGTTCAATTGGGTGATGAAGTTGGCGTGATGGTCTTAGATATTGATGCAGATCGTCGTCGTATCTCATTAGGTATGAAGCAGTGTCAATCAAACCCTTGGGAAGAGTTTGCGATGACGCATAACAAGGGCGATAAAGTAGCGGGCTCTATCAAATCAATCACTGATTTTGGTATCTTCATCGGGTTAGATGGTGGTATTGATGGTCTGATTCATCTTTCTGATATCACATGGGAAGAAGAAAACGAAGAAGTGGTTCGTGACTTTAAAAAAGGTGATGAACTAGAAGCCGTTGTGTTGGCCATTGATCCTGAACGTGAACGTATTTCATTAGGTGTCAAACAATTACAAGACGATCCGTTCTCAGAATACATGTCTGAATACCCACGTGGTACAGTTGTGACGGGTAAAGTGACAGAAGTTGATGCACGTGGTGCAACGGTTGAATTAGCGGAAGGTGTAGAAGGTTACATCCGCGCAGCTGATATTTCTCGCGAGCGGACTGAAGATGCAAGTAAAGTATTATCAGTTGGTGAAGAAGTCGAAGCGAAATTTACCGGCATGTCTCGTAAAGATCGGACATTGACACTGTCTATCAAAGCGAAAGATTCACAAGATGAAACAGAAGCTTTGAAAGAGTATTCAAATGTATCTCCTAGCAATAACACCACATTGGGTGATTTGCTTAAAGAACAAATGGATCAAAAAGACAGCTAAACATTAAGAAAATAATAAGCACCTAGGCAATACCTGGGTGCTTATTTTATGTTTGGATAGTGTTGATAATTATGTAGTTTAGCAATATAGAGCCAAAGGTTAATTTCTGGTTCTAAGGAAGATAAATATGACTAAATCTGATTTAATCGAAATACTGTCAGAACGACAATCATTGTTAAATTACCGTGATGTCGAGTTAGCAGTAAAATTAATTCTAGAACAAATGAGTGAAAACTTATCAAGCGGCGATCGCATTGAGATCCGCGGTTTTGGGAGTTTTACATTACATCACCGACCTGCTCGTATTGGCCGTAACCCAAAAAGTGGTGAATCAGTTACATTAGATGAAAAATATGTACCGCACTTTAAACCGGGTAAAGAATTGCGTGACCGTGTTAACAACGCCGCTGGGTTTTAGAACACAAAAATAATGAAATTCAGTCAAGAAGATCCGACTGATGCTCATCGCATACAGTCTTATGATGCAAGATCAGTTGTAATACAGTCTGGCAATCAGCCTGAATTAACAACAATTTCAACCTCTTTTATACTCAGTGCCGAACACTTGGTGAGACCATGGCCCATTAACGCTATTGGTGATTTTAAGACTGATGATATCGATTACTTTAAATCATTAGAGATTGAAGTATTAATATTAGGCCAATCCTTGGTGACATGGCTGTCTCCTGAGATATTAGTTAAATTTTCTGAACAGGCTATTGGTGTTGAACAAATGCCAATAGGACCAGCTTGCCGAACTTTTAATTTATTGATTGCTGAAGGCAGGCAGGTTGCCTTAGCCGTCCATTTTGATTAATGTTATCTAGTAATAACCGCCATATAGCCTAATACATGTTTGAGATTACACTTGTAGCCAGAATGTGGCAGGCCCATCATTAATCAGTGAAACTTGCATAGTGGCTGAAAACTGACCCGTTTCGACGATAGCGTGCTGTTGGCTTGCCAAGGTACAGATATGGTCAAATAAGCGCTGACCTAGCTCTGGTGTTGCCGCGCTGGCGAAACTAGGCCGTAACCCTTTTTGCGTATTAGCAGCAAGGGTGAATTGGGGTACTAATAGTAAACCACCCTTAATATCTTGCAGTGATAGATTCATTTTGCCATCCGAGTCTTCGAAAATTCGGTAGGCTAATAATCGAGTTAATAAACGTTCGGCTTGTGCAAGTGTATCACCCTGTTCAATACCGATAAAAACTAATAAACCTTGATTGATACGGGCAATCTCTCCTTGGCCTACCTCGACACTCGCCTGACGAACACGCTGTAATAAAGCAATCATCGGATATCCGTTTTCACTAAGTTGGCATATTGATGAGCCACCGTGTCCGTAGCTGAGATTAAAGCATCAATAACAGCCAGTTCATCACCGGCATGCCCAGCCAAGTGAATCAAGCTCAACTGACTCTCTGGCCACGCTTGATACAATTCCCAAGTTTGCTTGACCGGGCATACAAGATCATACCGCCCTTGAATTAGCCAAGTAGGGATATGACGAATGGTATCAATATTATCCAAAATAGCATGATGTGCAATAAAGCATTGTTGCAATGCGAAATGTAGTTGGATTCGATAATGAGCAATCAGTTGTGCTTCGTCCAATGTCAGCTGATTGTTGAGTGGCATTAGACGGCCAATTAGGCTCTGCCAGTCATAGAGGGCTTGTGCCATAGTAGTCTGCTGCTGACGGTCAGTATCTAATAATGCAGCCATAAAAGCGGCTAAGGGTGATGTCTGTTCTAAAAGTGCTATGTGTTGCATGAGTTGTTGCCAGGCATCAGGAAATAACTGCGCGACACCGTGATGGGCATAAACCCAGTCAATATCAGCTTGTCTTGCTAGAAAAATACCGCGTAATACCATGGCTAAAACATGTTGGGGGTGATGTTGTGCATAACATAAAGCCAATGTTGAACCCCACGAGCCGCCAAAAACGACCCATTGTTGAATATCAAAGTATTGGCGAAGAAACGCCATATCAGCCATTAAGTGTTGGGTCGTATTGTTTTCAAGTTCCCCCAGTGGTTTTGAGCGACCACAACCGCGTTGATCGAATAAAATAATCCGATATAAAGCCGGATCGAAATAACGGCGGTGCTGTGGTCGACACGCTGAGCCTGGCCCACCGTGCAAGAAAATGACTGGAATACCTTCTGGATTGCCGCACTGTTCAACATAGATCTGATGAGCGCGACCATGACTCAACATTTCCCTATCAATCAAGTCAGTTGAATAGGGGGTCAGTTCAGGGTAGAGGGGGCGAAATGACGGGGTGGGTGCCTTAGTCACGCTTATTTTGGCTCAGATTAATCATATTGAATGAACTATATCATGACTAGAGATGGTAATTAATTGGCGATTGCGACAAAATAGACACTTCGTTGAGATTATTATTTTACAATGCATTTAAGCCACGATTAAGAAGGCAAATCAGTTATATGAACCTGCATGAGTTTCAGGCTAAACAATTATTTTCCCGTTATGGGATTCCAACACCAGATGGCCAAGTTGTCACTAGTGGCGCACAAGCCAGACAAGCTGCAGAGCAGTTGGGTGGCAATTTATGGGTCGTTAAAGCACAAGTCCATAGTGGTGGCCGGGGTAAAGCCGGCGGGGTCAGAATCATTGATACACTTGATGGCGTTGCTGATGCGGCCTATGATTTATTAGGTCAGCGCTTAGTGACCCATCAAACATTGCGACAAGGTTTGCCGATCAACCAGGTTCTGGTTGAACAACCTTCAGATATTCAACGTGAACTCTATTTGGCGGTATTGGTTGATCGGATTAGCCAAAGAATCGTGTTTATGGTGTCAGCACAAGGTGGAATGGATATAGAAGAAGTGGCAGAAAGGGAAGCTGAAGCGATACTAAACTTATTTATTGACCCTATCGTTGGTCTACAAGCTTACCAATGTCGTAGAGCAGGATTTTTCTTAGGTCTAACAGGTGATACATTTAAGCAATTACAAAAAGTGATGCAAGGGTTGTATCAATTGTTTACTGAAAATGATGTCAATTTAGTAGAGATTAATCCGCTTGTTGTCACAGGACAAAATGAATTATTAGCCGTCGATGCCAAACTCAATCTAGATGATAATGCCGTTTTTAGACATGCTGAATTGGCTGCAATGTTTGATCCTGCTCAAGAAGATGAAGCTGAAGTGGTTGCGCAACAGCATGGCCTCAATTATATCTCCTTAGATGGGCAGGTGGCTTGCATGGTTAATGGTGCAGGTTTAGCCATGGCCACCATGGATTTAATTCAAAAAGAAGGCGGCCAGCCCGCCAACTTTTTAGATGTGGGTGGGGGTACCACCGCAGATCGTGTTGCTCATGCCTTCAAATTGATTTTGTCTGATGACAAAGTGAAATCCATTCTGGTCAATATTTTTGGGGGTATCGTGCGCTGTGATTTAATTGCTGAGGGAATTATTCAAGCGGCCAAAGAAGTCGGCTTAACGTTGCCCGTTATTGTTCGACTTGAAGGAACCAATGCAGAACTAGGCCGGGAATTATTGACTCACAGCGGCATGACAATACGTGTTGCGCAAGATTTAACCGATGCCGCTAGGCAGTCTGTGCACGCAGCTCAGGGGACACAGTCATGAGTATTTTAATTAACAGCCAAACTAAAGTGATCTGCCAGGGTTTCACTGGTAAACAAGGCACATTCCATTCCGAGCAAGCGATTACATATGGTACTAATTTAGTTGGCGGGGTGACGCCGGGGAAAGGCGGCCAAACCCACTTAGATCGTCCAGTCTTTAATACCGTTTATGATGCGGTGTCGGAAACTGGCGCGGATGCGACAATGATTTATGTGCCGGCTGCATTTGCTGCCGATGCGATTTTAGAAGCGGCGGATGCCGGAATCAAAATTATTGCCTGTATTACCGAAGGTATTCCAGTACAAGATATGTTGAGAGTCAAACATGCCTTAAAACAATATGGTACCCAACTGATTGGGCCCAACTGTCCTGGTTTAATCACCCCCGATGAATGCAAGATAGGTATTATGCCGGGTAATATCCATTTAGCAGGTAAAATCGGCATTGTCTCTCGTTCGGGGACGTTGACTTATGAAGCGGTGCATCAAACAACGCAAAATGGTTTGGGCCAAAGTACCTGTGTTGGTATAGGGGGAGACCCGATCCATGGCATGAGTTTTATTGATTGCCTAGCACTCTTCGAAGCGGATCCGCAAACAGAAGGTATTGTGATGGTGGGTGAAATAGGCGGACAGGCTGAGGAAGATGCCGCTGCTTATATTCAAGATCATGTCAGTAAACCTGTTGTGGCGTATATTGCTGGCTTAACGGCACCAGCGGGCAAAAGAATGGGCCATGCGGGTGCAATTATCAGTGGTGGTAAAGGGACGGCAGAAGCAAAATTAGTCGCATTAAAACAAGCGGGTGTCACGATAGCCAATTCACCAGCGGAAATGGGTGATGCGATATTGGCGGCGATGGCGAATCGTTAATGGCTGATAGCTTTTGCTTGGTGATGGGACAAATCAACCCAGTTGTGGGAGATGTGTCTGGTAATGTTAAAAAGATCATTGTGGCGGCGCAATATGCGCGTGATGCCCTGAATGCAGACTTGGTCGTTTTCCCAGAATTAACGTTAACGGGCTACCCGCCTGAAGATCTACTACACCGTCCTGGTTTAATTAAACGAGTCGAGTCGGGCTTGGAAAAATTAAAGCAAGATTTGCGGGGTGTCGCAGTTTTAGTCGGTCACCCATCAGGTCGGGTGAGAGAAGATTTATATAATGCGGCTTCCGTGATTGTAGATGGTCAGTGTCTGATCACTTATTTTAAACAATGTTTACCCAATTACAGTGTGTTTGATGAAGAGCGATACTTTGTTAAAGGCTACACTCCAGGCATTTTTGAATATAAAGGGCTGCAGTTTGGTATTACGATCTGTGAAGATATTTGGTTTACTGCACCCGCTAGCCAAGCCGCTGATCTGGGGGCGGATATTATTTTGAATTTGAATGCCTCACCTTTTCGCCAAGGTAAATGCCAGTTACGTGAGATTGAAGTCGCGCAGCGGGTTGCCGAAACCGGCTTAGCTGTCGTGTATGTTAATCAAGTTGGCGGTCAAGACGAATTAGTGTTTGATGGCGGATCATTTGTTTTCTCTGGTCAAGGACAAAAAGTAGCCAGAGCACCGGCCTGGCAAGCAGGTCTGTTTCCAGTCAATATCGACCGTCAGCAGGATGGCCAATTGCTTTTCACAGGCAAGGTCATTGCGAAAGAATCTGATTTAGAAATGACTTATCGCGGTTTGGTCTTAGGTTTACGTGATTATATTGAGAAGAATCATTTCCCCAGTGTGGTCATAGGATTATCAGGCGGCATTGACTCTGCGATGACCTTAGCCTTGGCTGTAGATGCGATTGGTGCAGATAGAGTCAGAACAGTGATGATGCCTTCAAAATATACTGCTCAAATGAGTTTAGATGATGCGGCTGAGATGGCAAACCGTTTAAAAGTTTCCCATAGTACTATCTCAATTGATCCCATATTTGAACAATTTAACATCAGTTTAGCTGACCATTTTATGGGTATGCCAGTCGATACTACCGAAGAAAATATTCAGGCACGCTGCCGTGGCGTACTGCTGATGGCTTTATCGAATAAAACCGGTGCGATGGTATTATCGACAGGTAATAAAAGCGAGATGGCGGTGGGTTATTCGACATTATATGGTGATATGGCAGGCGGCTATTCGCCTTTGAAAGATGTCTATAAGACCTTAGTTTATCGTTTGGCTGAATATCGAAATACTTTATCAGAAGTGATCCCCACTCGTATTATTACAAGGCCACCGTCTGCCGAATTAGCAGAACAACAATTAGATCAAGATAGTTTGCCGCCTTATGAAATATTGGATGCATTGTTAGAACAATATATTGCTGACGATCTGTGTTACGAAGACATGGTCGCTCTAGGTAGCGATCCAGAAGTGATAGCACAGGTGATTCGGTTAGTTGATCGTAATGAATATAAACGGCGACAAGCGCCACCGGGAATACGTATTACAGATCGTGCATTTGGTAGGGATAGGCGCTATCCTATTACATCTGGTTACACGATAAATTCTAAAATAGAGTAGGGTCTAAAATGAAAAAAATTGAAGCGATTATTAAACCTTTTAAATTAGATGATGTACGAGAAGCACTGTCAGATATAGGCGTAACAGGTTTAACAGTATCTGAAGTAAAAGGGTTTGGTCGACAAAAAGGTCATACAGAACTCTATCGTGGCGCAGAATATGTTGTCGACTTTTTACCTAAAATAAAATTAGAAATTGTGTTGGCGGAAGACCAAATTGAAGCGTGTATCGAAGCGATTACCAAAGCGGCTCATACTGGACGTATTGGTGACGGTAAAATATTTGTGACACCGATAGAGCAAGTCATCAGAATTCGTACTGGCGAAGTGGGTGAGTCAGCCGTTTAAAAAACGTTTATGACTATGTTGCTTATTCGACGATAGTTTCTTTCAGCGCTTTAGTACCAGGATGGTCTGGATAGTTAGTTTCAAGTACACGCAAAGCATCTTCTGACAGATCATTGAGCTCTAATATCTTATAAGCTTTAGCGACGATCTGTAATGCTTCTGGCATAGCGGGTGTACGCTGGTAATTCTCAATAACATATTTCCCTCTATTTAAAGCAGCAATATAAGCACCTCGGCGTAGGTAAAAATGGGCCACATTGATCTCATGCTGTGCTAAACGATTGCGTAAATAGACAATACGCTGGCTGGCATCTTCACTATATTGACTGCTTGGGTAGCGGTTGATCAGTTTAGTGAAGTCTTGTAGGGCAAATTGGGCTGCCCCTGGGTCACGTTGAGTTTCATCACGTGGAATATATTTTTCTACGATACCAATATCACGTGTGAAGTTGATTAAGCCACGAAGATAAATAGCGTAATCTAAATTGGGATTCAAGGGGTAGACTCGAATAAACCGGTCTATTGTTGCTAAGGCATTTTCAGGTTCATCCGCTTTATATTGGGCATAAGCTGTGTCAATTAAAGATTGTTGAGCATATTCACCAAATGGGAAACGAGCTTCTAGCAAGCTATAGTATTTAATCGCGACAGGGTATTCCTCATCCTCTAATGCCTTTTTAGCCTCTGAGTATAGACGCTCAACAGCCCAACTTTCTTCAGGTTCTGGAAGCGGATCAGTGTTGAAAGTAGAGCAGGCTGAGAGTGCAGTTAAACTAATAATGAGCAGTATATAATATTTTTTCATGTCAGTAGATTACGCTAGCGGTAGAATGAAGGCAAAGCAGATTTTACTATTTTGTTGTCATAAATTGTAAATAAATGGGGTTTGGAATCCAAAAAAATAATTCCATGTACAATAGTGCACCATGTGTTGCGATGAGTTGGAAAAAAGAATGCGTTATTTAGTGAAATGGCTTTTTGTCTGTTTGGCGCTGCCAACAGCCAATGCGACTACGTTTGATTTAATGGATGACACGACACGAGTCGTTGGCCATAACCTAATCGTCTTTAGTCGGACAGAAGATACTTTATTAGATATCGCACGCCGTTTTGATATCGGCTACACTGAAATAGTGAGTGCAAACCCAGACCTAGATGTATGGCTACCTGGTGCTGGACAGCGTGTACTGGTCCCTAACCAGTTCATTTTACCTGATGGTCCTCGAAAAGGTATTGTGATTAATCTGGCAGAAATGCGCTTGTATTATTATCCAAAGCCAAAAAAAGGGCAGCCACGCCAAGTGATTACCCATCCCATTGGGATCGGTCGTGAGGGCTGGCAAACGCCTCTTGGCAAAACTAAAATTATTCAAAAGAAAAAAGATCCAACATGGACGCCACCTGCTTCAATACTAGCTGAGCATTTAGAGAAAGGGGATCCGCTCCCTAGCGTTGTTCCTGCCGGGCCTGATAATCCATTAGGCGCTTTTGCGATGCGCCTAGGCATGCCTGGTTACTTATTACATGGCACCAATCGACCTTATGGTGTGGGTTTACGTGTAAGCCATGGCTGTATTCGTTTATTTCCTGAAGATATAGAACATTTATTCGGTAAAGTGCCTTTAAATGCAGCTGTTGAAATTGTATATCAACCTTATAAAGCGGCCATGCATCAAGGCAAACTTTATGTAGAAGCGCATGAAACCTATGAAGATATGGGCATCGAGAAAAATAATATGACCCCGATGGTTAAAGCTATTTTGCAGACAAAAGGTAAATTAAGTGATGATGATTGGTTGTTTGCCCAAGCGATGATTGATCAACATTTAGGTGTGTCACAACCGATAGACCAATTTGCAAGCGAAGTGATTGAAGATGTTTGGTTTATTCATTCTGGGATGGCTAGCAATGCTAAAGAGAAGCTCAACCTGGCACTAGCGACATTGAACTTCGAGAACCACTTTTGGCCGTTAAGGGGCGCAATGGGTGAAGTGTTAATTGGCCCTTTCGACAGCCAACAACAAGCGAATGATATGGCAGAACAAGTGATGAAGCATACTGGTGAGTCAGTATGGACAACTTTGGTACCGGGTGAGGTGCTATAACTTAATTTTCATGAATGCCAGATACAAAAAAAGCCGAGAAAAATTTTCTCGGCTTTTTCTTTTAAAAACTTAAGTAAAAGTTTTATTTGCTCATTGCTTTATGAAACATGCGATCAACTTTTGCATTCGCATTGTCAGCTGATTCTTGAGCAGAACGTGCAGTTGTTAATGCTGTGTTAGCAGTATTTTCAACTTGTAAAAGGTGTTGTTCGATTTTACCAACATGGGCTTCTACACGACCAAAATGATCTTTGACAGCTTGAATATCATTGATATCAGCTAAGTTGTGTGTGTGGCTTGCACAACCAGTGATAAGTGCTAAAGGTAAGATTAAGGCACCTAATTTTGTTAACGATTTCATTCTATATTTCCTCATTATTGTTTAGTGGATCTCGTTGTTCATTCTCATTGCCATCAAAGCAATAATAGTGAGGCTATCAGGATTTAATTAGGCTGTCCATCTAGATGAAACTTAATCTGATAGAGAAATGATTTATTGTTATAATGTTCGGCTTTGTTAAGCCTATTGAATTGGCCTAACCATTTGTTATTTGCTCTGGAAAAATTAGTTTATGCACCCAATGTTGAATATTGCTATTCGAGCTGCGCGTAGTGCGGGTAATATTATTATTCGTTCACTACAGCATGTTGAGCACCTTGAAGTGACAACAAAGGGTCGAAATGACTTTGTTTCAGATGTCGATCGTTTGGCTGAGCAAGAAATCATTAACATCATCCGCAAATCCTACCCTGATCACGCGATATTGGCAGAAGAGTCGGGTGGAGTGGGCGAAAATGAAATAGTCTGGGTGATCGATCCTTTAGATGGTACGGCAAATTTCCTACATGGTTTTCCCCATTACTGTGTCTCGGTTGGGATTATGGTGCGTGGCAGAATAGAACACGGTGTGATTTACGATCCATTGCGGGATGAGTTATTCACAGCGACGCGCGGCGCAGGTGCACAATTAAATGATCGTAGGCTTCGCGTTACAAAACAAAAAACCTTATCGGGTAGCTTAATTGCCACCGGATTTCCTTTTAAATACCATGAACATTTCCCAGCTTATTTAGCGACATTCAATGCTGTTTTCCCTGAAGTGTCCGATTTAAGACGTGGTGGCTCTGCGGCATTGGATTTAGCCTATGTAGCAGCTGGCCGTGTTGATGGTTACTGGGAAATAGGCTTACAAAAATGGGATTTAGCGGCAGGTGTCTTATTGGTTGAAGAGGCGGGTGGCATCGTAAGCGATTTTACTGGCGGCGACAAATATATTGAAAACGGCAACCTTGTAGTAGGGAATATGGCTGTTCATCAACAACTGCTCAAGCAAATCACGCCTCACTTAACAACTGAGTTAAAAAAATAATTTATTTAGGTCGATAACGTATTAGTCATTGACCCCGAAACAGCATTTTAAAAAGAACCGATAATAATGACATCTAAGACAAGAGAAATTAGCAAGTTACGTAACATCGCAATTATTGCGCATGTCGATCATGGTAAAACAACCTTGGTGGATCAGCTATTACGCCAGTCCGGTACCTTCAGCGAACATGAAGAATTACAAGAACGTGTAATGGATTCAAATGATCTGGAACGTGAGCGTGGGATTACGATCCTATCGAAAAATACTGCGATTCGCTGGAATGACTACCATATCAATATTGTGGATACGCCTGGTCATGCTGATTTTGGTGGTGAAGTGGAGCGTGTCTTATCGATGGTCGATTCTGTGTTGTTATTGGTTGATTCTTCTGAAGGGCCGATGCCTCAAACGCGTTTTGTTACGCAAAAGGCATTGGCTTTGGGCTTAAAGCCCATTGTCGTCATTAATAAAATCGATAAACCTAGCGCAAGACCAAACTGGGTATTAGATCAAACCTTTGATTTATTCGCCAACTTAGATGCGACAGATGAGCAGCTTGATTTTGAGGTCATCTATGCATCAGGCCTCAATGGGTTTGCAGGCATGGAAGATACGGTACGTGATGGCGACATGACACCCTTGTTTCAATTAGTGGTCGACAAAGTAGACGCGCCAAAAGTTAATGCAGATGGACCTTTCCGGATGCAAGTGACGTCGCTTGATTACAATAGCTATGTCGGTGTTATTGGCGTCGGTCGCATAGAACGTGGTGTAGTCAAAGCGCATACACCTGTTACCGTGATTGATACTGAAGGTAAAACGCGTAATGGTCGCGTTTTGAAAGTCA
>Ga0316189_10001274_pt1 | contig 25048 bp, 24 predicted proteins | sample LowCovwburrow_MG_FD_204930 | JGI IMG/M metagenome (GOLD analysis project Ga0316189, IMG submission 204930) | Coastal sediment microbial communities from Maine, United States - Lowes Cove worm burrow | ecosystem: Environmental > Aquatic > Marine > Coastal > Sediment | place: USA: Maine... | reverse complement strand
ACTGAACTGAAGCACCAGTGTTCCCCAGGCAGCCAATCCCCGTGAGCTCATCAACGGGGTGGGAAAAACCCCGCCCGTGGATTCAAACATCAGGACTTCGATGGCTTTACCGGCTTCTATCACACCGGGAATCAGCTCGGAAATCAGCCACACCCGGTTACCCCGGTTGTCGCTGCCATAGAAATAGACAATTGTTCCGCCTGCTGTGGTGACGATATTGAATCCTTCGCCATCCAGCGCCGGGTCGTACCACAGGCCGGTGAACGCATTGTTGGCAGGGGTGGCCTCCGGCGCAGGATCGGGGCCGCTGCCCACATAAAACTCATGAACCTGTGTTTGACCGCCAAAGGTAGCGCTCCAGGTGTATTTCCCTTCCGCTAGAGGACTGCTGAACTGCAGCCCCCAGAGTGCCTGGAAGGCCGGACTATGCTCTACCGCCTCATTCGTATAGGTGGTCTCGAACATCACCTGGTTCGAGGGATCTCGCATGACCACTTCAATTTCGTCGGTTCCTTCAAAATCCCTGACTGTTACCGATGGGAAGACCGCATCTTCGGGTGCAAATACATCCCTGAAATTGGGTATTTCCTGTTGTGGACAGGGTGGGAATTCCGGAAACGCATGATGCGTAGCGACCGCCATGATGCCCTTTTCGAAATAGGATTCCTGATCAGCCCACAGGCTGTCGTCGTTAAGGGTGTTGCAGGCGCCGGCATAAGGGTCATAAAGATTATTGGACGTATCCTGAACGCCCAGGTGCAGGTGCGGCCCGGTTGACAGGCCCGAACTGCCGACCACGCCCAGGTAATCGCCCTGCTCCACCCGGTCACCCACCTTGCGAGGCGTAACCGAACCCGTTTTCATGTGCGCATAAATCGTTATCGAAGCATCATCGTGCTTGAGGGTGACGAAGTTGGGATCGGCATTCGGATCGAATGCGCACTGCTGATCCGGCTCACCGTCGTGCTTGTCAACGATTTCGCCATCCGCCGCCGCGATAACAACAAGGCCGTCATTAGCCATGGTAAGCCACGGATAATGAGAGGAGTTAAAGTCCGTGCCGTTGTGGTCAAACCCATCCGTATCGTAGGTTCGCATTCCACAGTTCCAGTCCAGAAGGCCATCAGGTTTCAGGGGGTCCTGGTCAACATAATTGGAAATCGCCATAAAACCCGGATTCGTGTTGGACACGCCCCGCCGCAAAGGCACCTTGAGTTCAGGCATGATGGCCGCGGTCTTGCTCTTACCGGCCCGCTCGAGTTCTGACATCAACGATTGAATGGGCTGTGTCTCTTTGTGATTGCGGTCACGGACCGGTGCCAGGCTATGAATTTTTACCGGTTGACCACCATTCATAGCCTGTACTTTCACCGCCGACCAGGCCGGGTTGGGAAGTAGAACCAACAAAAACAATGTTGAAAGAGTCGAGTGACGGAAACGCATAGGAACAAGACCTCATGAATCGTGATTCCCTAAGCATAGGATATTGAGAAAATCCTGCAAAAACCCACCGCCTCAATACCCAAAATTCAAAATAGATTATTCATTATCGCTATTTGGAACTACACTAAATAAACCAGCCTTGATACACCAACCGGGAACAACAGGATAACGCCATGATCAAACTTGCACTGGGTGTGTTGCTTTGGAGCATTATGCACTTCATCCCCGCCATCGCCGTTGATTTCCGCAGGAACCTGATCGCGAAAGTCGGCGAGAAACCATACAAGGGCATTTTCGCCCTGTTGATGGTGCTGTCGCTTTACCTGGTTATCTCTGGCTGGAAAGCCACGATCCCCGAATTCTTTTACCTGCCACCGGCCTGGGGGCGCCACGCTGCGTCGCTGCTGGTATTGATTGCCTTCATACTTTTTAGCGCCTCTCATGGTGCTAATAACATCAAACGAATCGTGCGTCACCCACAGCTGAGCGCAGTTGCCGTCTGGGGTATCGCTCATCTGCTTGCTAATGGGGAGGTGCGCTCAATCGTGTTGTTTGGTGGCCTGGCCATCTGGGCTGTAGTCGAAATCTTCCTGCTGAACCGGCGGGATGGCGCGTGGATCAAACCAGACCCGATGCCCGTGAAGAAAGACATGATCGCCGTTGCCGCCGGTTTTGTTGTCTATATTGTCATCGCCGTAGCACACCCTTGGCTGTTCGGCGTTTCACCGTTTGTCTGATTCTGGAGAGTCGAAATGATTGGATATGTAACCCTGGGCACCAATGACCTTGATCGCGCCGTTGCATTTTACGACGAGCTGCTGGCCTTGATGGGCGCTGGCCGATTCATGGAAGTGGAAGGTATTTTCGTGGCCTGGGCCGTCTCACCCGATCAGCCCGGCATCTCGGTTACCAGGCCGTTTGATGGAAATCCGGCCACCCCGGGAAACGGTACGATGGTTGCGTTGTCCGTGGATTCGAAAGACCTCGTGCACAAAGTCTATGACAAGGCGATTGAATTGGGCGCCACCGACGAAGGACCCGCAGGCCCCCGCGGCGACCAGTTCTACGCGGGTTATTTTCGCGATCTGGATGGAAACAAGCTGAACGTTTTCTACATTGACATGCCTGCACAATAACGGGTTTGCCGTTAGCCCAGGAAGCGCTCCAGGAATCCGCCGTTAAGCGTCCAGACCGACAGGTTATACAGGGCAAGGAAGATGACCCATAGCAGGTAAGGCGTCATCAGCAGCGCTGCCTGCCTGGAAAGCCTGCCGAACGCGTGGATACAGAAAACAGCAACGCCAATAGCAAGGCCCAGCACTGGCAGGGCCCAGCCGGGCCTGTGCAAACCGAAAAACAAAGCCGACCAGCCTGAATTCAGCACCAGTATCAAACCCCACCACGCCAGTGCGCCAGTGCGCGAATAGTGCCCGGTAAGCCAGACAATCCAGGCCGCCAGCGCCATCATCGCGTAAACAATCGCCCATAGCGGGCCAATCAACCAGTACGGCGGCGCCCACGGGGGTTGTTTCAAAGAGAAGTGGAACCACTCCCCGGCTTCAAATCCAGATCCGATGAAGGAGGCCATAACGACCAGCAAGAGAAACACAGCCAATGATGAATAGCGGGCCAGCATGGAGTACCTTTCCTTTGGGGATTCTGCCTGTTCGACTACTTTGCCACAGATGGGTTCAGCACGAACGGAACAATCTCCATTGAACGATCCACCAGCTGTTGTGGTTGCGCAGAGCGAAGTTCTGCTTCCCCTCCAAAGCCATAGGTGACAGCAATGGCAGACATGCCGTTGTCCCGCGCACCCATGATGTCCTGATCGCGATCCCCGATCATCAGCGACTGCAACGGGTCCAGGCCAAATTTCTGCAGCGCATGGGCGATGATACTAGTCTTGTCACGACGTTCAGGACCCATGGACGCGCCCGCTACACCATCGAAATGATGTGCCAGTTGCAAATCAGAGAGCACTTTTTTCGCGATCTCTGTGGGCTTGACAGTGGCCACATACAGACTCAAACCTCCCGCATTCAATGTTGACAACACTTCATCCACATCCTCGTAGATGACAGACCCGGCCTGCTGCAGGCTGTCGTAGTGCTCACGGTAATGCGCGATGGCGCTCTCCGCTAACTGGTGACTCATGCCGTAGCTGTCACAAAATATATCGAGCAAAGGCAATCCAATGACTTCCTCCGCCGGAACACGGACGGCAGCGCCATACCCTACATGCTCCAGGGCATGATCAATGCTGGCGCCGATGGTCCGGCTGCTGTCGACCAGGGTTCCGTCAAGATCAAAAAGTACGTTTCGTATTTTGCCGGCCCGATGTGTCATGCGATGCCCCAGTCCTTCAATACCCCGGCCCTGTCAGTCCCGGGCCGGCGCGCTGCATGTGCAACTTCCTGAGCGGTTCGACTGAAGCGGGGTGCCGGGGCGGGCTGGGTCATTCCACCAACCTCAATGTAGGCGTCACGCGCCCGGTTGTGCGGATGTCGCGGTGCCTCGTTGAAATCCAGCACCGGTGCAAAACAGGCATCGCTGCCTTCGAGTATTTCACACCACTCGTCCCGGCTCCGGGTTTTGAAAACCACTTCAAGCCTGCGCTGCTGGTCCGGCCAGCGACTGACATCGTTCTGGGGACCGAACTCTTCCGCATCCAGGCCCGTTTTATCCAGCAACACGGCGAAAAACTGCGGCTCTATCGGACCTATTGAGATGTGTTTTCCATCCTGGGTTTCATACGCCTGGTAAAAGGGAGCACCACCATCCAGCAGGTTACTACCCCGCTCGGTGCGCCACTGTCCCTGCGCCTTCAGGGAATGAAAAATCGCCGTGACCAGGGCCGATCCATCGCTCATTGCGGCATCAATCACCTGACCCCGGCCTGATTTTTGGGTTTCCAGGATGGCGCTGACCAGACCCAGCGCGAGCAACAGCGATCCACCGGCGAAATCTCCGACCAGGCTCAACGGAGGCACCGGCTTTCCGTCCTTTGGTCCGATTGCATGCAATGCGCCACATAGCGAAATGTAGTTGATGTCGTGCCCGGCAGCCTGCGCCAGAGGCCCGAATTGTCCCCAGCCGGTCATACGGCCATAGACCAGGCGCGGGTTGCGCGCCATGCATTCATCCGGGCCCAGGCCCAGTTTTTCCATAACACCCGGACGGAACCCTTCGAACAGCACATCCGCCTTTTCAACCATGGCCAACAGGGTTTCAGAGTCCTGCGGAGATTTCAGATCGAGAATGATGGAGCGTTTTCCCCGGCGCATACAGTCGGTTGCCGGATCTAGCACAGGCGGTTCGGAGCGGTCGACGCAGACCAGGTCAGCACCGAGGTCCGCCAGCAACATGCCGCAAAAAGGACCTGGCCCAATGCCCGAAACTTCGATGATTTTTAAGCCCTTGAGTGGCCCCATGTTTTGTACTCCGGTTCGAGCGGTCTTGCCGGCTCAACTGACGTTACGGCCCTGCCCTTTCCAGAATGGTTCACGCAGGTCCTTTTTCAGGATTTTACCAGCACCGCTCAGTGGCAGGGGTTCATCCCGGAACGTTACGCTGCGCGGACACTTGAACCCGGCAATCAGGGTTTTGCAGTGATCGATCAGTTCCTGTTCGGTAAGCGAATATCCGGTTTTCAGCACCACGACCGCGTGGACCTGCTCACCCCAGGAATCATGGGGGATACCGATCACCGCGCATTCAGCCACCGCCGGGTGTTGATATACCGCCTGCTCAGGTTCCGAAGAATATACATTTTCACCCCCGCTGATGATCATGTCCTTGACCCGGTCGACGATAAACAACATGCCATCCTGGTCCAGGCGTCCGCCATCGCCGGTGTGCAGCCAGCCATTGCGCAGCGTTTCGCTGGTCACAGCCGGCAGGTTCCAGTAACCCAACATGACGTTTTCACCGCGAATGCACACCTCACCAACCTCTCCAATCGCCACAGGCCGGTCACTTTCGTCAAAGATCTGCAGATCCATTCCGGCAATAGCATGCCCCGCACCGTTGATTTTGCCCGCCAGCGGCCCGCTAGTCGTATGGTACTCCGGCCCCATGATGGTAATGACAGGTGAGGCCTCGGTCTGCCCATAGGCCTGGTAGAGGTCGACATGAGGAATCACTTCCATGGCTTTCATGATCACCGCTTCCGGCATCGGGGAAGCCCCATAAAGGAGGTTTCGTAATTTTGACAAATCGTATGCGGGTAACCCGGGAGAGTTGACCAGCATATTGATCATTGTCGGCACCAGCAATGAGGTGCTGACCTGCTCGTCCTGAAGGGTTTTAAGTACCAGGGTCGGCTCAAAGCCCGGGACTATGACGTTGGTGCAGCCCATGGTTGCGGCGATGAAGCCAAAAAACCCATCGGCAATATGAAACATCGGTGCGGCGTGCAGGAAAATGTCTTCTTCTGAGATATTGAAGCTTGGAAGGGCTTGCAGAACATTGTAGGTCAGGTTGCGGTGACTCAGCATCACTCCTTTGGATTTTCCGGTCGTGCCCCCCGTATAGAACAGGCCGGCCAGATCGTTTCCGCTGCGGCTGGATGGCTCCACTGGCCGGTGGCCGGTGACCAGGTCTTCGAACGCAATATAACCCTCAGGCGTCTCAGACTCACCCAGGCAGACCAGGTGCTGAACCGAGTCCAGCTGATCTCCAACCTCCTTAAGTGCCGGAACAAATTCGTCACCTGCAAACACGGCCTTGCTGCCTGAGTCGTTCAACCAGTGGACAAATTCAGCGGGCGCCAGGCGGGTGTTGACCGGCACAAATACAGCTCCCGCCCAGGAGACCGCGAAAAAGCACTCATAGTATCGGTCACTGTTCAGCGCAAGTATCGCAACGCGGTCACCCTCTTCCACCCCAAGCGCTTTCAAGCTGCCTGCGAGCCTGGAGATACGGTCCTGGAACTCGCGCCAGTTGTGGCTTCGACCCTGGAACCGGGTGGCTGTCTTATCGCCGCGAAGCTGAACATTTCGACAAACGGTTTGTTGGAGTGACGACATAGCGAGTGGCCCCTTCTTTCAGCTGATGCTGATCATTGAATCGAGCTATTAAGCTTATCAGAAAATACAATTTCAACTATAAAGGTGAGAGGTCTATTCTTAAAAGGTACGACCCCCCTTACCCCATTGATGGAGGCAGCAACACCATGGCACTTAAAGGTACCCAAACCGAACAAAACCTGAAAGACGCATTCGCCGGTGAATCACAGGCCAACCGACGTTACCTGTATTTCGCGCAACGCGCTGATGTTGAAGGTTACAACGATGTATCCACGGTTTTCCGTTCCACCGCCGAAGGTGAAACCGGTCATGCGCATGGCCACCTGGAATACCTCGAAGAAGCCGGTGACCCGGCTACCGGCCTGCCGATCGGTCCGACTGCAGATAATCTGAAAGCAGCGATTGCCGGCGAAACCCATGAGTACACCGACATGTACCCGGGTATGGCCGCCACTGCACGCGACGAAGGTTTTGACGAAATTGCAGACTGGTTCGAGACCCTTGCCAAGGCCGAGCGTTCTCATGCCAACCGCTTCCAGAAAGCACTGGACGAACTGGACTAAGCTCAACCCACCAGGCACCGGAGGTTTACCATGCGGGAAGGTAGTCTCGAGGCTCCAACACGCCACGCACTCGACTGGACCAATCCAGATTTCTACAACGAGGAAAAGCTCCTCGAAGAGATGGAGCGGATCTTTGATATCTGTCATGGCTGCCGGCGTTGTGTTTCTTTGTGCGACGCCTACCCCACGCTGTTCGACCTGGTCGATGAGTCCGACACCTTCGAAGTAGACGGTGTCGCAAAAGAAGACTACTGGAAGGTGGTTGATCAGTGTTTCATGTGCGACCTTTGCTACCAGACCAAGTGTCCGTACGTACCGCCGCACGAATGGAACCTCGACTTTCCCCACGTCATGTTGCGGGCCAAGGCGGTCCAGTTTAAAAAAGGCGAGCGCAAGCTCAGCCACAGGCTGATCAGCAATACCAAGATCCAGGGCAATGTGGGCAGCCTGCCCGTGGTGGGTAGCCTGATCAATGCCAGCAATCGCAACAAAGGTGTTCGCAAGGCGATGGAGAAGGTCATGGACCTGCATCCTGCGGCCCACTTGCCTGAGTTCCACTCGAAAACGCTGCGGAAACGCGACAAGGGTCGCTCGCCTGTGCAGGCGGTGGTAAAAAAGGCCGGCCCGACCACGGGAAAAGTGGCGCTGTTCGCGACCTGCTATTGCAACGTGAACACGCCAGACATCGGCCAGGATCTGATCCGGGTATTTGAACACAATGAAATCCCGGTTCGACTGACCGACAAGGAAGAGTGCTGCGGTATGCCCAAGCTGGAACAGGGCGACCTGGCAACAGTGGATAAGTACCGCAAGGTCAATATTCCTCAATTGGTCAAGTTGATTGATGAGGGCTGGGACCTGGTCGCCGCCATCCCTTCCTGCGTTCTGATGTTCAAACAGGAGCTGCCACTGATGTACCCGGATGATCCGGATGTGCAAAAAGTCAAACAGCACTTCTTTGATCCGTTCGAGTACCTGGTCCATCGCCACAAGGCCGGACTGCTGAAGGTCGACTTCAAACAACCACTCGGAAAAGTCGTGTGGCAGGTCCCGTGCCACCAGCGCGTGCAGAATATCGGTCCTAAAACACGCGATGTGCTGGCCTTGGTGCCGGACACCCAGGTTGAAATGATCGAGCGCTGTTCCGGGCATGACGGTACCTACGGCGTTCGCTCAGGGACCTACGAGAAATCACAGAAAATCGCACGCCCGGTGGTCAACCGGGTGAAGAAGATGGAGCCGGACTACCTGGTATCTGACTGCCCGATGGCAGCCGATCAGATAGCCAATCAACTGGACCTGGCGCACGTCGAAACCAATCCGCTGACCCTGCTGCGGAAAGCATATGGAATCCAGGAACATGCAAAGACTAAACCGTGAAGACCTTTTCAGTCTTGAGCAGTACTCTGAAAAACGCGGTGACTTCAGATCGCGGGTACTGGAGCACAAGAAAAATCGACGGGTGGCTGTTGGCCCTAACCTGGCGCTTTATTTCGAAGACCGGATGACCGTTCACTACCAGGTCCAGGAAATGCTGCGCATCGAGAAAATTTTCGAGGCCGATGGGATTGAAGAAGAACTCTCCGCCTACAATCCACTTATTCCGGATGGCTCAAACCTGAAATGCACCGCCATGCTGGAGTTCACGGATGTTCTGGTGCGCAAGGAACGCCTGGCCCAACTGGTCGGCATAGAGCACCTGGTATGGCTCCAGGTGACAGGACACGACAAAACCTTCGCCATTTCCAACGAAGATCTTGAACGCTCTACCGATGAGAAGACCTCCGCGGTCCACTTCATGCGTTTTGAACTGACTGGTGACATGATCACGGCATTGCGCGCGGGCGCCGGTCTTACATTTGGCACCGACCACGCCGGCTATCCCTATACGGCCGAAGTCTCCGCCGATACCCGGGAAGCACTGCTTAGGGACCTGGATTAGACGGTGAAAGACTAATACCCGGATTGACCACAGGTTGACAATCCAGCTCCACCTGATAAACTTGCTTGCTACCAACAAGTATTTTATTTTGATGCCAGGAACCACTGAAAAAGCAAGAGCACCAGACCAGCCGCGCACCCAGGCGGAGCGCACGGCGCTTGCCGAATCAAAGATGGTCAAAGCGGCTATCACGCTGCTCAACTCTGTGGGGATCCAGGGCACGACGCTGGTCGCCATCGGCGAATCTGCAGGCTACAGCCGCGGCCTGGCCACACACCATTTTGGTTCCAAGGCGGGGCTGTTCCGTACTGTTCTGAAACGGGTATCTTTAGCCTGGACTGAGGAACTGGTTGGAAACCTCGACGGAAAGACCGGCTTGCAGGCCATTACAACCGCCATTGATTCACACCTGTCGCACGCCCTGCGGCACCCGGAGTACATTCGGGCGCAGAATATCCTTTGGGGTGCTGCACTGGACCCTTCCTCAGAATTCAAACCCAATGTGACCGAATTCATGCGTATCCAGCGTGAATCCATTGCCGGCTGGGTCAGGGGTGGCCAGGCCAGCGGGGAGATCAGGGAAAGCATCAATGCCGACCGGATTGGCGAGCAGTTTTATGCCGGGTTGATCGGCATCAACCAACAATGGCTGGTCAGTCCCGAGTTCGATCTCGCGGCAGCCTATGAAGATTTCAAGCAAAACATCCTGCGCTTACTGAGCGCAAAGTGACTCAAGAGGAACGGAAATGACCGAAGCATTCATCTACGACCATGTCAGATCTCCGAGAGGGCGCGGCAAACAGGGCGGCAGCCTCAACCCAATTACTCCGATTAATCTCACCACCCAGATTCTGACCGCATTGCGGGACCGTAATGAGCTGGATACGTCCATCCTGGACGACGTCATCCTGGGTTGCGTCTCACCGGTTGGAGAACAAGGCGCCAACATTGCCCGGGTCGCAGCTATCACAGCCGATTATGCGGAAAGTGTTCCCGGCAAGCAGATCAATCGCTTCTGCGCTTCAGCGCTGGAAGCTGTCAATTCAGCTGCCACACAGGTCATGTCCGGGTTTTCCCAGGCCGTTATCGGCGGCGGAGTCGAGTGTATGTCACGCGTACCGATGGGCTCCGATGGCGGAGCGATGGCGATTGACCCGCAAACCGCTTATCGCACGTATTTCGCACCACAGGGTATCGGCGCCGACCTGATCGCCACCCTGCACGGTTTTTCCCGCGATGATGCTGACTCCTATGCTGTCACCAGCCAGCAGCGCGCCGCTAACGCCTGGCAGAACGGCTACTTCAGCAAGTCAATCATTCCAATCCTGGACCAGGTCGGTAACGTTGTGCTTGACCACGATGAAACCATCCGTGCTGATGCCACCGTGGAAAGCCTGGGTGGCCTGAAACCCGCCTTCGCCGCCATGGGTGACCAGGCCGGTTTCGATGATGTGGTCATCCAGAAGTACCCGGAAGTTGAAGAAATCAACCATGTGCACACCGCGGGAAATTCCAGCGGAATCGTCGATGGCGCAGCAGCCGTATTGGTCGGCAGTGCTGAAGCCGGCGAAAAAATGGGCTTGAAGCCCCGCGCCCGCATTCGCTCCTTCGCTTCCGTTGGTAGTGAGCCAACCATCATGTTGACCGGTCCCGCACCGGCGTCGCTGAAAGCCCTGGAACTGGCAGGTATGGATACCTCGGACATCGAACTGTTCGAACTCAACGAGGCCTTCGCCTCGGTCGTTCTGCTGTATATGAGGCTACTGAACATCCCGCATGACAAGATCAACGTGAATGGCGGCGCCATAGCCATGGGCCATCCATTGGGCGCCACCGGCGCCATGGTACTGGGCACCCTGCTGGACGAAATGGAACGTCGCGACCTGTCGACTGGACTGGTCACGCTCTGCATCGGCGCCGGCATGGGCACCGCCACCATCCTCGAACGCGTATAGAAGGAACAACCACATGAACAACACGATTCAATACGCCGTCGACCAGGACGGCATCGCTCTCCTGACCATCGACCTGCCCGGCATGCCGATGAACGTCCTGACACCGGAACTGATGGAAGACCTTTCCACCTTGACCGAAAAAGCCGCAGCAGATGATGCGGTTAAAGGCATTGTTCTTACTTCAGGTAAAAAAGCCTTCATCGCAGGCGCCGATATCAAAGACATGGTGAGCGCTTACGACCGGGGTATTTCACACCAGGAAGCTGCTGATTTCAGCTATGAGCTGAATGCCACGCTGCGCAAGATGGAAACCTGCGGCAAACCCGTTGCCGTGGCGATTAACGGCCTCGCGCTGGGTGGCGGCCTGGAAGTCTGCCTGGCAGGCCATTACCGGGTTTTGGCCAGCGACACGGGAGCCGTGCTGGGCTTTCCCGAAGTCAACATCGGGCTGCTGCCGGGTGCCGGCGGCACCCAGCGTACGCCTCGCCTGATTGGTTTCCGCAATGCAGCGACCATGATCCTGCTGTGCAAAAACCAGAAACCTGAGCAGGCTTTAAAAATGGGGCTCGTGCACGAACTTGCACCGGTCTCAGAGGTGGTCGAGCGGGCCAGGCAATGGGTACTGGAAAAAGGTGATCCGGAGCAGCCATGGGACAAGAAAGGCTTCAAGATTCCGTACGGCGGACTCGCAAGCCCAGGTACTGCACAGACCTTCATGGGCGGAAACGCAATGCTGGCAAAGGCCACAAAGCATAACTACCCCGCCCCTATCTCGGCCCAGTCCGCGATATTCGAGGGCTGTGCCACGTCTTTTGACGCCGGCTTAAAGATCGAATCGCAGTACTTCGGCGCTCTTCTGGCCGGCCCGGTAGCGCGAAACATGATGCGCAGCCTGTTCGTTAACAAAGGCAAAGCAGACAAGCTGGCCCGCCGGCCGGAAGGCATCGAGAAATCCAAAGTCAAAAAACTGGGGATACTGGGTGCCGGCATGATGGGTGCAGGCATTGCCTATGTATCGGCCAAAGCCGGTATCGAGGTCGTTCTGCTGGATACCAGCCAGGAGTCAGCGGACCGCGGCAAGGGCTATTCCGAAGGATTGTTGAAAAAGGCCATCGAACGCGGATACTCAAACGAGGAAAAAGCCGCTGCATTACTCGGCCTGATCACAGCCACTACCAGTTACCATGACCTTCATGGTTGCGACCTGATCATCGAGGCAGTCTTCGAGAGCGTTGAAATCAAGGCAAACGTGACCGCCCAGACCGAGGCTGTTGTTCCGGAGACCTGCATTTTCGCCAGCAACACGTCCACGCTGCCGATCACCGGACTGGCGAAAGCATCGCAGCGCCCGGAACAGTTCATCGGCCTGCACTTTTTCTCGCCGGTGGACAAAATGCCCCTGGTTGAGATCATCCTGGGTGAAAAAACCAACGACGAGGCGATCGCCCGCAGCCTGGATTACATCCAGCAAATCCGTAAAACGCCCATCGTGGTTAACGACAGCCGTGGTTTCTATACCAGCAGGGTGTTCAGCACATTCACTGCCGAAGGCATAACCATGCTGGCCGAGGGCGTCAAGCCGGCACTGATTGAGAACGCCGGGAAAATGGCCGGTATGCCGGTCGGCCCACTGGCTGTGACCGATGAAGTGACGCTGGAGCTGGCCCACAAGATTGGCAAGGAAACGGCAGCAGCACTGGGACTGGACTTCCCGGCCGACCACAGCCAGGAAGTCATCCAGAAAATGGTCGAGGTCCTGGATCGCCGAGGCAAGCGTTTTGGCAAGGGCTTTTACGACTATCCGGAAGATGCAAAAAAGCACCTCTGGCCCGGGCTCGCTGAACATTTTCCAGTACGGGAAGATCAGCCGGATGTCGGAGAGCTCAAGAAGCGCTTCCTGGCCATCCAGGCACTGGAAACCGCCCGCTGCTTTGAGGAGGGTGTCATCACCCACGCCGAGGACGGCGATATCGGGTCTATCTTCGGCTGGGGTTTCCCACCCTATACCGGTGGTACGCTATCCTATATCGATACGATGGGAGTACGCGAATTCGTGGCTGAGTGTGACCGCATGGCGAAGGCCTACGGCGAACGATTCGAGGTCTCTTCATGGTTGCGCGAACGCGCAGTCAAGAGCCAGTCCTTTTATGCGTAAGTAGCCGCTTGGTGTGCAGGAGCCGGGAATATGAAACGCCTGATATTCGATGAAGATCACGAAATGTTCCGCGATTCGGTCCGCAAATTCATGCAGGCCGAAGTGGGGCCCCACGTTGAACGCTGGCGTGAAGCGGGCATTTGCGACAAAGACGCCTTTCTCAAGGCCGGCGAGCAGGGTCTGCTGTGTATGTGGGCCGATGAGAAATACGGTGGTATGGGTATCGATGATTTTCGCTTCGAGCAAATCGTTATTGAGGAAACCATGCGCCATGGAGACCTCTCTTTGTTCCTGACACTGCACAGTCGCCTTGTGGGGCCATACATCGGCCAACTGGGTAGCGCAGCGCTGAAAGAACGCCTGCTGCCCAGGTGCATCAGCGGCGAGACCATCCTGGGCGTGGCCATGACCGAGCCAGGCGCCGGCAGCGACCTGGCGGGTATGAAATCCCGTGCGGTCCGCGACGGTGACGACTGGATCATCAGCGGTTCCAAGACCTACATATCCAACGGAATCAATGGCGGCGCCTTCGTGGTTGCCGCCCGAACCGTAGCGGACAAACCACATGGAATCGGCCTGTTCGTGATCGAGGAGGGAATGGAGGGTTTCAGTCGTGGCCGCAACCTGAGCAAGATGGGCCTGAAGGCCCAGGATACGGCCGAGCTGTTCTTTGAAAATGTCCGTGTTCCGGCAGAAAATGTCCTCGGTGACCCCGAAAAAGGCTTTTACAGCCTGATGCACTTCCTGGCCGAGGAGCGGTTAATCAGCGCCTGCCAGGCAGTAGCACACGGACAGATTGCCTTCGATATCACGATGGACTATATCCTTGAGCGAAAAGCATTTGGCAAGCCGATCGCGGCTTTTCAGAACAGCCGTTTTAAAATGGCTGAAATGCGCACTGCGCTGGATGCCGCCCAGACGTTCACCGACCAGTGCGTCATGCTACACCTGGACGGTGCATTGAGTGCCGACCTGGCGGCAGAAGCCAAGTATCATGCCACCGAGCTGGAATCACACGTCATGGATGAATGCGTGCAACTTCATGGCGGCGCAGGCTATATGAGCGAGTACCGGATCTCCCACATGTTTACGGATGCCCGTGTGTCGCGAATCTACGCAGGCAGCTCGGAGATCATGAAAGAGATTATCGCCCGCAGCATCGGGCTGGATGAAAGGAAACTACTCAGCGGAAAATAGCCCACCGCGTATTTTGCGGGTGGCGAGAGATTAGCCCCGGCTAGTCGCGGGGCATTTCCGGGAAAGTCACGTTCAGCATGTACTCCACCGCTGCCGTAACAGTTTCTTCGTTCAGCTCGCCATGTCCGCCTTTTTCCGGCATGTCGAGAAAGCCGGCATTGGCGTGCTCAGACAACACGGCCACCCACAGGCCTGAGCGTTCTGACCAGGCATCCCGGTCGCCGATCGCCGGCGCACCGCTCTCACCGTTGTCATGGCAGGAAGCACAAGCTGCTTGATAAGTTTCCTGCCCGGCCAGTAACTGTTCTTCCCGCCAGGATTTCGATTGTACGCTGTCCGATTCTGCGACCGGCGTAGCTTCGCTTTCCCCCTGGGAGCAAGCAACCAACATGAGCAGGCTGGCCCCAAGTAAAAATCCGTTTGCACGATACATATCACGACCTCTCATGACCGAACGTTAAAAACTTTGTATATAGTATCATTCCGCCTGTTACAGCTGGCCGAAACTCGACCCGCGGGAAAGAGGGTGAGATAATTTACACTCAGCCCAGGCGCCGGCTGGCAGTGTCCTTGGCAGGGAATTTTCCATATCATGAGTTTTTCCAGGCTCGTTAAAACGCTAAAAGCGACGATTGCAGTGGTAGTGATTACTATCAACACGATCGTGCTCACGCTTGTTTTGTTCCTACTGGCGATCGTCAAGCTCCTGACGCCCACAGATTCCCTGAGAAATCGCATGCGGCATGTCCTGGGGGGGCTCGCGGAAGCCTGGATTTCCATCAACAACGCCATTCTTTCACTGTACCGAAACCCACACTGGAACATCCAGATTCCCGATGGCTTAAACCGCGAGGGCTGTTACCTGGTCAGCAGCAATCATCAAACCTGGGTCGATGTTCTGGTACTGCAACGCGCCTTCAACCAGCACCTGCCATTTTTCCGGTTTTTCATCAAAAGCACGTTAATCTGGGTCCCCTTCCTGGGTGCCGCCTGGTGGGCGCTGGACATGCCGTTCATGCGCCGCCATTCCAAAGAAAAACTGGCCCGCCAACCGGGACTCAAAGGCCAGGACCTGGAAAATGCACGCAAGTCTTGTGAGAAATTCAGAACGATTCCGGTAGCGATGACCAATTTCCCCGAAGGGACCCGTTTTACCGTGGCAAAAAGGGATAAGTACGGTAGCCCTTACCAGAACCTTTTGAAGCCGCGGATAGGTGGACTGGGACAAGTCCTTTACGCACTCGCAGACGAACTCGACGCCTTGATCGATGTAACGATCATCTATCCGCAGATCAAAGAGGACGGCGTCGCCCCCACGTTCTGGCAATTACTGAGTGGGGAGATTTCCGAGATCATCGTCAGGGCGGAGCGCCGGGAAATCCCGCCGGAGTTGCTGGGAAGAAACTTCAGAGAAGACCGCGAGTTTCGAGTAGAGATGGAAGCGTGGGTGAATGGGCTCTGGCTCGAAAAGGACGCGTTGATTTCACAGATCCTGGGGCCGGAAAAATCTTCAGATAACTCCAATAACGAGCGCCAGTCCCACACCAAATAGCAGGATACCTACCAGCGTCTGTACGCTTTTCATGGTGACCTTGTGCAGGAACCGCTTTCCGACCAGCACTCCGCAAAAAGCCGCCAATGAACCAGTGATGACCAGCGGCCAGCCTTCGAAGTCGCCCAACTTACCGCCTGCATAAGCAAACAGTCCGACATAAACCGAAATCCGGGTCAGGTCCACCAGGAAACCAATTACTGCGTTGCTGCCTACAAATCGTTCCGTACTGAGTCCGGTTTTCGCCAGGAAGGCCGAGCGAAGCGCCCCCTGGTGTCCGGAAAGCCCACCAAAAAAGCCGGACAGCAGGCCGCCCAGTGGCAGATAGCGCCGGTCGAATTCGAGCTTGCGAAATTTTGGCAGCAACTCAAATATAGCGAACCCGATCATCATGAAGCCGATGATCAATTTGACCGGCGTCACTTTGGATACAACCCCCTCATTGACCGCGATACTCATGGAGCTGTCGAGCCGGGCCAGCCAGCCAAGCGCCAACGCACCCAGGATGGCCGCGACGATCGCGGGCAAGCCAAACCTGAGCACGACTTCACGGTCGGCGTTGCGCCCGAGCAGGGATACCTTGAATAGATTGTTCGCACCGTGCACCAGCGCGGTGGCTACAACGGCCACCTCCACCGGGAAAAACAAGGCGAAAACCGGCAACATCAAGGTGCCCAGTCCAAAGCCGGAATACATGGTCAGGCCAGCTGCGAAAAACGCGGCCATGCCAACAACGATAAAATTCAACCATTCCATCAGCATCTGTTCCCGGCGAAGCGGCTTCTATCCGGACGTGCTGGCCTGCACTGCGGTAGCCGCTTGCGCAGCGTAGTCCTCTGTCGCCCGCCATACGCGCATCAGGTTACCCCCCATAATGGCCGCGATATCTTCAATCGAGTATTCCAGCTGCAGCAACGCCTCGATCAGGTTCGGATAGTCCGATACATCTTTCAGTCCCTGCGGCAAGCTGTCGCCCACGCCATCATAATCCGAACCAATGCCGACATGCTCGACCCCGACCAGGTCGATTACATGCTGGAAATGCGCCACAACTTCATCCATCGTGGCGAAGGGCAAGGGATTCTCCAGCCGGTAGTTGTCGCCGAAGGCCGAGGCCTCCTCACTTTCTTCCGAAAAGCCCTGCCCGGACAGGAAAGCATCGCGCGCGGCATCCATTTCCTCGTACCAGTTCATCGCTTTTTCGGTCAGGAAACTGGACCCGAAATTGATCTGGATGACCCCTCCATTTTTCGCCAGCGCCTTGATCATTTCGTCACTCATGTTGCGCTCCCATCCCGGCGTGAACCGGCGGGCCGAAGAGTGCGAAGCAATCACCGGAACCTCTGAAAGCTCCATCACCTGCCAGAACGCATCGTCAGAAACATGCGAAATGTCGATCATGATGCCCTGGCGGTTCATCTCGGCGACCACTTCCTTACCAAACGGGCTGAGGCCATTCCACTGATGGTTTTCATCGTAGGAGGAGTCGGAAATATGATTGCTCATACCGTGTGTCAACGTGATGTAGCTGATGCCCCGCTGTTTGAAAAAGGCAACGTTGTCGATATCGCCGTCCAGGGGCGAACCATTTTCCATCCCCATCGCCAGGCCGATCAGGCCCAGTTTCCTGGCTTTCTCAGCCTGCTCGCTCGTTTTAACCACTGCAAATTTCTTCGGCGCCCGGCCGGCAAGCGCTTCCACCCGGTCAATCAGGCGGTTTGCGATGGCATAACTGTCCCCTGCTTCTTCCGACTCTGCCGGCGTGTAAATGGACATGAAAGGGACGTTCAATCCCCCCTTGCGGGCCCTCGGGTAATCGAAATCACCGTCTGCAGTAGCCTCGGTGACATCCTCCCATTTGTCCTCGAGCCGGTAAGGCACATCGACATGCGTATCAACCAGCATGTACTTCTGGGCGATCATGTTGGCCGATGAAGCCAGGTCCGGCTTCTTTACTTCAGCACCAAGCGATTGAACCGCCATCGCAGACACGGCCAACACGCCAAAAACTATTCCAATATTCATTACATTTCACCCCAGGCATCCATCTGCCCATCCGTTTCTATCTGGTAATCGACCATGCGGTCGCCATCAAAAATCCATCGTGTCTGGAAGCGCTCACCCCGAACCAGCATCGGCAACCAGTGCTTGTCGTCTTCCCACATCTGCTCGAAGGGGATCTGGTCGATGCGGGTCCATAAGGGCTCCGCCTCCCTGGTTTCGGTCGGCACACCCTCAAAATCGCGCGTGCGGTAGACCCATACGTGGATCGAATAGCCGTCGACAAATTGAAACCGGTGCTCGCCACAGTATTCCAGCTTACTGACCGTTATATGAAGCTCTTCCTGGCACTCCCTGATTGCCGCAATCTCGGGTGTTTCACCGGGATCCACTTTTCCCCCCGGCCCATTCACCTTGCCCTTACCCAGGCCGGTCTTCTTGTTGATCAGCAATATTTCATTGTCACGGAACACGAACACCAGTGTTGCCGGATCCTTCGCCTGCCAGTTTTCCCAGTCGATATCCGATAACTGATTCATACGACCGTGGCGTTGCAGAACTTGCGCTTTCCAACCTGCAGAATGCCGGCGAATCCTGGCTCCAGTTTCAGGCTACGGTCGGAAATCTTCTCACCGTCTATTTTGACACCGCCCTGCTGGATCATCCGGAAGGCTTCGGAGTTACTTGAGGTCAGGCCGCATTGACTCAGCGCTGCCGCAATACCAATGCCTTCACCGTGGGTTTCCAGGGTTTTTGCCGGGATATCATCGGGCATCTGGCCACGCTGGAAACGAGCTATGAACTCCTCCCGGGCCGCCTCTGCCGCCTCAGCGCTGTGGAATCGCTCAATGATCTCTTCGCAGAGCAGGAACTTGATGTCGCGTGGGTTACGTCCACCTGCAGCATCAGCCTTCAGGTCGGACAGTTCCTCGTTGCTGCGGAAGCTGAGCAGGTCGAAATAACGCCACATCAGCTCATCGGAAATCGACATCAGCTTGCCGAACATCTCGCCCGGCGCCTCCGTAATACCGACATAATTATCCAGCGACTTCGACATTTTCTGCACACCGTCGAGGCCTTCCAGCAGCGGTAGCGTGATGATCACCTGCGGAGCCTGCTTGTAATGCTGCTGCAAGTGACGCCCAACGTGGAGATTGAACTTCTGGTCTGTGCCGCCCATTTCCACGTCACATTCCAGCGCAACCGAATCGTAGCCCTGGGCCAGCGGATACAGGAATTCATGAATCGCAATGGGCTGGTTGGTGCGGTAACGGGACTCGAAGTCATCCCGCTCAAGCATCCGCGCAACCGTGTATTTTGCGGCCAGGCGAATCATCCCTTCGGCGCCCAGTGCACTCAGCCATTCAGAGTTAAAACGGATTTCCGTTTTCTCCGGATCCAGGATCTTGAACACCTGGCTGGCATAGGTTTCAGCGTTTTCCTTGACCTGTTCGGGCGAAAGCGCTTTGCGCGTGACGTTTTTACCGGTGGGGTCACCAATCATGCCGGTGAAATCCCCAATCAGGAAAATCACCGTGTGGCCGAGGTCCTGGAACTGGCGCATTTTGTTGATGATTACCGTGTGACCGATGTGCAGGTCCGGTGCAGTGGGGTCAAAACCTACCTTTACGCGCAGGGGACGATTGAGCTTGAGCCGCTCCTCAAGTTCTTCGATCTTGGTGATCTCATCGGTACCGCGGGCAATCAGCGCCAGTGCTTCTTTTAAATCTGTCATGCCGGTTTCCAACAACTAATCCGGCATTTTACAACAAAGATTGACCCAATTGCGGCCGGTAAGTAAGGTAGGCACGCCCGAACCTGCACAATAAAGCGTGGTCATAAATAGTCATGGGAAAACCTGGCCTCATAACAACAATCCGTCAAAAAATTCATGACGACACACACTGGCTGACCCGTCGCAAGCTCGTCGTTTTTGGAGCCACCCTGATTGTGACCGGAATTCTTCTGGGTCTGTTTGAAACGACCGGCGAGTCAGAGAAGGTCAGCCGGCCCGATGTCATTGATATCCCATTACCCAGCAGGGATGCCGGAACCTTGCCTGCCCCGACTGAAGAAAGCGGGGGCGGACAGACCAGTTCTGCCGCAACCCCGGGAGGCCGCGACTGGGTCAGCGTGGCGGTAAAACCGGGCCAGACTCTTGACGCCATCTTCAGGAACCAGGGTCTTTCAATCGCCTTGCTGCAGGAAATCGTCGCACTGAATAAGGACACAAAGCGCCTGACCCGGATCCGTCCGGGCGATGTTTTTGATTTCCGGACTGACATAAACGGTGAACTCCTCCAGATGCGTTATGCGCTGGATGAGGCCCGTTACCTGCTGGTTCGCCAGGAAGGCGGCGGGCTGAATACCGAAATCCAGCAGCGTGAAATCTTTTCGGAAGTAGCCGAGGCGGAAGGGGAAATCCAGTCCTCGCTGTTTCTGGCCGGCAAACAGGCAGGCCTGAGCGATGCCATGGTAATGAAACTGGCCAATATTTTCGGTTGGGATATCGACTTTATCCTGGATATCCGCAAGGGCGATCGATTCATGCTGGTTTATGAAAAACTCTACCGTGACGGCGAGTTCCTGCGGGACGGAAATATCCTTGCCGCGACCTTTATCAACCAGGGTGAACGCTTCCAGGCAATATACTTCGAAGAGGGTGATGTCGCCGGTTATTTCGCCCCGGACGGGCGAAATATGCGCAAGGCCTTCCTGCGCGCGCCGCTGAATTTCTCCTACATCAGTTCGGGCTTCAATCCGCGCCGCATGCACCCGGTGCTGAAGCGAATCAGACCGCATAACGGCATCGATTATTACGCACCCCGCGGCACACCGGTATATTCCGCCGGCGCCGGAACCGTCACCCGCTCGGCCTACTCAAGTGCCAATGGCCACCATGTCTTTGTCAAACATGCCAACAGCATCGTAACCAAGTATCTGCACTTCACAAACCGTGCGGTAAAGAAGGGCCAAAAGGTAAATCAGGGCCAGACCATTGGCTACGTGGGCTCCACCGGGCTGGCAACCGGGCCCCACCTGCACTACGAATTTGTCGTCAACGGCGTGCACCGTAATCCCAGAACGGTACCCCTGCCCAAGGTTGAACCGCTGAAGGGCAAGTTGCTGACCTCATTCCAGCAACAGTCCGCGCCCATGCTTACGCAACTGAGCCGGATGGAATCGGCATCGCTCTACGCGAGCGCAGAGTGAATCCGGAGCTCTTCATTGGCATGATTTCCGGCACCAGCCGGGACGGGGTCGATGCAGCACTGGTCAGTTTCAAACACGACCGGCCAAAAATCCATGCGGCACTGTGTGCTCCTTACCCACCTGACCTGGCGGCGAAACTTCAGCAAGCCATTCTCACAGGACGACGGCCGGAAGACGACACATTGGCGGAACTGGACCGGGAACTGGCCGAGGAGTTTTCCAGGACCGTGCATCTATTACTTGAAAAAGCCGGTATACCGGCCAGGGAAGTACAGGCCATCGGCTCCCATGGCCAGACCGTCTGGCACGATCCGGACGGCCCGCGACCTGAATCCATCCAGTTGGGTAATCCTCAGCAAATCGCTGAGCAAACCGGCATCGACACGGTCGGTGATTTCCGGCGTGCCGACATCGAGGCCGGTGGACAGGGGGCGCCGCTGGCGCCGTTGCTTCACCGGGCGCTGTTTCGGCCCGATTCCGGGCTGGATTCCGCTTGCCGGATCGTGGTTAACCTGGGTGGCATCGCAAACATTTCGGTGATCGATCAGGCCGGGCAGGTCTCCGGCTATGACACGGGCCCTGCAAACTGCCTTCTGGATGCCTGGGTACAGGAACACCTTCAGGAACCCTTTGACAGGGACGGTAACTGGGCCGCCAGCGGCCGGAAAATCTCCAGCCTGCTGCAGGAAATGCTCGCCGATCCCTATTTCCATAAACCAGCGCCCAAAAGTACCGGGGTCGAGTACTTCAATTTATCCTGGCTGCAAGGTTTCAAACCGGAAGGACCGGGCAAGGCACCCTCCGACCCGGCCGATGTACAGGCAACCCTGTCGGAACTGACTGCGGTTACCGTCGCAGATGAAATTCGCCCGCACGCGCCGAATGACGTGTTGCTCTGCGGCGGCGGTGTGCATAACTCTGACCTGTGTCTGCGCCTGCAAAAACAACTGCCCGGCATCGACGTCAAATCAACCGCCGACTTCGGGCTGGACCCCGACTGGGTCGAAGCCGTGCTATTCGCCTGGCTCGCGCGCGAAAGCCTGGCCGGACGGCTGCTCGATACAAGGAACATTACCGGTGCAGAAAATCCGGTGCTGCTGGGATTTGTTGCGCGGCCCCGATAATATAGTCGTATGAACCTCCTGCTGAACATTATCTGGCTCGTCTTTGGCGGCTTTATCGTCGTGCTCGCCTATTTCCTCGGCGCTATTCTCTTATGCATCACGATCATCGGCATTCCGTTCGGCATCCAGTGTTTCAAGCTGGCCGGGCTGGCCGTGGCCCCCTTCGGGCGCGAGATTCGCGAGAAGGAGCCCCCCAGCGGCGCCCTGGCTGTGATCATGAATATCATCTGGATCATCCTGCCAGGCCTCGAATTGGCAGTATTTCACCTGTTCATGGCACTGATATTTGCCGTCACGATAATAGGTCTGCCGATTGCAGCCCAGCATTTGAAGATGACCCGCCTGGCCCTGATCCCATTCGGATTCGAAGTCCGGGATATGGCTTGATGACACAGCGGCCCTGGTCAGACCTGGTAGAGACCTGGTTTGGCAATGCCCTGGATGATCCAGGCGAAGTCCCAAAGCAAATGAAATGGTGGTTTTCAGCAGACCCGGCGCGCGACTCTGCATTGGCAGAGCAATTTGGCGGCCTGGTTGAAGACTGCGCTGTTGGCCGGATGTATGCATGGCTGGATGACCCGGAAGGGCGCCTGGCGCTTATCCTGGCACTTGACCAATTGCCCAGGAACCTGTTCCGCGGAACGCCACGCGCATTCGCTTACGATTCATACACAGCCGCTCTTTGCCTGGCAGCAGCACTGACCGGGCAGGATCGACTTCTGGCACCCCTCCAGCGGGTTTTTCTCTACATGCCTTTGCAGCACTTCGAAGATCTGCAAGCGCAGGAAGCGGGAATTGCCCTTTATACCCAACTCGCGGAAGAACACGGGGAGCACGGATACCTGGGGGAAAGCGTACTGCCTTTCGCCCGGCTCCACCATGACATCATTGCCCGGTTCGGACGCTTCCCACACCGCAATAAAGTCCTCAACCGCCGGAATACGGACGAGGAAAGCGAATACCTGGCCGGCGATGCGCCGGCCTTTGGGCAATAAGCATGAAAAAAGCAGCAATCAGTGTCTTTCTCCTCATCGTAGTCGTTGGCGCCATCCTCGTTTTCCGGGCACAGACTGTATTTCAGGACCATCAACTTGAACCTGCTGCCGGCCTGACAGACGTCAGGCTGGACGAACAGCTGGCGATCCGGCGCTTTTCGCAGTCCCTGGCCTTTCCCACCATTTCCTACGACGATCGCAGTAATTTCGACGCCGCTGCTTTCAGAAATTTTCGTGAATACCTGGCAACTGCTTATCCACTGGTGCATCAACACGCCGAGTTGACCCTGGTAAACGGCCACAGCCTCGTTTACCACTTTCCAGGCACCGACAAGTCGCTGGAACCGGTGCTGTTTATGGGCCATATGGACGTTGTGCCGGTCGAAGACATCACGCTGGATGAATGGACCTACCCGCCCTTCAGCGGCACCGTGGCCGACGGCATCGTCTGGGGTCGCGGCAGCGTCGATGACAAGCTCACCGTCATGGCCCTGATGGAAGCCGCCGAGTTGCTTCTGTCGGAGAACGTCCGGCCGGAACGCTCCGTATACTTTTCTTTAGGACATGATGAGGAAGTCGGCGGTAAGGACGGCGCGGCTGAAGTAGCGAAATATTTCGAAAAACAGGGCGTCAGCTTCGACTACGTGATGGACGAAGGTGGGGCCATCCTGGAAGGCATGATGGAAGGCCTGCAGCAGCCTCTTGCGATTATCGGCGTGTCGGAAAAGGGTTATGTCAATCTGCACTTAACGGTCAATGCCCAGGGAGGACATTCTTCACAGCCTCCTGAACACACCGCAGTTGGTATCCTTAGCCAGGCCATCGTCGCGGTAGAAAACAACCCCTTCCCGGCCAGCCTGGACCACATTTACCAGACCTTCGAAACCATCGGCGTGGAAATGCCGTTCTCAAGGCGCCTCGCCATGAGCAACCTGTGGCTGTTCTCCCCGCTGGTCGAGAGCATGATGCTGCAAAACAAGGACGATGCGCCCGGAATCAGGACTACTACCGCAGCCACCATGGTCAGCGGCAGCCCCAAGTCCAATATCCTGCCGACCCGGGCAACGGCCGTCATCAATTTCAGAATACTGCCGGGTGAAACCGTTGAATCCGTGACTCAGCGTGTGATCGAAACGATCGATGATGAACGGGTCGAGGTGACGTCCGAATTCGGAACTGACCCATCGCCTGTTTCTCCGATTGATTCACGCGGATTTCAATTGATTGCGAAAACAATCCGCGGAATGGATTCTGACGTTCTGGTGGCACCCTACATGGTTCGAGGTGGTACCGATGCGAAGTACTTTTATGCGCTTTCGCCCAACGTTTACCGTTTCATGATGTTGAGAATAGATCCGAATACCGTGGGGTACATACACGGGATCGACGAGCATGTCCGCGTCGAATCCTACCTCGAAGCCGTTCGATTCAACTATCACCTGGTCCGCCAATCCATGAGTGGAGGAGATTTGTAATGAAAGTAGCTGTACTGGGAGCCGGAGCCGGCGGTACTACACTGGCGTTTGACTACGCCAATCATGGGCACGAAGTCAGCCTGTTCGACTTCGCCCGCTTCCCCGACAATATCGCTGCGATCGCCAGCCAGGGCGGTATTCATGCCGAGGGGGATATCTCGGGTTTCAGTAACATCGCCTACGTCGGCCATGACATTGACCGGGCGCTGCAGGATGCCGAGTTGATCTACGTGGTCGGCCCTGCTTTCAGCACAGAGCCGTTTGGAAAGGCCGTTGCAGGCAAGCTGCTACCCGGACAAACCGTTATTGTCAGCCCGGGTTCCTGTGGTGGTGCGCTGGCCTTCAAGCATGCGGCAGGACTGGCTGTGGACGACGATACCGTGCGCGTCGCCGAGACCCATAC
>Ga0316189_10001272_pt1 | contig 25067 bp, 13 predicted proteins | sample LowCovwburrow_MG_FD_204930 | JGI IMG/M metagenome (GOLD analysis project Ga0316189, IMG submission 204930) | Coastal sediment microbial communities from Maine, United States - Lowes Cove worm burrow | ecosystem: Environmental > Aquatic > Marine > Coastal > Sediment | place: USA: Maine... | reverse complement strand
AGGCAATTTTAGCAAATCATAAACCCCTTAAATCAAGAGAGTTCCAGAAGAGTCCGAATAACAATTCGCTCGAAAAGGGCCCAAAAAACTTTTTTTATGCAAAAAGAATATTTAAATTCGTTCCTAAAAAACGTTTATGGTATATAGGGGGCAAAATAATTCAGGCTATTTTCAAAACACCACAGAGGCGGTTTCTTTCTTTGTTTTCTTCGCCTGAGACGAGGAATGCTGGTTGGTAAGACCGAGTCGCAGATGTGGCAATCCGACGCACCTCCTGGATCGCTACACCGAATCGCGATGTGCGGCACAGGGCTGACCCGAATTGAAGACTCTTATCGCGCCTGGCCACCAACCCGATTTAAAAAAAGTGGCGCTTTCCGAGCCTCGGAGAAGACCACTTTGAGATAAACCGGCGTCTTCCGAGCCTCGGAGAAGACCACTTTGAGATTAACCGGCGTCTTCCGAGCCTCGGAGAAGACCACTTTGAAATGAACCGGCGTCTTCCGAGCCTCGGAGAAGACCACTTCGAGATAAACCGGCGTCTTCCGAGCCTCGGAGAAGACCACTTTGAGATAAACTGGCGTCTTCCGAGCCTCGGAGAAGACCACTTCGAGATAAACCGGCGTCTTCCGAGCCTCGGAGAGGACCACTTTGAGAAAAATGGGCGTTAATTGTGTTGCGAGTCGCGGTTTTTGGCTGATTTGCTAAGAAAAGCCAGAAAAGCCAGGACAGAGTGTTTTGCAATTTGCCCAAGGAGGCTGTCTTTGACCGGCCGGAAAGGTGGTTTTTTGGCATTCCCATTCACTGACTTTCTTTTTTAGCCCCAAAAAAAGTGGGTGTCCTGGCTTCTTTTGTTGATACTTGTAAGTATCAATATATTCCACACCACCCATAGCCAAGTATCCCGGCTAAAAAGGCCTCCGAAATGGGGACGAATACCGCAAGCATTTTGTGAGACGTCTCAATAACTGGTCGTTTCTAAACTCTCTGCCTTCATTCGCCCATACGCTTGATGAGACGAATTGAGGCATCAAAGGGATGAACTCTGAATCATTTCACGCGACCATCGCGATAGCAGGGACTTAAGAGGATACCTTGGAAATCTACAAACCCGTTGGGAGACAACGGGTTTTAATCCATTCCGATTTCGCTCCATCTTTCCTCGGTGAATCTGGGAGGATTCCGCTAGAAACTGGTTATAAACTTTTGCCTGAAGCCACATTCCCTAATTGCGTAGGGCGGGCAGGCCTGCGAGTTGTTCGCCAAAGCCGTCCTTGGACAGGGTTCCAAAGATCTCGAAGCCATTGAGCACCGCCTGATCCGTGCGAACACAGATATAACTCAGGCCCACGGGCTGTGGGTCGGTGAAAATCTGTTGGGCCAGGGTTACCAACTTCTGGCGCGGTCCCAAGGGCAGGGTTGTTGATGCGATCTGGCTGCCAACGTCGTTGTAACCGATGATTGTGAGCACTTTTTCGGAATCACCCACGTTGAGCAGGGCGATGCCCGTATAGGTGGTGTCGGCTTCGGTTTGCAGGTGCGGGAAATAGAGCGTGTCGCTCAGCGATCGAGCGGCCTTGAAGGCTGCCAGGTTCTTGCCCTCGTTGTCACCGAACAGCTCGAAGCCAGCCATGATGTTCTCGGTTTCCACTTTGATCCAGGCCGGCTCCATTTCGCCGAAGAGAGACTTTCGGGTCCATAACTCCTTGCCTCCCACGGCCAATTTTTCACCGTCCTTGCGAACCAGTTCCACGCCGGCCTCATCGTAGGCAACCAGGTTGTAGGTTGCCTCGATCTTGTCCACATTGATGAGCGAGAGTCCGGTGTAGAAGACATTCTTTTTGGCGATGTGGGAGAAGTAGATGTCGCCCCTGGTCTGGGTGAATCCGACTTTTTTGTCGATTGTGTTGACCATTTCCAGGCCGGCAACCATCTTGAGGCTGTCGCGGCGTCCAAATACTTCGAAGCCAGTTAGCGAGGCAATGTTGCGTTTCGACTGGATACGGCCCCACTCGGGCAGCTCTTCGGGGAAAATTTCTTTGAACCTGAAGTCCACCTGCTGGCCCTCGGCCATCCCCTCTGATATGGACTTCACATCGCCCTGTTTGGATACGAAATCGACGGGATGGTTTTTCTCGCCATCGTTGACCATAATCGAGCGGGTGTACCATTCCTCTGTCTTTTTGGCGATATGGGGCACCACTACCGAAGCGGAAAGGCTGTTCATGGCGCCCATGCTCATGAGCTGGCTCTTGTCGTTGGATTCTGCGTTGGTATAACCCACGAGTCGCTGGGTGGACAGTACCTTGACCCAACTGATTAAACGGGCATTATCCAGATCATTGGTGGCACCAAAAAAGGCGAGTCCGGTCTTGAAGAATCGGCCATTGGGTGGCAGCTGCATGGACTTGGATAGCACGGTTTTCCCCTGAGCATCCAGGCCCAGGATGACGAGGTCGGCTGGGCTGCCCGTGGTATTAATGAGACCGATGGTGGAGCTAAAATTCCCGTCTTCAACCAGAAAAGGCAGGAACAGGCTGGGTTCGAGCTCACTCACGGCGAGGGAATATTGAATTCCGCCGGCCCGCTTGCCGACTTCGGTCAAAGACATGACGATGAGATAGGTGCCGGGTGGCACTTTCTCGAGTACGAAGCTGCCGGAGCCGGTCTCCAAGGTTCCCGCCTCGATTTGTTCCCAGGCGTCTGTGTTGTTTGGATCGGCCCCTTCGGGCAGTCGGTACAGGTTGAGCAATAGGGCGCCGGCCTGGCCTCCGAGTCTGAAGGATACGTCGCGGGCCTGGTCCTCCACTTTAAACAGGAAGTAATCCGAGCTATCACCCTGGCTTGCATCCAGGTTGAGACTGGAGTAACTGCCCTGCTCAATGACTTTGGCCTCGGCCGGGTTGTTGTTCGGCTCGAAATCACTGTCGGCATAGCGTTTTACGGTGACTTGAATGGTCGCTGACTGCTCGGAAGGAATGGTGTATTCCACACCCTGCCAGGTGAAATAGGCAATGGCACGAACGGAAACCATGTGGGGTTGGCCTGCGGCTGTCTCCTCGTTGAAAATCACCGGGTAGACTTCTTCTTCCATGCTACCCGAGGGTATCTGGCCTGGGCCGAAGTCCCATTCGTATCTTACTTCCAGGTCATTGGGGTCCTCTGCATAGGCAAAGAAGTATAACTCTTCTCCGGGCTCCACGGTAAGGGCCTCGCCCGCAGGTTCGTAGAGGTTGATTTCCGGTTTTTGATCCAGGTCAACGACACGGATCACCCGATAGTCGCCGAAGGGGTCACTGGCTTGCTTGCTGTCTTCCACGCTAAAATCCAGATAGTAGTAACCCACATCATCGAAGGTGATATCTGGTGTACATTCCTCATGAAAAACCTCTCTGGCAAGGTCTTCTTCTTCGAACCAGAGTTCCCAAGTGAAAGACAAAGGCAGGTTGCCATCCGCATCACTGCCTTCACCCTTGAAGGCGAGAATGGCTCCCGCTGGGACATTGATCAAACGTTTATCAAAATCGTCGGAAACATCGGCCAGAGCAGGTTGGGTAATCTTACCGCTTGGCGGAATATTACTGCTGTAAATATAGACCTCGCGCTCAGCCGGATAAAAAGACCAGTTGCCCAGAGCATCTTGGGCGTAGGCGCGAACCAGGTAATAACCCGGGTTGGTGTAGGACACGGCATTGGGGTTTGCGGTAGTGGCAAAGGTGTTGTTGCCGAAGTCCCAGTAGTATTGGCTGATGGCGTCACCTTCTTCATCCGTGGCGTCTGCTTTGAAGGTAAGGGTGGTATTGGGTGGACGGGCCAGGCCTTGTTCGGTGGGATCTGTAATCCTGACATCCGGGGGGTAATTCATGTCTTCGACGAAGTCTGGAGACACAACAATGTAGCGGTTGATGGGAGCTGAAACGGAGGCATTCTCGCTGTCGGTTGCAACCACGGAAACCTGGTAGAGTCCGGCATGCGGGAATTGGTAGTGGTCGATCCGTTCGCCCATTTGGCAGTCGCTTCCCTCACCGCCAATTTCTGTGATGGTCCAGTCGAATATAATGGGGTCCTCGTCATCGTCGTAGGCATAGGCGGCCAGATCGATGCCTTCTGACAGCTCGATCCATTCGTCCCAATTGGGCTCCACAATCTCTACATCCTCTGGCGCTGAGTTGCTGTCGCGCACCCAAACCAGGGCGATATCGGGAATGGGGTCGCGGACGCCTTGCGGAGAGGTGACCCAAAATTCGATTTCGTACATACCCGGCTCCGGAAAATCTTCGAAAGCCAATGGGGGTGGATGGAAACCTTGCAGTCGATGAGCGGCCTGACTGCTGTAATAAAGCCACTCCGCTGAGTAACCGCTCAGATTCCCGCCGTCCTTGAGTGCGCCTTCCAGCTCCACGCTTTCACCGGCTTTGATCTGGGTATAGGGCTGTTCGTAGGGTTGGGCCGGGTCCACGGCGAGGAGCGGCGACAAGATTTTGCCATCGGGAGGAGGTGAGCCCTCATAGGGAGACACACGGACATCGAATTCCGCAACGAGGCCATGGGCGTCAACCACAATACATTGCACATAATAATGGCATAGCTGTTCGTCTTCTTCGAGACAGGTTTCCTCGTATCTTTTGTTGATGGATTGTCCCTGTTCCAGGAAACCGTCGTCAAAATCCCAGTAAAAGGTTAACGCGTCATTGTCTTCATCTGAGCCAAAACCTTGGAACAGGACGGTGGTATCAAGGGGAAAGGTGAAACCGTCGGCGGGCGTGGTGATCGAGGCAACTGGCTGGTAACTGATATCGTAGCTGGCGGGGTCAACAACCACAACATAACGAGAATAGGGGGTCTCATCGGTGGCACCATTGCTGTCGATGGCGGTCATACTGATGACATAGACGCCTGGGCTGTCAAACGTGAGGATCAGTTCCTCACCCTCTTCTTCGCGCTGCCCTGCGATGTTCCAATGGTAGGTGACTTCGTCATCTTCCTCGTCGTAGGCGTATGCGCAAAACGCGACCTCCTCGCCTATTTCAACGATCTGGGACCCGTTCCCAACCCAACCTTCGGGAGGGTAATTATCGGCTGGAACCAGACTCCAAATCGAGGGGAATAATAAGAACAACAAAGTGGGCGTTAGCATGATTTCTCCAAACCTACACGACTACGGTTCTAATCGGTAAGAGATGCTTGAAACTCCAGTGCCCCCTACCAAATTCATTGACTTTAGACCAAATGCGTTGGTAGCCAGGCAGTTTGGTGGAACAAGGACTGATGAAATTGAAAAGTGTTGGTGCCTTTTTCAAGGAACCTGGAAAGAGGCTCGGGCAACCCGCGTCTGGTTGCCGGCAGCATCGCGGGCGCGCACCATGATCTGGTACTTGCCACTTGCCGGTACCGGGGCTACAAGGTCGATGGGACCCGTTTTCGCGTCCGCAGGGAGCGACATTCCGGCCAGAGGCTGGCCCGTTTCCCAGGCGAGCGGGGTCTGGCCCGTACTGGGACCAAAACGAATCTCGATCTGCGCCGCAGGTCCGGCCAATCCATTATCTCCGGGCAAGGTGAAATACAGCTCCAGTTGGTTGCCGCGCACCGAAACGGCCAGGTCGGTCAGCGCTGCGGGTGGTACCGTATCCACATGCACATTGCCCGTATTGCGGGAGTCGTGTCCCGCTTGAGGCCACTGATCTCGTGTCCTACCGGCCCTATTTGCTTTTGCACCGGTCATGTAGAGTCTCAGGTTGCCCTCCCGGGTGACGCTCGCCAGGTAAAGATTATCCTGGTCTTGTCCGGCCAGAGCATTACCGCCAACACCCGCAGAATTGATGCCCCAGCCGCCGGTGTGCAGCACACGGGCTGTCTCTGTGGTGTCAGAAGCATCAGCGATCAACATATCGCCACCAGACGTCAGTTGAATGACGTCGGCCGAACCATTGCCGTTGATGTCGGCCATGATGGGTGTGGCAAAGAATTGCAGATCGGCAATCTCCAGCGGTGCGTTGGGGCGATAGGCCCCGGTGATCGGGTCCCACAGACTGAGTTGGTCCTCCGTGTTTTTTTGCTGACCCACCAAAAGGATCTCGATCAGGCGGTTGATGCCGGCCGTACCCGTGGCCACCGTATAGCCGGTGCCAGGCTCCATGATGCCGAGGATCATCCCATTAAAAGCCGGGTAGCTGGGCCCGTCATCGGCAGTGGTGTCTGCTCCAAACTTCTTCTTCTTGCGTTCCAGGGTCTTGTACTTGTCGTTTTTCTCGGTTCCCAGGAACGAACTGCCGTCACCGTTTAAGACATAGGCCGGTCCAAAATGCGAGACCGCGATGATTTCCAGGTCACCGTCCCCGTCGAGATCACCCAGCGCGGGCTGGGCGTTGCTTCCCTGACCGGCCGTGGGCAAAACATCGGGCGCGGTAATGCCAATCGGCACGGGCCAACCCGGCACGTAGGCCTGATCGTGAAGGTGGACGGTCGCTCTTGTTGCTTCCGTTTCGGGGGTCAGGCTACCCGTGTGTTCCAAGGCATAAACGCGGGTATTGCCAAAACCGGCGAAGCGGCCAATCAGGAACTCCAAGAAGGTTTTGTCCAGGTCGGCGCTCGGTGTCTCTTCGTATTGTTCATTAACCGAGGCGATGACCTCCAGGAAACCATCACCGTCGATATCACCCAGGCTGGGGGTGGTGTTTGCCTTGGTGCCAGGCAACCAGCAACTGTCCTTGGTATACTCAATGACATGACTCACCGGGTCCATGGAAGCGATCTTGTTTGGATCTCGTAGGAAAACGGGCCAGCCAGGAACGGGGGTTCCGTCGCCGTGCCAGGCATAGATATGGCCGTCAGCCGCCGCCGCAACAATCTCGGGTCCCGGGTAGTTCGGGTCCAGATCGCCCACGGCCGGAGCCGTATTGAAGGCACCCTCGCGGCGGTTCTGCTGGTTGCGGATGGGATCGGGGCCGTTGCCGTCGCAGTCGGGAATGGTACCGGGCCCACAGGGCGGTTCTGCTGAAAAAGCGGGATTAACTGTTACGGGAAAACCCCGTACTCGCGAGCCGTCTACATGCCAGGCGTAGAGCTTTCCACGATTGTCGCCCATCAGGACTTCCATGCCCTCCTTGCCGTCTAGATCTGCCACCGCAACCGTACCGAACATGATGGCGTTATGTGCGACCAACTCCGGGTCGCAGCGGGTATAGGAATTGTCTCCGCTGGTGGGAAGGGACATGAAGTCAGTGGTTACGGGCCAGTTTTCAAGCTCCAAACCCGAGGAGACGTCTTTGTAGGCGTGAATCAGACCATCGTCTGTGGGCAGCAGCATCTCTTCGTGGCCGTCGCCGTCCAGGTCATAGAAGGATGGCGAAGCGCAGCCACCGCTTAATGAGCCATGGCGTCCCAAATCATCGCGTGCAATCAGCTCCGGGGCGGGATAGACGTCCACTTGCTTGTAGGTGACGGCCTCATTGTTCACTGTGTCAGCCGCATTACCTGGCGAGGCGATCACTCGCAGGCGCAAACGCACGGCAAATCGTTTGCCCTGTACCGGGCCGGTTGGGTCGCGGTCAAAGGGATAGGGGTGGTTTTTCAGTGTAGCGGCCAGTGTTTCGATGGAAAGACGACCCAATTCGCCGGTAAAGGCGGCTTTGAGGCCCTGTTTCCGGCTGATAAGCGTCCAGGGGCCGGGGTCACGGGTGTCACTATCCGGCGCGGGCAAAGCATAAGCTGCACCTTGTGCGCCCGGAGCCCATTCAAGAACAAAGGTGAAGCTGCCGCCGGGGGTTACCCGATTGGCCGCTACCCGGCCGGAGATCACTATTTGTGCGGGGTCCATGGGGTCATCGGGCTGAACCAGGTTGAAGTCTTGTCGGTAGCCATATTGGCGTCGCATGCGCGGCGCGATGATATCTGCTTCGGGCGGGATGCGATCTTGAGCGCTGAGTTTCAGGTCCTCGCCGACCGCATAGGGGCCGCCGTCGGCCAAAAATTCCCGATTGAGTGTGTCGTTTTCCAGACCAATGAAGCGCACCAGACGGGCGGCGTTGATCCGTCCGTAACCGGTGAAATAGTCCCAACCTGGCCCGCTCTGATGACGTCGCGTGGGAAAGATCGAGGTATTGGTTTCGTAATTATTGGGCAGGGTGCTGGGCACGGGACTGAACCACCACCAGGGTCTGTACTGGGACCACAGAGAGGAGAACGCGTGTTTGGGAAAGTCACTGGCGAAGTCGATATCATCGCTGGCAAGTCGCCAAAGCTGATGCATCTCCGCTACGGATAGGGGGAAAGGGGCTTCGCTGCCGTCGTCACGCGGGTAATTGGTCATGGTGCCGCCTTCCACCGCGTTTCTCGCCGCGCTGACCAATAGCCCCGATACGCCGGAGGCCAGACCTGTCGCCTGTGAAGAACAATTGGTCGAGGGGATGGCGGTGTGAATGTAAGGCCCATAATTGGTGCAGCCGTTGAGGTAGAGGTAGCTATAAGGCGTGGTGCCCGGTTCTTGCGGGGGTTTGAGCGAATTGTGGACCAGGGTGTGTTCATAAGCCGAGGGCCAGTTCAAATGGTCCGTGCCTTCATCGGCGGCCGAGGCGTTTACGATTACTCCGTTGTTATAAGCCAGGTTGGTGGCTTCCTGGCCGAAGCTCGTGTGGTTCAAGGTTCCCAGGGCGGACTCTACCACAGTGATACCATTGTCGACCGCATAGACAACCGCTGCCGCATAGTTATTGGCGTCGGCCACAAAACTATCACCCACCCTCAGGGGCACAATCATGCAGTTGGGGCAGACGCCCGGCACATCCGTGAAATCGCCGGCCGGGTCGCCTGGGCATACTTCACTCTTGCGGATTGCCTCCGAACCTGCGTAGGTGGATTGCTCGGTACCGTGCCGATAATTCACGTCATCACGTGGGTTATTGTCGTTTTCAAAGAAATCCCATCCCGATATGTCGTCGATATAACCGTTGTTGTCGCCATCTGTTCCATCGCTAAAAAGCAGGATCAGGTCTTCCGGGTCAATCCAGCCATTGCCATTGAGGTCGCTTACCCTGGAGTCTGACCAATAGTCTTCTATGTTGAAGATTCCGTCCCCGCTGACATCGTAACCGCCAAAACGCGTATCATTGGGATTGGGACCACTTTCGGGCATGGGTAGTTCGGCCCGGTTCAAATAGTGTTTGCGTAAGAGAGAGCACACGCTGCCATTTTGCCAAAGGATTCCGGAGTCGAGGATGGCAATGGTTACATCGGGCCTGCCCGTGGTCACTTCCCAGGCGCGATTGGCGCCCATGCCACGCACTCCGTAAAATTCCTGTGGATTGAAAATAACTGCGGGATCGGTGCCACGGTAGTCGGTCAGCCACCAGGTTTTTTTGAACTGGAAAGTAATCGGCAGGTCCTGCTTGCCGTCGATATATAACCAGTTGCGATAATCGTAAGGATCGTCTGTCGTGGGGTTGCTGCGATAGGGCAGTTCGGCACGAGCACAGGGCAATGCCATGAGTAAGATCAATGGATATAAAAGGATAAAGCGGTTCATGTGTTGGTCTCCTTTACAGAACGATAGCATAACTTGATATAGAACACTGTTTCCTGATTCAGATTCTGGGGCGAACAGCGAGAAATAAGAGGGCACTTGTTCGCCGCAGGGATTATTAGATCGGCAACCCATAAAAGCGCTTAATCTGCTCTGGCTAGCTTATCGGTGATTCTATGGGAACAGTCAAGCGCCATGCTGTATCAATTCTCATCATGGCAATGGATGTCGTCGTCCCCGACGTACCGGTTACTATCAGAATAACTCGAGCTGTTCGGGTCCATAGGAAATGTCTTCGTATGGCTCAATACACTTGGGACCTTCGTTTCCAGCTCGCGATACGTAGTTACTGACTGGATACCCGAGAATCCAGTCCTCGGGGCAAGGCGTCAACAAGGACTGGAGTTCACGGGTATCGCGATTATCCAGGTCAAGCCAGAAATCAAAACAACTCGGGTCTAAAATGACAGGCATACGGTGGTGAATGGGACTCATCACCGCATTAGCCGCCGTGGTAATGATGGTACAAGTGAGTAGTTCGGCGCCTGAAGAATCGGTCCATGTTTCCCAAAGGCCGGCAAAGGCAAAAGGGGTGTCTTTTTCGCTCGGCTTAAAATAATAAGGCTGCTTCTGTTTCCCCAAACGCAGCCATTCGTAAAAACCGCTGACGGGAATGATGCAGCGGCGGTAGCGAAAGGCGCCGCGAAAAGAGGGCTTTTCGCTGATTGTCTCGCAGCGAGCATTGGTCATTCTATTGCCGACCTTGGCATCTTTAGCCCATGAGGGAACCAGTCCCCAACGCAAGGACGCGGCCAGATTCCCGGGCTGTTCCACATCGCGCAAAATACACAATACCTCTTGGCTCGGGGCAATATTGTAGCGCGGTTTGACATCTTTCAAGGTCAAGGCCAGGAAGAACTCGGCAATGGTTTTGGCGGGAAGGGTCAGGCTGAAACGTCCACACATGGTGGCCATTATATGCCATTCTATTCGTTATTCAAGGAAAGGGCTTGTGAAGAATCATGAACTGGCCGACCCCCCGCACTTTGATTTACAGCCAGCTAGGCCTTGCAACTTGAATTTTCCTCACCGATAATGAACAAGTCTTTGAGTGAATGAAAGTGGATGAGGTACCCCATGCCCGCTTGGTTTTCTATCCTGCCGCCCCTTCTCGCAATTGCTTTGGCCGTTTGGAAGCGGGAAGTTTTACTGGCCTTGGTTCTGGGGATATGGCTCTCTGAAGCGCTGATCGTGGCCGGTGGTGCCAACACCACACTAGCCAGCACTGCCGCTGAGAATCCCTTGGTTGTCTTTGTCCTCTACCTTTTGGAACTGGTGGGACTTAGTTTTGTCGGAACACTGGATCGCATTGTGGCTGTCTTTGGGGGCAAGGGCGATACGCGTGTTCTGCTCTTTGGGCTGCTGGTGGGTGCCCTCCTGGAGTTGATGCGCGTTTCCGGCGGAGTCGCCGCACTGGTCCACCGACTGGCCAATGCCGGGCTGACCCGCAACGAACGCCAGGTAGGTATTCTGGCCAGTCTGATCGGCATTCTTGTCTTTGTTGAGACCTCGCTCAGCGTGCTGGCTGCCGGAGTTGTTTCACGCAGGCTTTTTGACCGTTTCTCAATGAGTCGGGCACGCCTCGCCTTTATTATTGATTCAACCTGTGCGCCGATCAGTGTGATCTTCCTCTTGTTTAATGCCTGGGGCGCCTATGTGATGGAATTGATGCAAGGTTACGACGTTGACATCAACCAAACGGTTATGGGCAGTATTCCCTTCAATTTCTACGCTATTCTGATCCTGCTGATGGTGGGTTACACCGCTATCACCACACGTGTTCACGGCCCCCTTCGCCAATCGGAGAAAGTGGTTGCCCAAAATGACACGCACATGGAGATTGAGGAGCCGACCCGTGCGCGTTACATGACTGTGCCCCTGTCAACCCTCATCGTGAGCATGATTTTCTTTATGTACTACACGGGGGATTGGGTCTTCAAAAAAGGCTCTGGCTCTACCTCAATCTTATTGGCAACCACCCTGTCCATTCTTGTAGCGCTCGCGCTTTTGACCAAGGATCGGGTCTTCACTTTTCCCAAGATGATGGAAATAACCTATCAGGGAATGGGCCGCTTGTTGCCGGTCGTCACGGTCATGTTGCTTTCTTTCGCCATTGGTGCCAGTTGCCGCGAACTGGGAACAGGCCCCTTTGTAGCGGGTGCCGTGGGTGACTTTCTGCACCCGATCGCCGTTGCCCCCCTGCTTTTCGTCTGTGCGGGTATCATTTCATTTACCACCGGCACCTCGTGGGGTACTTTTGCCATTATGATCCCCGTTGGAATCCCTCTGGGCCTGACCCTGGGTTTGCCGCCCGAATTCCTGCTGAGTGCTATTCTTGGTGGCGGAGTATTTGGAGACCACTGTTCACCGATCTCTGATACAACCATTCTTTCATCTCTGGCCAGTGGCTGTGATCATATTGAGCACGTACGTACACAAATCCCCTACGCGTTGGTGGCGGGCGTCGGCGCCATTCTACTCTACATGCTGGTATGGACTTTCTTCTAGCCCAGACCTCGGCATTCGAACATGGCTGATAGATCGGTTTTGCATAATTGACATCACCGGAAAAAGGGGTTTTGGTGGCGGGGAGAGGATTTGAACCTCTGACCTTTGGGTTATGAGCCCAACGAGCTACCGGACTGCTCCACCCCGCGTCAAAACGATATCAAAAAAGCCGGTGTTTGGTGGCGGGGAGAGGATTTGAACCTCTGACCTTTGGGTTATGAGCCCAACGAGCTACCGGACTGCTCCACCCCGCGTCAAACCTTATGCTACCGAAAGTCCACTGGTGGCGGGGAGAGGATTTGAACCTCTGACCTTTGGGTTATGAGCCCAACGAGCTACCGGACTGCTCCACCCCGCGTCAGCGGAAGCGGATTGTAACACCACCCCTCCAAGCCTGTCAATAAGCCATTTTGAAAATAATCCGATGTCTTTTCAGACGCTCTGGCAATGTCTTGGTGAGACATGGACAATACCTGTTAAGTATCTGGAATAAATCACAAATGATAGGCTAAACGTTGAGTATTATAGGCCACGCCGTGGTTGCCATCTGGCGTGAGAAGCAAAATTCCTCCGAGTCCATCCACTCGTTGCGCCAGGTGCTGGATCGCAGCCTCGGCTGCGGCCTGTGCATCCATTTTTTCCAGCGCAAAAAGTCCTAACATGGCCATGCCGGAACGCATGATACTCTCGCCCCAGCCGGTACAGATAACCGCACCTAAGTGGTTGTCCGCATAGAAACCGGAGCCAATTACGGCGGCATCACCCACGCGTCCGGCTTTTTTGTAGAGGGTCCCCCCGGTTGAGTTGCCAGCGGCCAGGTTGCCGTTGTGGTCCAGAGCGATTGCACCTACCGTATCGTGGCCGACCCAGTTCGTGGCCAGGGGCTCTCGGTCGCCGGCATGGACGCGTTCGAACAAGTCGCGTTCGCGTCCGATCACGTGGGTTTGTGGATCCACCAGCGGCATGCCCATTTGTTCGGCCAATGCATGAGCACCTTCAGCCGTGAAGATGCAATGATTCGTCTGCTTCAGAACCAGGTGGGCCAGGTCGATGGGGTTGCGAACCCGGTCTACTCCAAGCACGGCACCACTGCGCAGGGAATGGCCTTCCATGAGTCCGGCCTCCAACTCGACCTTCCCATGTTCATTGAGAACCGAGCCCCGACCCGCATCAAAAACCGGATCGTCTTCCAGGACGCGAATGGCGGCACAGACGGCCTCGGATGCCTCGCCACCGTCGGCAAGGACGGCTATTCCCGCCTGCCAGGCCGCCTGGCAGCCACGTTGATGGTCGCCCCACAAACTATCCGGGATGTTCCAGGCGCCACCGTGCACCATTAAACGGATCTTTGACATGATTACTCCGTTGACGTTTGTTTCAATCCTTCTGTGGTCCGGAAGGCCTGATCACAAACGCGGGATTAGGATTCTTTAAAATCTGATTTCAGCTCATCCCAAGGGATCAAGTCATCAGGATTCGCCCAACGGGCGGCAAAACGGCGATCCTGTTCTTCGTCTTCTTCATCAGAGAGAGGCAATGTACGTTGGCTGGACTCTATGCTATCCCATATTGTTTGGATCATCTTTAAGCGATCAGCAACACTAATGGAATTCAAATCAGTGGGTAATTCTGACATTCCAGCCTCCTTTGCTTATCAATCTAAACACAAAACGCGAAAAAAGCAACATCTCCGTTCTGGCTGATTCTAGGGCCCTGCCGGAGATCTCATGCCAAGGTTTACTCGTGATTCTGCATAGATTCCGAGGATTTTAAATCACGAAGTTACAGCCCAGACAGCCCGTCTTCCTGGCCACTTTGGTTTGAAAATCCTTGAGATCTGTGCGAAATGACGAAGATCCCCCATGCCTGACAGTATTAATCACCGCCAAAAGAGGAGGCGCGAAAGGTCCCTTGAAAAGTGAACGTCAATTCAAAAACCCGCTCCCAGGCTTACTTTCCGGCTGTTCTTTGTTCACTTAGCTTCGCTCCTGCCAAGCGATTTCAGCGTTTTTTTGTATCCTGTTCTTGTCCTCTCTGGTCCCATGCGCTATATTGTTGTGTTAACCGAATGAACACCAACGAAGCTTCCGTCTCGGTTTATCGTCTTCTTTTTTGGAGTAAATTATGCAGTCTCGTCTCATTCATTTATTAGCCATTGCTTGCTTGCTTCTTCTGCTTGGGTGCGCCGGTTCCGATTCCGTGGAAAATGTGCCCGCCCCGGAATTCCCCCCGCCCCAATATTCCTTTGCGAATTTTGATCTCCTCGCGGGTGATCCCGCAGCGATCCCCCTGCCGAATGACGTTCTTCGAGATCTGTCTACCGGGAACCTGTCTTTGCCGTCCTTCGGCGACCCCGCCATTGATGCGTTGATCGCTCAGGTCAATACCCTTAAAGGCTTCTCGACCTCTTCTTTTGTGCGCATTCCCATCAAGGGTAAAATTGACCCCGATACGGTCAACAACCAGAATATTTTCCTGGTGAACCTGGGCTACCTTTCCGCGCTTCAGGGAGACCCCACCTTGCCACTCAACCCGTTTGTGGCACTCGACCTCAGCGTTAACCTGGATGAATCCGGCGAGAACCACGTGATTAAGGGTTGGCCCGTTACGCCGCTGGCACCCGGACTGCCGCACCTGGTGATTGTCACCAATCGCGTCATTGGCGATCCCTCCAACCTGCCGCTGGAGTCGGATCTCTATACGCTGTTGCTGAAAGGTTCTGTTCCGTTGGAAGGCTCTCTTGCCGGTCTGGAGCCCTTGCGGTCTCTTTACGAATCGACAATTTGGCCCGCAGCCGAGGCCGTCACGGGACTCACTCCCGCACCGCTGACCAAGGTCGACATCCCCCTGGCCTTCCTTTTCACCACTCAACCCCTGTTCCAAACCCTGCCCGCCCTGCGCGCACGGGCCCAGACTGAGAGCCCCAGCGCCGATGTCATCAGCGCCGCTGTAGGCTCCGAAGCTGTGGACGGCCTCTTCAACCTGCTTGGCTTTGGATTTGTGCCCCACAGCAACATCGGCGCCATATACAGCGCCAGCTTCAATGCACCCAATTTCATTTCGCATCCCTTGTTTGGCTCTTTCCAGGGAGAAGGCGACGCAGTGCAGGAAATCAATCGCGTCGATATTAAGTTCCTTGCAGCCTTACCACCCGGACCAGGCCCTTTTCCGACTTTCATTTTCCAGCACGGAATTACCAGTTCCAAGGAAGTGATGCTTATCCTCGCTGATTTTGCGAACTCGGCTGGCATTGCGCTTCTTGCCATGGACATGGTGCTCCACGGCGAACGCAGCATCGACGGTGATGGCGATGGGGTCGTCGATTCCTCGGGTGCCTACTTTATCAACCTGCAAAGTCCCCTGACCCAACGGGACAATAACCGTCAGGCGATTACCGATTTGCACATGTTCACTCGTATGGTCACCAGTGGCGGTACTGATTTCAACGGCGACGGCGCACCAGATCTGTTCCCGGCTGCCACCTTCATTGGCATGTCTCTGGGCGGCATTGTTGGTACCGGATTTGTCGCCACCGAACCGAACATTACGACCGCTGTCTTGAATGCACCCGGTGGTCGACTGACCCGCCTGCTCAGCAACTCCGATTCATTCGGTCCTTTGATTGATGCAGGTCTGGCCCAGTTTGGTCTTTTCCCTGGTAGTGCTCTTTACGACATCTACTTCATGTTCAGTCAGGCTATTGTGGACGACGCCGACCCGTTTAACTATGCAGCCGTCATGTTCAATGGTGCATTAACCGGGGGCATTCCTACCAACATTCTGATCCAAGAAATGATCGGGGATAGTGTTGTACCCAATAGCTCTACTCAAGACCTGGCGGTTGCCATGGGTATTGCTCAGGCGAATGCCCTGGTCGCTTATCCCGGTTTGGAGCAGGTCACCATTTCACCTGCTGGTTACGCGGGCTCCGCCCTCTACCAGTATGCGGACGCGGGCCATTCCGCCCTGCTCAATCCCGCCGATGGACCCACCGAAGCAATCGCCAATCAGGCCGGTGTCTTCCTGTTCAGTGGGTTTGGCGGTACTCCGGTGGTCCTCGACCCCTTTGGGGGCGCCAAGCAAGTGACGACGCCCTTCAAAGAAGCCGTGATGGAATATCTCAACGACATGGAAATTGATGTCAGCAAACTGGTTCTTTTCCCCAAGCGCTAGGCTTGCGTATCAATCACGAGATTTGGGGAGGACGGCTGAGCTGTTCTCCCCAAACCTGCTTTTCTCTGTTGATTCGCTCCATGGAGACTTGTCTTGATCAGGGCTCGGGCAGCACCACCCGGAAGGTTGCCCCTTCTCCGGGATTGCTTTTGGCAAAGATGTAGCCGTTGTGACGCTCCACAATTTTACGGCAGATGGCCAGACCGATGCCTGTTCCGTCGAAGTGGGCACGGGGATGGAGCCGTTGAAAGGCGTTAAAAATACGTTCCTGGTGCATTTTATCGAAACCGATGCCATCGTCCTGGACCGCGATACGACACATATTGCGTTCTCTTCCCCCGTGCTCCGGTTCTTTGATTTTTAATCCACCCCGTCCGCGAATATGGATGGTGGGCGGCGTTTCCGGGAAGTGGAATTTGAGGGCATTGCCCAGCAGATTCTGCATCAGCTGACGCAGCTGGGTGGCATCGCCATAGGCCGTCGGTAGGGGGTCGATGGTGATTTTCGCATCGAGTTCCTCGATTCGGAACTTAAAGTCTTCTATTAAATCGGCGAGTAAAAGGTTCATGTCAACCGGCTCTGAAGGCCTGGACTTCACCGAGACCTGCGCCAGCTCAAAAAGGCTGGTTATCAGGGATTGCATCCGTCGCGCCGCGCTGCACATATAATCCAGATACTCCTTGCCGTCTTCCGAGAGGGACTCTGCGCACTCATCATCAAGCAAGGCGCCGAAGGCAACGATTTTGTCCAGGGGCTCGTTCATATCATGGGAGGCGGTCAAGGCAAACTGCTCGAGTTCCCTGTTGGACCTGGCAAGCTCGCGAGCTCGCTCGCCCAGCTCCAGTTCCAGTTCCCTGCGGACCGTGATATCCAGAATTAGAATGAGCATGGTAGGCGGACCATCGCTCTCAATCAGGGAGAGGGACATACGACACCAGACAACCTCTCCTTCTTTGCGCAGGAGGCGCCCTTCGACTGCATGCCGTTCAGGCACGGGCGCGGCGGCGACAGATAGATGAAGCGGACCGTTGTCATCCTGGTGAATCACCTCGGCCAGGGAGGTTTGGAGCAATTCCTCCTCGTTGTAATCAAGGAGATCCTGAAGCGTCTTGTTGGCATCGAGAAAGCGACCCATCGCATCAAGACGGGCTACGCCAAGAAGCGGTGCTTCGTAAATCGAAGAAAACCAGTCAATGGCCCTGGTCTGTTGTTCGGTTTTCAGGTCGTCCTCGTCAATTGTCAGATCCTCGCTGTTTCCGGTAGCTCGGGCTTCGGCCTCCCAGGCAGCCTTCTCCAGTTGACGGCACTCTACCTGTAGTCTTTCTGCTCGTTGTTCGGCCAAAATACATGCCGACCTTGCTCGGCTAGCACGAATCCACTGCCATAGGCACAGGGCCAGAGCAAGGCCAGCAAGAATTAAAACCCGCCAGTCGGAAAACGGTGAGGTGCCTGAGGTACTTGCTTGCAGTTCTGTACCAACAAGGTGCAGCAGGATAAAAATGTGGTGTGATTTGAGCATCAGAAACTCGCCGCTGACAAATGAAGAACCATCAATGCCCCAAACGTCTGGAATTCAGTCGTTGGGTTCTAGTTTTATCGGTGTTTTCGGATTTTGGTTGAATCCTTCCAAGCGCCTCGTTGTTGTTTTTTTCTAATCGAAACGCGCTCGCTCAATGATCTATACGTTGAAAAACATAATAACCTACCTTATAGCCTGTAGATACGCAAGACTCATGGCCTCTTTGCCGGTGCCGGTCACGCCGTAGAGCAGGACCGGGTCGCGGGTCCTTGCCAACCTGTCGGGCCTGGCAACCGGCTTTTCGCGCTAGTAGAATTATGACATATTTTTCGTCCCTGTCTTGGGGTTCCGCCGCTCGGAGAGCGCTTGTCGAAAACAAATGAAAAAGTCGGTAAGATTGGGTTAGATCTTGTATTTCTTCCGTTTGCGATAGAGTGTAGATCGGTTGACACCTAGCAAGGCTGCTGCCCTGCCCTGGTTAAAACCGGTCTGTTCGAGTGCACACATTATCTGCTCTTTTTCACTGTGGGCGGGGCGTTTATTGGGGGAAAGGTAGGCGTGGCCAAGGGAATCGGGCAGGTTGGCGATCTCCAAAAGGTCGTGTTCACTCAGCGCAAAGGCGTATTCGATGGCATTGTAGAGTTCGCGGACATTTCCTGGCCAATGGTAATCGACCAGAGCCTGAACGGCGGCAGGGGTTAGCTGGCGAGCAGTGCGTTGCTCAAGAGAACTGAGCTCCTCGATAAAGGCCTCGGCCAGTAACAGAATATCGCCGGGCCGGTCGCGCAGAGGGGGCAGGGTGATGGGCACCACGTTCAGACGGTAATAGAGATCTTCACGAAATCTCCCGGTCTCGATCATTTCTTTCAGGTCGTGGTTGGTTGCGGCCACAAGTCGGAAATCTACATTGATGGTTCGAGTCCCGCCCACTCGTTCGAAACGACGCTCTTGCAAGGCGCGCAATAGCTTGCCCTGCAAAGAAAGTGGGATCTCGGCCACCTCGTCCAGGAAGAGCGTGCCGCCATCGGCCAATTCGAAACGGCCTTGCTTGGCTGTATGCGCGCCGGTAAACGCGCCGCGTTCGTGTCCGAAGAATTCGCTCTCCAATAACTCGGTTGAGATGGCAGCACAGCTGACCGCATGAAAAGATTTCTGGGCACGAAGGCTGCGCTCGTGTAATTCGCGCGCAACCAACTCTTTTCCCGTGCCACTTTCACCGCGAATGAGGACGCTTGCACCACTGGTTGCCACCTTGTCGATCAGGGCGAAGATTTTCTTCATAGCCGGATCTCGGCCAACCATGCAGCCGAAACGGGCGGGCCCAGAGCGATCTCTGTGCCCCCTCTCCTCGTCACGCCTGCTGCGAAAAACCAATAACCAGCCATTGCAGGCCCCATCAATCTGGACAGGTGTGACCGAGATAATAGCAGGGATCACTTCCCCCGAAGCACAGAGTATGCGAGTCTCCAGGCCTTCAGCGCAGGTGCCACTGCTTGCGCAGTGGGCCAAAATGCCGCCCGGGCCGGCAATTTCGGCCCCCATCAAGGCCACTGCCGGCTTGCGGTCATCCATATCTTCTTGTATGCCGAGTATGGCTCTTCCCTTGCGCGAAATCATGCGCACCAGGAAACCCTCGTCGAGCAGAACCGCACCCTCTACAATCAGGTCAAAGGTTGATTCCAGCAGGGCGTGTTGTTCCTGGAGGCGCTGCAATACCAGTTGTTTCTCGACCATTTCCGCCTTGAGTTTTTCGCCATAGTGCATCATTTTTAAACAGCGCATCACCACGCCACGCAACTCGCCAAGGTTTACAGGCTTGCGCAGGAACATCTGAACACCAAGGGCGAAGCAATTCTCTACGTCTTCATCTGTACCACGGCCCGTAAGCACGATGGCGGCATGATCCAATTCGATGGCCGGCTTCAAGGCTCTGAGCATGTCAACCCCACCCATTTTGGGCATGGCCAGATCAGTGATCAGCACTTGGGGCGAGACCTGTGCAAAGACCGCCAATCCCTCCTGACCATCGGCCGCACAGTGGACTTCAAACCCTTCTTCTTGCAGAAACTCCAGCAACATTTCCCGGATGATGGCTTCGTCTTCGACCACCAAGATGGTTTTCCTCATTTCATGTTCCACTACCGGCTCCTACTTCTCTTCCAGCTGGATGAGCGCCTGCTCAATAGCCAGGCACATGACCCTGATGCTCATGGGCTTTTTGAGGTATTGCCTTATACCCAAGCGGGAAATCTCTTCTTCATTTACCACCTCATTATAACCACTAAAAAGAATAAACGGCATTTCTGGCAAAAACGCTGCTATTTGTTCTGCCAGGTCGCATCCCGTCATATCAGGCATATTCTGATCGCTGATGACCAGGTCGAAATCCTTGCCGCGCTTCTCAATGATCTCCAAGGCCCGAGAAGCACGTGTCTCGATGGTCAGCTGGAAACCCAAATCGTCCAAAACCTCTTTCATCATCAAGGCAATCGGTTCTTCATCGTCGACAAAGAGGATGCGTGCATTGCCCCTGAGGGTCATGGCATTCTCGGCAAAATGAATTGGCGAAGCATCTTTGCTTGGCGGGAAATAAATGTGGAAGGTGCTTCCTTTACCTGGTTCACTCTCTACGGTGACCGCTGCCCCGTGGCTTTTGAGGATGCCGTGAACCACCGAAAGTCCGAGACCGGTGCCCTCATCGACGGCCTTTGTGGTGAAAAAAGGTTCGAAGATCCTTTCTTGGGTGGCAGTGTCCATGCCGGTTCCGGTATCGCTGACGGCCAGGTGAATCCAATCGCCGAAGCTCAAAGGACCCTGGCTGGTTTGAGGGGCACTATCCAGCATTCGCTCCAAGCAGATATCCAGCTTGCCCCCTTTGTCGCGCATGGCATGAACCGCGTTGGTGCACAGATTCATGAGAACCTGATTGAGTTGCGTTGGATCACTGTTGACCATTCCGCAAGAACCGTCAATAGCTGTCCTGATTTCAATATTACCGGGAATCCAGGCGCGCAAGAGGTTGGCGGCCTCTTTAATGATAAGGTGAATGGCGACTGGTTGCTGAGGCCGCTTGTCGGCTCGGCTGAAGGTGAGAATCTGGTCCACCAATTCACGGGCGCGATTGGCCGAGGAGAGGATATAACCCAGGTAGGTATGTACCCGAGAACTCTCATCGGTTTTATTCAAGGCCATTTCGGAGTAACCCATGATGGGCGCGAGAATATTGTTGAAATCATGGGCAATGCCGCCGGCCAGGGTACCCAATGTTTCTAATTTCTGGGCTTGAAACAGCTGGGCCTGCAGGGCTTGTCGCTCCTGGTCAAGCCGTTTGCGCTCGCTGATATCGTCCTTAATCGCCAGGAAATGGGTGGTGTCGCCAAGCGCATCTTTGACGGGACCAATCGTGGCTGATTCCCAGTAGAGTTCGCCGTTTTTCTTGCGGTTGTGGAACTCTCCGCGCCATGTACAACCATCGTTAATTGTTTCCCATAGGTTGCGGTAGGCCTTTTGACCGGTGCCGTCTCCCTTTAAGAATCGAGGGTTGCGACCGATAACTTCCTCCTGGGAATACCCGGTCGTCTCGCAAAAGCGCTCATTGACAAATTCAAGATTGCCTTTGAGATCGGTAATCATGACCATCGAAGAACTCTGCTGGACGGCCCGTGAGAGCTTGCGAACCTGTTCCTCGGCCTGGTGGGTGAGGGTGATATCCCGTGAAACCCAGATGACGGAACCCACCTGGTCAGGTTGCTTGAGTGGGAAGGTGCGACACTCGAACCAACGGGTTAGGGTTGGTGCTTCAAGCGAATAAACGACGGTTTGGGATCGTTCGCTGGTTAGTGTCTGGCCGATGGCGGCCAGACACCGACGGCTGGTATCGGCGGGCAAGAAATCGGACATGAGGGCACCGCAATAGTGTTCTCCCACCTCGGAAAGTACTTCCAGGTAACGCCCGTTCTCATCGATTACAAAAACGGGGTCGGGAAAAGTTGCCAACACGGAACGCAGACGTCGGTCAGCGAACTGGAGAGCCTTTTGGGAAAGGTACTGCTGGGTAACATCATAACCGGTACCCAGGTATTCGACCACCGTCCCGGTATCATTGAGAATGGCGCGGTAGCACCATCGATGCCATTGCTTTTCACCATTGGGCAAAACGAAGGCTGTGTCATGGCTGGCACTCCTCTCCGCACGCAAACGTGCAATGAAGACTTCGGCCACGGCAGGATCTGGAAAATGGGGCAAAGACTTGTGGCCGATGAGCTGTTCGCGTTTTTGGTCGAAACAGCGGCAGAGTGCCTCGTTGACAAACGTAACCGTGAAATCCACTGAACAGCGGCAGATCATCTGGTTCGCGTCTTCCATAATGGCTCTATATTGTGCCTGGCTTTGCTGTAATGCGAGGGTCGTCTTCTCATTCACCTTCAGGAGATGCCTTGCTATTGTATATGATATTGCCAGCAAGCCCAGTACAATGGCGATAAGAGTCTGTCTTCTGTTTTTCCAGGGTTTTTCTTTGGCCAAAAGGGTGTATGGTGATTGATGTGCCAGGTACAACCGCTCCAATGAGAGGTTCAACTTTTCCAAGTGATGTTGAACCAATGGCCGTCTTGAAAGAGGCGTGAAGTGGCTGGCGAGGTCCGCTCTGAAGACACTTAATTGGGTCTTTATGTTTGTGATCAATTCCTCGAATACCTGATCGTGGAAAAGGTTCTGTGCCTCCAGGATATGCTGTAGTTCCGTTTCGACTTGATCCATGATATGGGTTAAATCCGGATTGCGAGTAGTGTCTGCATCTGCTTCGACCGCAGTGTCAGGGACTGAATCCAAAAACAGAACCGCCAGGGATAACAGGTCGTGTCTAATGACAATCAGGCTCGTCATGCTTCGAAGATGGTAGTTTTCCAGTTTGTTGGCAACATGGTGTTTTTCTCGACGGCTCCATTCAAAAAAAACAATCGAGACGACCAGAAGGGCCAGGTTGGCCATGTTGAGAGTATAACGATAAGCATTGGTAGAACGGATCTTGGGTGGACGTCCTGGGGCTGATTGGAGCATTAGTCGGTCCACTCCCAGCCTGTTGTGGCCGTCGTGTAGCTTCTTTTCATGATTCTTTGATTACCGATGACAATTGTAAAGCAATTGGGCTTCGCGTAAAAGAGAGGCATCCAGCCCTGGTAGTCGTAAGGTTTCATGCGAGGCATGCTTCGCCGATAAGGCCGTGTATTGCCTCCAATATGGGTGATGAAAGAAAGGGTTTGGCAATGGTAACGGCACCTAAGGCCTTCGCCATTTTCAAGTAGGTGCCGGGGGCTGGAGCGTGCCCCGACATGGCAATGATCGGGATTTGAGTTCTCAACTTGCGAAGCAACTCAAAACCATCACAATCAGGCATGACAAGATCGGTGACCAAAAGGTCAACCTCATGTTCCCCGAGTTTCTTGAGACCCATCTTGCCTTCAGATGCCAGCAGGACGTTGTAACCGTTTTCTTCGAGCAGCTCTTTGAGGTAACTTCGAATCAGCATATCGTCGTCAACCACCAAGATGGTCTTGTTGTTTGCCAACTCGCACATTTCTTTGCACATCGTGAAACCGCCTAAAAAGCTTCGTCATAGTCGCTTGAAAAACTTGATTGCCAATACAGGGCGCTCTGAAGGGACCGCCAAGGTCTACTCAAAGAAGAGAGCAGAAAACGTGCCAACAGTAGGGTTCGGCCTTCTGAACAATCTGACCCCGGCTCTTTCACAGTCGGGCAGCAGTTTATAGCTCGCAGGGAAAAATGGGGAGAGCTGTATTTCCCTGGATTCCTGTTTGTCCACGATCTTGGCTGCACCATTTTGCACCAAATCGAGTAATGGCTTTGTATGGCTGCACCATTTCGCACCGGCGTGTGGGGTTGTCGACAATCGTGCCCCAAAAGGCCCCGTGCAAGTCGGTACGTTCGTCAGGTTTAAAATAAATCACCCCGATGGAAAGAAAGACTGGCTTCCTTCCTGGCTGATCTGGTATCATTAAAAGTTGCGGTTGTTCCCGCAATTAATACCGAGTGATGAAGGGGTAAATTAAACTCATGCCAATAGTGAGAATGGATAATAGCAACGCTTCGATCGATCAAGTCCTCAAAGATTTTAAGCGCAAGTGCGAACGTTCCGGCTTGTACTCTGACATGAAGAAGGGCCGCCATTTTGTAAAGCCGTCCGAAGAACGTCGTGCCGCCAAAAGGGCTGCCCGTAAGAAGTTGTTGAAGAAGTTACGTAAAGAACAACGTCGCTTGAGAAGAATGGACTGGCGTTAGGAAAGTAGAACAAAACAAAGCTTGTCACGGGTATCAGGAGCGCTTGGTTTTGAGCAAACGCTCCTGATAGCTGTCTTTGTATACCCACGAAGACTGAAATTGCTGCCCCTCTCAGATGGTTCTGGGTTGTTAGTTTCTCTTTTTAGCAATTTTCTACGCTAGAGAGCTTTTGGTTTTCCAACGATATGCCGTTTCAATTGGTTAAGGCCCACCTGACCGAGTTGATGAGGTGGGTTCATGGTATGATGGGTTTTACCGTCATCCTAACAGAGGGAAAAAGCACACGTGTTGGACATCATCCTTACTTTCATGCTCTTGGCCCTTTCGGTTTGGCTTGTCCACATGAACAAGCAGAACAAAGCTATAGACAAAAAGAGGCAGGAAGCCGATAAGCTTGCCAGGAAGTTAGGCAAGGAAGTCGAAGAAGTCCGGAAAGAATGGCAAGGTGCCGACGAACGGGTCAGTGAGTTGACCGTCGAGATGCGCGCCGTCAGCGACGAACACGACACCCTGCAAGATCTTACTAAGCAGATCCTCAGTTCGAACACCATTCGCGGCATTTACGATTCGATTCCACAGTTATTTGCCGAACGCTTCGATTTCCCTTATGTTTGGATTGATATCTTTAATGTGACCAAGAACCGGATGGAGACCACGGGTAGTTTTGACGCCATGAAGGACGTCAAGGGTGGATCGCTGGGTTTTGGTGAAAAGGTTTCCTGGGCGGTGGCGCAAACGGGCCAAACCCTGTTTGCGTCTGAGCTGAAAGACACGGACGAAATTGACTATTCAGACTGTCGAGCCAAGGGTCTGAAAACGGTTCTGGCCATTCCCTTGGGTAGTGATGCAGGCTGGGGCGTCTTGTGCTTTGGTGACATGCGTAAGCGGCCGATAGGCAAGCGGACCCTGGAGAATTTTGAGCTGTTGCTTAATTTCCTCGCTCTTACCATTGAAAGGCGCCGTGATATCGACGCCTTGCGGGCCTCCGAAGCC
>Ga0316189_10001271_pt1 | contig 25068 bp, 22 predicted proteins | sample LowCovwburrow_MG_FD_204930 | JGI IMG/M metagenome (GOLD analysis project Ga0316189, IMG submission 204930) | Coastal sediment microbial communities from Maine, United States - Lowes Cove worm burrow | ecosystem: Environmental > Aquatic > Marine > Coastal > Sediment | place: USA: Maine... | reverse complement strand
GTGTTCGAGATGGAAGAGATCCTGTACGAGCTGCGTGACCACATCGTCGGGCTGAACTGCGGTCGTTGGGATTACATTTTCAGCTTTATCAAAACGTTCCGGGCCCGCCCGGAGTTTGTACTGCCGGAGCGCGCCCAGGTGACCATGACGGTGCCGTTCCTGCGCGCCTATGCGCAACTGCTGGTCGAGACCTGCCATAGGCGGGGTGCGTTCGCCATGGGCGGTATGGCGGCCCAGATCCCGATCAAATCCGACCCACAGGCCAATGACGCGGCCATGGCTAAGGTTCGGGCGGATAAGGAGCGGGAAGCCGCCGATGGTTGCGATGGGACCTGGGTGGCGCACCCCGGCCTGGTGTCGCTGGCGACGGAGATTTTCGACCGCTATATGCCCGGCCCGAACCAGATCGATCGCCTGCCCGAAGCGCCGTCTGTCACCGCGGCTGATCTGGTTTCGGTGCCGACGGGGACAATCACGGAAGCGGGATTTCGGAGCAATGTGAATGTGGCGGTGGGTTACATGGCGTCCTGGTTGTGTGGCCAGGGTTGTGTGCCTTTGCACAACCTCATGGAGGATGCCGCAACTGCCGAGATTTCACGGGCACAGATCTGGCAGTGGATCCGGCATCCGAGTGGCGTTCTAGAAGACGGTCGCCGCATCACCGTCCAATGGTTTCGTCAGGTACTGTCCGAAGAATGCCGGACCCTCAGAGAGGAGGTGGGGGTGGGGCGCTACCAGTCAGGCCGCTTTGAACTGGCGGCAGATCTGATTGATCGGATCTGCACTCAGGATGAGTTTATCGATTTTCTGACCCTCGTGGCGTATGAGCACGTCTAGAGATTTTTCCACAGGAGTAGTGAGTACAATGCCTCATTTGAGCATCGAACAGCTGGAGCAGAATTGGCAGCAGAATCCCCGTTGGAAGGGCGTCACCCGTCCATACAGTGCTGAGGATGTGGATCGTCTGCGCGGCACCGCTGGGATTGAGTATACGCTGGCCGTCAAGACTGCGGAGAAGCTCTGGAAGTCTCTCCACGAAGAGCCGTTTGTCAACTCTCTGGGCGCCCTGACCGGGAACCAGGCCATGCAGCAGGTCAAGGCCGGCCTGAAGGCGATCTACCTTTCCGGCTGGCAGGTTGCCGCCGACGCAAATCTGGCGGGCAGCATGTATCCGGATCAGTCCCTGTATCCGGCCAACTCCGTGCCTTCTGTGGTTGCTCGCATAAACAACGCACTGCGGCGCGCCGATGAACTGCACCACGCCGAAGGCGACGACAGTATCGATTGGTTCCAGCCTATCGTGGCCGATGCCGAGGCAGGCTTCGGTGGCGTGTTGAATGCGTTTGAACTGATGAAGGCCATGATCGAGGCGGGCGCGGCCGGGGTGCATTGGGAAGATCAGCTGTCATCGGCCAAGAAGTGCGGCCACATGGGCGGCAAGGTTTTGATCCCGACCCAGGAAGCAATACAAAAACTGGTGGCCGCCCGTTTGGCAGCGGATGTCATGGGCGCGCCGACTCTGGTGATTGCCCGAACAGATGCCGATGCGGCGACGCTCATCACCTCGGACGTGGATGAGCGCGATCGCAGCTTCATCACCAGTAAGGAACGAACCGTGGAAGGCTTTTACCACGTGCGCAACGGCACCGAGGCCGGAATAGCGCGGGGTCTGGCCTACGCACCTTATGTGGACTTGCTTTGGTGTGAGACCAGCAAGCCTGACTTGGCCGAGGCGAAGAGATTCGCCGAGGGCATTCGCAGCGTTTATCCGGAGCAGATGCTGGCTTACAACTGCTCACCGTCGTTCAATTGGAAGAAAAACCTGGACGATGGAACCATCGCAAAATTCCAGCGGGAGCTGGGTGCCATGGGCTACAAGTTCCAATTCATTACCCTGGCCGGTTTCCACAACCTGAATTACGGCATGTTCGAGTTGGCCAAGGGGTACAAGGAACGGCAGATGGCGGCCTATGTGGAAATGCAGGAGAAGGAGTTTGCCGCGGTGTCGGAGGGATTTACCGCTGTCAAGCATCAGCGGGAAGTCGGCACGGGTTACTTTGACGACGTAACCCAGGCGATAACAGCTGGGACGTCTTCGCTTACTGCGCTGACCGGCTCCACAGAGGAAGAGCAGTTCGAAGAGGCCTGATCGGCCTCAGACGGCGAACCATCGGCCCGGTCGCGGGGATATCCCGCGCCGGGCTTTTTGTTGTGCACCGGCCCAGGGCCGGCAACGGCGCCGAGGGTCCAAAATCGTGCGTTTTGACGCGGTGCAGGTGGGTCGAAGTTGATATAAGCTAAGCTCACGGCCAGACGCGGTACGGTGCGGGAACCGGTTTGGGTTTTGCATGTCCGAAATGTGAAAGGAGGTAGCGGCGAACCATGAGTGGGTCGAACCCGTATGACGACCAGAAGGATGGTACGGTTGTCGAGAAAGCACGGCCGAAGCTGAAACGGCCGCGCATGTTCAAAGTACTGATCGTGAACGATGATTTCACTCCTATGGAGTTCGTTGTACACGTTCTGGAGCAGTTTTTCGGATTGGGACGGGAGCGCGCGACTCAGGTGATGTTGCACGTGCACACCCGGGGCAAGGGCGTGTGCGGTGTCTTCACCCATGAGATCGCTGAGACCAAAGTATCCCAAGTAAATGAATACTCCCGTGCACACAAGCACCCGCTCTTGTGTACGATGGAGGAAGCCTGACCATCCTGTATGAGGTGTGAGCGCGATGCTGAGTAAGGAGCTCGAGTTTTCTATCAATCTTGCTTTCAAAGAGGCAAGGGCGAGGCGGCACGAGTTCCTGACTGTGGAACACCTGCTGCTTTCGCTGCTGGAGAACCCTTCTGCGGCCGAGGTGCTTCGCGCCTGCGCGGCCGACCTGGATCGGCTCAAGAGTGAGCTGGCCACATTCTTAACCGAAAACACGCCCTTGCTGGACGAAGATGACACGCGCGAAACACAGCCCACTCTGGGCTTTCAGCGTGTTCTGCAGCGAGCCGTTCTGCATGTGCAGTCCTCCGGACGCAAAGAAGTCACCGGAGCCAACGTGCTGGTGGCCATATTCGGGGAACAGGAGTCCCACGCTGTGTTTCTGCTCAAGCAGCAGGACATCTCCCGTCTGGACGTGGTCAACTACATTTCCCACGGAATTTCCAAGGTGCCGGATGAACCTCAGGACTCATCAGCGGGCTCCGATACTGAGGATGAATCGGGTGAATCGGGCAGCAAGCAACCGCTTGAGCTGTATGCAACCAATCTCAATCAGCGGGCGCAGCAGGGCCGCATCGACCCCCTGATCGGACGCAAGCTGGAACTGGAACGGACCGTTCAGATCCTCTGCCGTCGACGCAAGAACAACCCGTTGCTGGTTGGCGAGGCGGGCGTCGGCAAGACCGCCATTGCCGAAGGTCTGGCAAAAAAGACGGTGGAAGGGGATGTTCCTGACATTTTGAAGGACGCCACAATCTATGCGCTGGATCTGGGCGCCCTGGTTGCAGGCACCAAGTACCGCGGGGACTTCGAGAAGCGGCTCAAAGCCCTGTTGACCCAGCTCAGGCGCGAGCACAATTCCATATTGTTCATCGACGAAATCCACACCATCATCGGTGCGGGCGCCGCCTCGGGTGGTGTGATGGACGCATCAAACCTGATCAAGCCAATGCTCGCCAACGGCGAGCTGAAGTGCATCGGCTCCACCACGTATCAAGAGTTTCGCGGGATCTTTGAGAAAGATCGGGCCCTGGCCCGGCGCTTTCAGAAGATCGATGTGCCGGAGCCGTCGGTGGACGAAACCATCGAGATTCTCAAGGGGCTGCGAAGCCGCTTCGAGGAACACCACAAGGTCAAGTACTCAGTGCCGGCGCTGCGCTGTGCGGCGGAACTGTCGGCACGGTACATTAATGACCGCCATCTGCCCGACAAAGCCATCGACGTGATCGACGAGGCCGGCGCCAGCGTGCGCCTGCAACCGCCGTCGAGGCGAAAAAAGACCATTGGCGTACACGATATCGAAACCATCATCGCCAAGATGGCGCGCATTCCAGCCAAAACCATTTCGGCATCGGACAAGGATGTGCTGAAAAACCTGGAGCGGGATCTCAAGATGGTTGTGTTTGGCCAGGACATGGCAATAGATACCCTGGCCAATGCCATCAAGCTGGCCCGCGCGGGCCTGGGCAGTGAGCAACGTCCCATCGGATCGTTCCTGTTTGCGGGTCCCACTGGTGTCGGTAAGACCGAAGTGACGCGTCAACTCGCCAGTGTCATGGGCATTGAGCTGATCCGATTCGACATGTCTGAGTATATGGAGCGGCATACGGTTTCTCGACTTATTGGCGCGCCGCCGGGTTATGTGGGGTTCGACCAGGGAGGTCTCCTGACCGATGCGATCATCAAGCACCCGCATGCCGTATTGCTGCTCGATGAAATCGAGAAGGCCCACCCGGATGTATTTAATCTGCTTCTGCAGGTGATGGACCATGGCACCCTGACCGATAACAATGGTCGCAAGGCGGATTTTCGCAGCGTCATCTTGGTCATGACCAGCAATGCCGGAGCCTCTGAGCTGGATCGCACGTCCATAGGATTCACCGCCCAGGACAACAGCACCGATGGACTTGAGGCGATCCGTAAAGTGTTCTCGCCGGAGTTTCGAAACAGGCTGGATGCCATCATCCAGTTCAAGGCGCTCACCCCGGACATTATTCAGAACGTGGTGGACAAATTTGTCATTGAACTGGAGGCGCAGCTGGTGCCCAAACGGGTGACCGTCGATGTGGATGACGAAGCCCGCATTTGGTTAGCTGAACGGGGTTATGATCCGAAGATGGGCGCTCGCCCCATGGCCCGGGTGATACAGGAGGCCATCAAACGCCCCCTCGCTGAGGAGCTCCTGTTCGGTCGCCTGGTCAACGGCGGACACGTCCTGGTGAAAGGGACCGGTGATGGTTTGGAGCTTGAGATTCAGGAGGAGGAGTCAGTGCACTGAGCCACCGGACTGATCGCTTTGGGCTGGTTGCGCTGGCCACACATCCAAGTTGAGCGGCCCGAAGCCAGCCGAGGGTATCAGGATAACGGAGGGGTGGATGAGGGCGGGATGAGAAGTAGGAGCTACCGGTTTCGGTAAACTATTCTGCCCTTGCTCAAATCGTAGGGTGTGAGTTCAACCTTCACCTTGTCGCCGGTGAGAATACGGATGTAATGCTTGCGCATTCGACCTGAGATGTGTGCAGTAACCACATGCCCGTTCTCCAGCTCCACCCGGAACATGGTGTTGGGTAAGGTATCGACTACCGTCCCCTCCATCTCAATGCTGTCTTCCTTCGCCATCTAGACTCCTTCGAGTCACCTCGGAAACCGCGGCAACCATACAGAAAAGCCGGTTGGGCGGCAAGTGCCGCACTGCGTCAAGGTGGGCCAACAGCGACGGTGATTTCCAAATTACGGATAGCGCTGCCAGATTCCGTCTGAAATGCGCAGTTCGTGAGGTCTAAAGCGCGTCTTGTAAGCCATTTTTTTGCAGCCTTCGATCCAGTATCCCAGATACAGCCAGCTGAGCGATTCGGCGTGCGCCGTCTGAATCTGTTTCAGAATGACCCAGGTCCCCAAGCCCCGTTCAGGTAGCCGTGGATCGAAGAACGTGTACACGGCGGACAAACCATCGCTCACTTCGTCGGTGACGGCCACGGCCACCAGTTTCTCTTGATTTCGCGCTTCGTAGAATCGGGTGTTGCACCATGCGCTGGTGAGAAAGGTGTGAAAGTCTTCCGGTGCGGATTGATCCATGCCACCGCCAGGGTGGCGGACGGCCAGGTAGTGACGATAGAGCTGAAAGTACTCGTCGTTGTGTCCCGGATCACCTCTGGTGAAGTCCAGGTCCTGGTTTTTGATCAACAGCCGCCGCATGCTGCGGTTGGGGCGATGCTCCGCCACAGGCAGACGCAGGGAGACGCAGGCTTTGCATATCTGGCAGTGGGGTCGATAGAGATAATCCCCGCTGCGTCGGAATCCCAGCGGCGCCAGGGCTGAATAAAGCTCCGGGCTGTTGCACTTGGGATCCGTGACCAGGTTTCGGGCGCGACGTTGTTTCAGGTAAGCGCAATCGTGCTCGCTGGTGAGGTAGAGCCGGATGTCGGGCTGACGGGTGCTCATGTTCGCCCCTTGAACTGCCGTTCGGGTGCGCGGCGTAGCTGTGCGCTCATGGATTCAGCGCGGCCCGCAGTGCTCGTGTTCTCAGGTGGATCAAACCCGTTCAGCCTCAGTGACAATGGTTTCCGCGGTGACAAGCTGCTGATCGAGATCAGGATCCAGCGCCCAACGCCCGCTTCGTCCAGGGTGGTCCAGGGCCGTTGCCAACAGGCCCATGAATCGTTCCCGAGAAATCGGTTCGGCCCCCAATCGAAGCAAGTGCGCGCTCTGGGTCTGGCAATCCACTGCCCGGAACCGCCAGCGCGTCAGTTGCGCACACAGATACACCAGGGCAACTTTCGAGGCGTCGGTCGCGCGGCTGAACATGGATTCGCCGAAAAACATTCCGCCTTGAGCGACTCCGTACAAGCCGCCCACCAGTCGGCCTTGTCGGTGAACTTCAACGGAATGTGCATGGCCAGCGTGGTGAAGTGCAGTGTAGGCTTGCTGCATATCGCGGGTAATCCAGGTTCCGGTCTGTCCTGGCCGGGGCGCCGCACATGCGGCTATGACCGCATCGAAGCACCGGTCCATGCTGACCTGATAGCCCTTGTTGCGCAGGGATTTGAGCAAGCTGCGGCTGACGCGAATCTGTTCCGGACGCAGTATGGTGCGTGGGTCGGGTGACCACCACAGTATGGGTTGACCGTCGCTGTACCAGGGAAAGATTCCACTTTGGTACGCCCGGAGCAGTCTGTCGACCGACAGGGTGCCTCCGAATGCCAGCAAACCGTCCGGGTCCCTGAGTGCGGCACTCACTGGCGGGAAAGGCGTCATATGGTCATCCGGGTCTATCCAGATCAGGTTTGTCATGCCGGCGACGGTGCTCGGTAGGGACTGTGCGTCATCAGCTGTGCGGCATAGTCTTTCACTGCCGGTCCTTCACGCTCCAGGAAATCGTTGATTGCCCGCCGCATGCCCTCGTTTTCGATCCAATGGGAGGAATAGGTAAGGGTCGGCAAAAAACCGCGGTGGACCTTGTGCTCACCTTGGGCGCCAGGTTCAAAGCGCTGGAGGCCATTGTCGATGCAATATTCTATGCCCTGGTAGTAGCATGCTTCGAAGTGCAGGCTGTCATAGTCTTTGTCGCAGCCCCAGTGGCGGCCATAGAGTGTCGTGTCGCTGCGCAGACAGACCGCACCGGCCACCTCACGGGGGCCATCGTAGGCCAGACATAGGACCACTTGGTCACCCATGGTTTCTCCAATCTCCTGGAAAAACGGGAGTGTCAGGGTTGCGAATCCGCCGCGCCGATCAAAGGTGGATTCATAGAACCGATGGGTTATAGCCCAGCGCGCCTCGTTCATGTCCGATCCGGACACTATTTCCAGAGTCAGCCCGGATTCAGCCACCAGGCGCCGTTCGCGCCGTATGTTTTTTCGCTTTTTTGAGCTGAGGGCGGCCAGGAAGTCCTCGAAATTGACGTACCTGTTATTGCGCCAATGATACTGGCAGCCCAGACGTCGATGCATGCTTTGAGCCTCGTAGGCGGCCAACTCGTCCGTTGGATGGAACAGGCAGTGATACGAGGACACGCCAAGACTTGAAGCCAGGCGCACCGCTTCTGCGGCCAGGGCGGCCCGCCCCGATGCCGGATCAATGGCCGGATGGAGCAACATGCGGGCGCCGGTGGCCGGGGTGAAGGGTATCGCGCTGACCAGTTTAGGGTAATAGCGCATCCCATATCGCTGGTACGCGTCCGCCCAGGCCCAGTCGAACACAAACTCGCCGTAGGAATTGGTTTTGAGATACAGCGGCATGGCCGCCACCAACCGGTCGCTTTGATCGAAACCCAGCAGGTGCTGTGGGTGCCAGCCCGTGCGTTCGCCCACACAATCGTGTCGTTCCAATGCCCGAAGGAACTCGTAGCGCAGAAAGGGATCGCCATCGCTTATCAGGGCGTTCCAATCGTTTGCCTCGACGCGACTCAGGGACGAACAGATCTGAAAACGCATGAATCAACTCGGTATGGCCAAACCAGAATGGGTTTGAGCGAAATACGGCAGGACAGTTCTCACCCGCTCCGATTCGGCTGAACACATTCTCGGAAAATTCTTATCCTGTTCAACGCTTTTGAAGCGTTTTCGTGCAAAACACTTCATATATCAACTGTAGAGTGGGACAATGTCAGGCCTCGGGGCTTGTACTCTGATCATATGAGGACGGATGCTTGGCTCAAACGTCTCAGAAAGCGGGTGCGACGCAGGGAACCGCATTGGCTGCGGTCCACCACGGCCTTCGCGAGAGCGCCCTGCTGCTGGTTGTTGTCGTGGCGCTCTACCTGCTGGTCTCTCTACTCTCATTTACTGCATCCGATCCCGCCTGGTCGCACAGCGGCATGTCCGAGCAAGTCCGAAACCTTGGCGGCGTGGCGGGGGCTTGGATCGCAGATATCGTACTCTATTTTTTCGGTTATCCCGGTTTTCTGCTGCCGCCTTTGCTGGCACTGGGCGGTTGGCTGGTGTTCCGGGGGCAAGCGGCGATGCCCTATCTGTCAGACCGGCCTGCCGCGGTCCGCGCCGTCGGTTTGCTGGTGACGCTGGTGGCCGCTTGCGGTCTTTCCTCCCTGATGTTTGCGGCCGACGCGGGATGGATACCGGGTACAGCGGGGGGCGTGTTGGGGGACCTGGCCAGCCGGAATCTGGTCTCTGTGGTCAGTCATTTCGGTGCGGCCCTGTCGCTCATCGCCTTGCTGATGACCGGTCTGAATCTGTTTACCGGTTTGTCCTGGATTGCCGTCGTGGATTTGGTGGGCAGGCTGACCCTGGATCTAACGGCGTTGTGCGTTCGCCTGGTTCGGGGCGTGTTGCGAGTGGTGGGCCCGAGACTGAAGCGACCACCTCGCGTCGAGCGTGTGGTCAACGCCAGGTCATCGATTGAAACCACCGTCGCACCGCAGAGCCGGGAAGAACCCGCCCTGTCCGCTCCGATCGGCGGCCTGCCCATATCTGGCGCCTCGTCTAACCCGGAGGCGAGAGTGCCATCAACGCAAAGCGGGCCGCACCCATCGCAGAAGCCACGAGTCAGCCGGACACGAAAGAAAGTCTCTGCCGGTCAACTCGAAATGGGTGCACTGGGACTGCCTCCCATGGACCTGCTGGATCAGGCACAAACCAGCGACGGCAGTTATGCCCCGGATGTGTTGGAGGCTCTGTCGCGACAGGTCGAGGAACAACTCGCGCATTTCGGCATTCAGGTGGAGGTGGTGGCGGTTCAACCCGGACCCGTCATCACGCGTTTCGAACTGCAACCGGCGCCTGGGGTCAAGGTCAGCCAGATCAGCAATCTGGCGAAGGATATGGCCCGCGGATTATCGGTGATCGCGGTGAGGGTGGTCGAAGTGATCCCGGGTAAATCCGTGGTGGGTTTGGAAATCCCGAACGTGCGGCGTGATATTGTCGCGCTCCGTGAAGTGCTGTCGTCTTCGGTATGCCTGGACGCGTCTTCGCCCGTCACCCTGGCCTTGGGAAAGGACATCGCCGGACATCCGGTGGTGGCCAATCTGGCGAAAATGCCGCACTTGCTGGTCGCGGGCACCACCGGCTCAGGAAAGTCGGTTGCCATCAATGCCATGCTGCTCAGCATGTTGTATAAGAGCACGCCGGAGGAAGTTCGCCTGATTCTGGTTGATCCCAAGATGCTGGAACTCTCCATTTATGAGGGGATCCCTCATTTGCTGGCGCCGGTGGTAACCGACATGAAAGACGCAGCCAGCGCGCTGAGTTGGTGTGTGGCGGAAATGGAACGTCGCTACAAGCTTATGGCGGCGCTCAAGGTGCGCAATATCGCCGGCTTCAATGCCCAGGTGGCGGAGGCGCAGGCCGCGGGTACACCGATTTCGGATCCGTTTTATCAGCCCGAGCTTGATCTGGATCCCGACGGATCCGCCCCTGCCCTGGAAAAGCTTCCGTTTGTGGTTGTGGTGATCGACGAACTCGCCGACCTCATCATGGTGGTTGGCAAGAAAGTGGAGGAGTTGATCGCCCGGCTGGCTCAAAAGGCGCGAGCGGCGGGTATCCACCTGATTCTGGCCACCCAGCGCCCGTCTGTCGACGTCATCACGGGATTGATCAAAGCGAATATTCCAACCCGGATCGCATTTCAGGTGTCGTCCAAGGTTGATTCGCGCACGATTCTGGATCAGTCCGGGGCCGAGACGCTGCTTGGCCATGGAGACATGCTGTATCTGCCGCCCGGAACCGGATTCACCCAGCGGTTGCACGGCGCGTTCGTGGATGATGACGAGGTGAACCGAGTGGTGGAGTTTCTGAAGGCCAGCGGTGAACCGGATTATGTGGACAGCATTCTCGAGGCTGGGGTCGAGTCGGGGGGCGGCGCATCCGGTGAGTACGACGATGGTGACATGGAGACCGATCCGCTCTACGACCAGGCCGTTCGAATTGTCACCGAGACGCGCAGGGCATCCGCATCGGGCATCCAGCGGCGCTTGAAAATCGGCTACAATCGCGCGGCCCGCTTGATAGAGGCGATGGAGTTTGCGGGTATTGTCAGTGCCCAGGGAAGCAACGGGATGCGTGAAGTGCTGGTGGCACCGCCCCCGGAGGAGTAAACCATGATGCCTCATCGGCCGTTGGCGACAGGCCTGCTCGGTGCCGTGGCATTGTGTATCTCGACACTTGCCTCGTCCGCCGAGCCGCTGCAGAGCTATTTTCAACAGCTGAGTACGCTGCGCGCTGATTTTGTTCAGACCGTCACGGCGGGTCCAAATCAGGCACCCAAGTCGTCCCGTGGTCGGATGGTTCTGGAACGTCCCGGGCGGTTTCGTTGGGACTACGAGGCACCCTACGAACAGGTGATCGTGTCGGATGGCGATCGGGTCTGGCACTACGACGCGGATCTAGAGCAGGTTACGGTGCAGCGACTGGACGATAGTATGGACACTACCCCGCTTGCGCTGTTGATGGGCCGAGCGCCGCTGAATGAGTCCTTTCTTGTCAAGCCGATAGGTCGGAAAGAGGGTCAGGACTGGTTTGAGTTGACACCTCGGGGTGCTGACAGTCAATTCAACCGGATTCGGGTGGCCTTGCGGGCAGGGGAGTTGAGCGGCCTGGAGCTCGATGATGCCCTTGGAACCAATACGCGGCTCAGCTTTGAACGCATGGAGCGGAACAAGGCCATCGATCCCACTGAGTTTGAGTTTACCCCTCCCGCGGGCGCCGATGTCGTTGGGGACGGCTGAGCTCGATCCGGTCCGGCCACTGGCCGACCGGATGCGGCCCCGCACACTTTCAGAGTACGTTGGTCAAGGCCACATTTTCGATCCGGGAAAACCCCTGCGGTCGTCGCTTGAGCGTGGGCGCGTGCATTCCATGCTGTTATGGGGCCCGCCCGGCACCGGAAAAACCACGCTGGCGCGATTGGTGGCTGCCTGTGTAGACGCAGAATTCAAAGCCATTTCCGCCGTGCTCGCCGGGGTCAAGGACGTTCGCGAGGCGGTGGCAACTGCCACACACATACGGCAAGTTCATAACCGCGCGACGGTTTTGTTCGTTGACGAAGTGCACCGCTTCAACAAGGCGCAACAGGATGCGTTTCTGCCTTTCGTCGAGGATGGCACCATCATCTTCATCGGTGCGACGACCGAAAATCCGTCATTTGAAGTAAACAACGCTCTTCTATCCCGTACCCGGGTCTACGTGCTGCGGCCCCTGACCCGGGATGACATGGATAGCATTCTTCAGCAGGCACTGACGGATACCCAGCGGGGCTATGCTGGCAAGGTCACAGTCGTGCCGGAGGCTCTGGCCATGTTGGCCGAAGCGGCGGACGGTGATGCTCGGCGCGCACTGACCTTTCTGGAGTTGGCGGTTGACTTGGCGGAGACCGATTCCGGGGGGGGGCGCATGGTGGAGTTGGCTACGGTAGCTGAGGTTTGCAGCGGCAGCGCCCGGCGATTCGACAAGGGTGGTGACCTGTTTTACGACCAGATTTCGGCGCTGCACAAATCAGTCCGTGGTTCCAGCCCCGATGGCGCGCTGTATTGGCTGACACGAATGTTGGACGGTGGTTGCGATCCTGTCTACATCGCGCGCCGCATCGTGCGCATGGCCAGTGAAGACATAGGCAATGCGGACCCCCGTTCCCTGCGGCTGGCCTTGGATGCATGGGATGCTTACGAGCGTCTGGGCGCTGCGGAAGGGGAGTTGGCTCTGGCCCAGGCGGTGGTCTATTTGGCGTGTGCACCAAAGAGCAACGCGGTATACACAGCCTATAAAGAGGCCCGGGAGGATGCCCGGAGTGCGGGTAGCCTTGAGGTGCCTCTGCATTTGCGCAACGCACCCACCGGGCTGACCAAGGCGTTGGGACATGGACGCCGTTATCGTTATGCCCACGACGAACCTGACGGGTATGCGGCCGGCGAGGTTTATCTTCCCCAGGCACTGCAGCAGCGATGCTACTATCGTCCGGTGGAACGGGGGCTGGAGATCAGGATTCGGGACAAGCTGAACCGATTGCGCCAGCAGGACATTGAAGCCAGGCGCAAGGGCTGAGCGGACACCGATCGGCGGGTTCATAGGGACGCCTTTTCAATGCCGTGCATGGGCAATCTGCGCTCATTGGGTATAATTCGCTCCGCCACAATTCAGAACGGGCTGCCCCGTGTCACAACTGTTTGCCATTGCCGTCGGCGGCGCGTTCGGCGCACTGATGCGTTTTTTTGTTTCCACGGGCACCTACCTTCTGTTGGGACGGGGTTTCCCCTACGGCACCTTGATGGTGAACGTTCTGGGCAGCCTGCTCATGGGCGCCCTGTTTGTGGTTTTGTCTGAGCGCTTGGCACTGGGCCCGGAATGGCGCGCCGGGTTGCTGGTCGGTTTGCTTGGCGCTTTTACCACCTTTTCCACCTTTTCACTGGAAACATTGGTGCTGCTGGAGGAGGGACGCTGGCTCACTGCGTCGGCCAACGTCTTTGTCAGTGTCTTGCTGTGCCTGCTGGCAACCTGGATCGGTCTTACCTTGGCGAGGCAGATATGAAAAGCGAAGCCGCAACTGTGGCCCGAATCTATCTGAGTGAGGGCGACATGGGCATCGATCAGGTATTGAATCGGCTTCGTCAGGCCGGCGCGATCAAGGGTGTGACGGTATATCGGGGTATAGCAGGCTATGGCCAGTCCGGCCGGGTGCATGAGGCACACCTGCTGGACTTGTCCCTGGATTTACCTCTGGTGGTGGAGTTCTTTGATACGCCAGAGCGGGTGCAGGCCATTTTGCAGGCGCTACAGGGTCAGATGGAACTGGCTCAGGTGGTGACCTGGCCCGCGCACCATTCCATTTCAGCCAAAGCGGAGTAGAAATGCTCGACCCGAAGCTGCTGCGAACCGACCTCGATACCATGGCGTGCCGCCTTGCACGGCGTGGATTTGAACTTGATGGGGCCCACCTGGAGCGTCTGGAGACGCAACGAAAAGAGCTGCAGGTGCGGGTGCAGAATCTCCAGGGCGAGCGCAATCGGCGTTCCAAATCCATCGGCCGGGCGAAGGCGGCGGGTGAAGACCTTGAACCGTTGCTGCAACAGGTGGCCACGCTGGGTGACGAGCTCAAATCCGCGCAGGGGGAGCTGACTGCTGTCCAGGATGCGCTCAACAGCCTGCATCTGGACATCCCGAATCTTCCGGATGACAGTGTGCCGGCCGGCGCCTCCGAGGACGACAACCTGGAAGTGCGACGCTGGGGTGAACCCAGGGCATTTGGGTTCGAGCCACGGGATCACGTGGAACTGGGTGGTTCCGGTATGGACTTTGAACTGGGCGCCACCCTGGCGGGTGCGCGATTCGTGGTCCTGTCCGGACCGTTGGCACGGCTTCAGCGCGCCCTGACCCAGTTCATGCTGGATGTGCACACCACCGAGCATGGTTACCGGGAAACCTATGTGCCGTTCATGGTCATGGACCGAATTCTCCAGGGCACTGGGCAATTGCCCAAGTTTGAGGAGGATTTATTCAGGGTGGATGACGAGTCGGGCCATTTCCTGATCCCGACATCCGAAGTGCCACTGACCAACCTGGTGCGTGAACGTATTTTGGAGCCGGGTGAGTTGCCCCTGCGGATGACCGCGCATACACCGTGTTTCAGACGCGAGGCGGGATCATACGGCCGTGATACCCGGGGCATGATCCGGCAGCACCAGTTCGAGAAAGTGGAATTGGTTCACGTGGTCCGGCCAGGCGCGTCCTGGGATACCTTGGAGTTGTTGCTGGGTCACGCCGAGAGCATTCTGCGCCGGCTGGAGTTGCCCTACCGTGTCGTGGCGCTGTGTGGCGGCGATCTCGGCTTTTCGGCCGCCAAAACTTACGATCTGGAAGTGTGGCTACCCGGGCAACAGACCTATCGAGAGATTTCCTCGTGCAGCAATTGCACGGATTTTCAGGCCCGGCGGATGCAGGCCCGATGGCGTAATCCGGAAAGCGGCAAACCTGAACTGGTGCACACGCTGAACGGATCGGGCCTGGCGGTGGGCCGGACATTGGTTGCGGTTCTGGAGAACCATCAACAGGAGGACGGTTCGATCCAGGTGCCCGCGGCGCTCCGTGGCTATCTGGGTGGTGCCACCCGGTTTGATCTCCAATAGCGGCGACCTTTGCAGGCGTTTCCCTGGGCATGTGACGATCCAGTGATGGGATGCGACCCCAGGGGGATTTTGTAAGAACAAAGCGTTATGAATATAGGAATAAGCTGACTTTATCCGGGGCAACGGACACGGTACGGTATTGATCATGAGGTGTCCGGCAATGGAGGCTGGGCGTGGAGACACTTGAACATGGGGGCAACCGTCATGAACGCATCCAAGAACAGTCGCCGTTGGCAGCTGCATGCGCAGCTCTCCGGGATTCGTCAGGCTCTCGAGGCGTTGGAAGAGCAGATTGCGGAGGTAGACGACGCATTGCTTTCGCTGGACGAACAGGAGCCGCCTCAGATTGAACGGGCAGGGCGTCCACCCGAACCGCCCACCCTCAGCGGCACGCCACTGGCCATCGCCGCCGGATGAGTGGCTGACAGACAGCAACTTCAGCGGCGGTTCGCTCCGCTCAGCCCAGGTGGCCGACGTCCCGTTGCTGGGTTCGCTGGCGACCAGAACATACCAGCTTACATCGATAGGCCAAACGTCCATATGGCCGCGGCTATGCACCTTGGCTGCCCACCGGTAAACTTCCCGATTTGCCCGCCCGCTCGACCGAGTCTGCGACGACCCGTTTTCCGAGGCCCCTGCACCTTGGTCGTGGCGGATGCACCGGACAACATTGAAACAGCGCGACTACATCAGTGGCCTACGCGCACTGGCGATTTTGCCGGTGGTGGTATATCACGCCTGGCCCGAGCTTCTGCCCGGCGGGTTCGTCGGCGTCAGCGTTTTTTTTGTCATTTCCGGTTTTCTGATCACCTATCTCATCTCCGATGAGTTGACCCGCGGACAGTTTCGTTTCCAGAGTTTCTACGCACGGCGGGTCAGACGGCTGTTGCCGGCGGCGACAGTGGTGTTTCTGAGCACCTTTGTATTGGCCACGCTGATCCTGGCGCCGGACGCTTTTCGCGGTTTCGGGCGCAGTCTGGTTGCGGCGGATCTGCTGCATGCCAACCAGTACTTCGCAAAGACAGCCGGATACTTTGACGCGCCGTCCCACGAGAAACCGTTGCTGCATTTCTGGTCCTTGTCCATCGAAGAGCAGTTCTATCTGATATGGCCATGGGCGCTTGCCGGGGTGGTGCTTCGGGCTCGATGGCGATGGGGCCTCGCCGCGCTGGCTGTGGTGCTGCTGACGTCACTGGGATTCGCCGAATGGCTGACGCGGACCGCCCCGGATCGTGCCTTTTATTCGCTTGGTGCGCGGACCTGGGAACTCATGATCGGCGCACTGCTCGCTCTGGTTGTCGATCGAGTCAGGCTGGGCCGAAAATCGGCGGAATGGCTGAGTGGGGCAGGACTGGCCGCCATTGTCTTCAGTTGCTTCTGGTTGCGCCCATCGATTGCCTTTCCGGGTGTTTCGGCATTGCCCGCGTGTGTGGGTACGGCCGCTGTCCTGATGGCGTGCTTTCATCGCAGCACCTGGTCTTCCCGGGCATTATCGGCGGGTTTTCTGGTCTACATCGGTTTGATCTCATACTCGCTCTACCTTTGGCATTGGCCAGTACTCTCGCTGACCCGGTACTACCTGGAACGTCCGTTGTTGCCCTTCGAGGCAGCCCTGCTGGTGATCACCGGTGTAGGCTTGGCCATGTTGTCCTGGCGCTATGTAGAACAACCTTTCCGGGCGGCTGACGCTCGTTTTCGGACCTCGGATGCCCGAACTCTGTGGGCGGGGCTTTTCGCAATACTGAGTCTGGCAATGCTGGGCGGATTGGCGCAGATGGACCGCGGTTGGGTCTGGCGTTTCGGACCCTTGGCGCAGGAGATTTTCGAACAGCGCCTGGAGGTCAACCCCTGGGAAGCGCGTTGCGACAACATCCCACAGGTATTCGCCGACGACGCGTTCTGCAACTTTGGCCGTCCCAAGGCACCGGAGGACTCGTTCGATGTTGCTGTGTTCGGGGACTCAAACGCTGATCACTTCGTGCCCCTGATCGCTGATTACGCCAGGCAGCAGGACTTGAGCGGGCGTCAGGTAACCCAGACCGCGTGTATCGGTCTGCTGGGCGTTCGTGCCCAGGGTCGGACGCGGGTAAAACAGGCGGAGTGTCTGGACTATCAGCGGAGCATTGTGGCGTTCGTAGAGCGCAATCCAGACTTGCGTCTGGCGATCATTTCCGGAAACTGGTTTTCCTATCAAGGATCATTGTCCGCGAACCAATTGAAGCTCGACGATTCCGACTTGGATGGGGGGCAACTGAATCCCGAGTCCCTTGAGTTTCACCTTCGCCGTACCGTTGAATTCTTCCGGGCGCGGGGCATTGATGTACACCTGATTGCACAGATTCCCTATCAGGACGGCCTGCCTATCCGCTGTGTGCTGGAAGGAATGCGCGATGATCAGGGGAGCGAGCATTGCGGCGTCAGTGCGGAGGTCGCGCGGGCCTCCACCGAACCCACCAACGCCGTTGTTCGGCGCCTGGCGGATGAGATGGATGGTGTGACCGCCACCATTCCCACTGACTTTATGTGTGACGACACGATTTGTCCGATCATGATGGACGGTGTTCTGCTTTACCGTGACTATGCTCACCTGAACGCAAGCGGGGCGCGTAAACTCAGAAGCCAATTCGACCTGCCCGAGTTGCCACCCAGATAGCTTGTGTCCCCGTGGCCTGGGACGTGGGTTTGCCAACGTCCCGAATAGCATGGCAATCGGATGGAAATTCCTTCACTGTCGTCCAATACTCTGCACAAGGCGGGCGTGGCCCGTGATCTGGAGTGATTTTATGGCCGGTTGGGTCTTGTTCGCGGTGGCCGTGCTGCTGGTTGCGGTCTACTACATGCGTCATCCAGTACCGCAGCGTCAGAAACACGCAGGGGAATCTGGACTTTGGGGCCGTGGGGTCCGCCAAAAACCCCAGTCCAGGGGGCCGTGGCATGGCGTTGAGGTCATGAGCAGGGATTCGGATGACCCGTGCCCGGCGGCGCTGGCGGTGCGCGGTGATCGTTTTCTGGCAAGCGAGGCCCCCAGCGTCCCGCTGCGCGATTGCGACGCGCTCAGTTGCCACTGCTGGTATGAACATTTCGATGATCGCCGGCAAGGGGATCGCCGGGCAGGGCACAACCTGCATGACGGTATGATGTCGGGACTCGGCATCAAGGAGGAACGCCGTGCTGGGCGCGATCGGCGTGGGGCGACTGATATGGACGACGCTCTGCCCACCTGACGCACCATCGATTGTAAATCGGAGCCCAGCCGATCCATGTCGCAGAATGAGCAGATCCTGTTTGCCAACGAGGCGTTTTATCTGGCGTTCCGCGCCCGGGATCTGGCCGCCATGGATGCGGTGTGGGATCGACAGGGTCCGGTTTGCTGCGTTCATCCCGGTTGGCGTCCGATCAACGACCGGGACGCGGTAATGGAAAGCTGGAAGGGCATTTTCACGTCGGATGGTGAGCACGAGGTGCGCAGCGCGCAGGCCAAACTGACTCAACATGCCGACGTTGCGTTGGTGACCTGTTACGAGTTGTTAGCGACCAGCTACATGGTGGCGACCAACATATTTGTACGACGTGAGGGTGGCTGGCGCATGATTCACCATCATGCCGGCGCCTGTTTCGCTGGACGCCCAAACGACGAAGCCGCCGGTCTGTCTTTACAGTAGGTGACTGAGCTGAGCGGGCAAAGTCTGTTCAGGGCCGGACCAGGATGGCGTTGATGGTGCCCCGCATGGCTCGTATGGCGTAGTTCCTGCCGTTAATGCGGGCTGCAAGCTGCGCCGACACCGAACCGTCAAGGTTCAACGCGTCCCGGGCGTCCGTATGGTTGACGATATACTCGGCCAGAGCCCAGAGAGGCAGCCCGGTGCCGGCGGGAAAGTTCACCCTGACCTTATCCCCCGTGCCAGACAGACTCTCATCCTGGGCGGCAAGCATCAGGTAGATGGTGTCTTGGGACAAGGCAATGGCCGAGCGCGCGGCCCGGCGCGCCCCGCTCCGCCGTTTAACCAGCGTCACGCCATTGGCAACGATCCGATCGATCGATTGCAGCGCCTGCGTCGCGCCAGGCGTGTAGGCGCTATGGTGGATGATTCGAGGGCCGTCTTCGCGCAGTTCCAAAACACCGGACCCGCCGCCACGTCGAAACGCGCCGTACTCGATTCCATCCGCCACCACCAGACCCATGGCGGTCCCGTCCAGGTCGTAGAATCCGCCGTTGATAACAGCCCAAGGACCGGGATCGCTGGGCAGGAAACGTTCGAAGGAAGTTACGGATTCGGCGGCGAGTATCCTGATCTTGCTTGACCGGGGAAGGGTCACGCGCCAGATCCATCCTTCACGAGCCCCCAAGGACCATCGTTGACGTTCCAGCGTCAGTCCGGCTTCGGTCGCTACCGAATCCAAGGCACCCACCCGGAACGCAGTTACATCGGCCGCTGCGGCTATGGTCCAAAGGGTCCACAGGCCAAGTACCAGAGACGTAAACAGACGCCTCGCCCACTGTGGTGGTGTTGTCTGGTATCGGGTCACGCGGCCGTCTTCTTCGCCAATAGATGGTCTTTGGCCTGATTGATCTTAGTCGCGAGATAGCTCGAACCGCCCCGGTCCGGGTGCAGTTTCTGGATCAGCCGGCGATGTGCCTCCCGGATTTCCTGATCCGACGCACCGTCCCCTAGACCCAGGATCTGCAGCGCTTCAGAGTCGGTCATGGTGGCGCTGAAGGCGACCTCGTGGCCTGCGTCGCCGTCAGGTCCCACTCTGACCGTGTCGCGCCAGTCAGGCCCGTGGGCGCGCTCCAGGAAGGCTTCCAACAAAGGCACCGATTCCGGGTCATCGCCCTCGCATTCGCGCCAAAGCAGGGCCAGTTCGTCGGGTGTCAACTCGCTGAGCGATCGGCCGGTAAAGCGTCCGCGCAAAACCCGGCCCGACACGGCGCCGCTGTCCTGGTCGAGTTGCATGCTCAGGTAGGCGGTCTCGATGCTGGAGTGCCGGTTGTGTGGCCTGCTGGAAGCGGTTGCGGTGCGGAACTGTCCGAACAACTGGTGCAGGGCCGGCGCCATGGACAGCACATGCATCAGACGCCGACCGGCGACCAGGGCCGAGCCGATCACAGCCACCACCCAGTTGAGTCGTCCGGTGGCCACCAGGAACAACAGGAATCCGATTCCAACCCATGCGGCGGTGCGGATGCCTTGCTGTTTGGCGGCACCCGGCGGAAGTGAGCGAAGCCAATGGTAGAAGGCAACCGCCCCTACGGCGATGGCCAGGAAAAGCAGCAGGTTCACTGGCATGCGTTCAGCCCCCAGGCAACTGTGCCAACAGTCTGTGCGCCATTCGATTGTTCCGGTCGTCGAGCGCCTTCAAAGCCCGTGCGCCGCCCGACGCGTACACGGCCACCGCCCGAAGCAGGTCGCGCAGCTGGTCGACGCTGGCTGCGTCGAACGGACAGTAGGCGCCACCAGAGAGGCGGGCGATCTCCGAAAACGCGGTGCGGGCGGCGAGGTCGTGCCCTTCCTGAAACATGAAGGCTGGTGTGCCCACAAGCCCCATTTGCCCCGCCAGGTCGCACAGCACATCGATGGGTTCCTCCACGCAGTCGCCAATAAATACCAGTGCATTGACCCGGTGTTTGCGCGTGGTCTTGATTGCGTGCTCCAGCAGTCGTTTGATCTGGGTCAGGCCACCCCGGCAACGAACCCGGGACATGCGTGCCAGCAGGGTTCTTCCATCCCGGCACCAGGGCGTTGTTTCGAATTCCTGATGTCCACGATAGTAGGCGAGTTGTATCTGTACCCCGCCCTGTGCGGCGGCAACCTGAAACATTTCGGCCTGGAGATCGCTGGCCTGATCCCAGGTCTGCGCACGGCTCGCGGTGGCATCCAGCGCAAACATGAGCCGGCCCTGTCCGCCGCTGGACACGGTTGCGGGGGTTTTGCGGACCTGATCCAGGAACGCATTCACCGCCTGACGATCGGTTTTTTTGCTTAGCGAGTGTCGCTGGTCTGACATGGGTTTCCCGGATTCCCTTGGGCCGTGGGTCTGCACCTGTGCCTGCGAGCAGCTCTTATCCAGAACAGGACGCGCATTTCCGCAACAGTCGGCGGTGGCGCCGCCGATGCGCCTCGATGTCCCTTTCAAGGGTCAACAGCGTTTCGGCCCAGGCCAGGGCAGTTCGATAGTCGTGCAGGCGATGTTCGAAGTACTTTGCCAGTTGCTCTATGGCGTGACCATCGCCCTGCCGGGCAAGTTCCTGCCAGATATCCACGGCAAGAGACCAATCGCCAATTCGCCGCGCCGTTCGGGCCAGCTCGAGTTGAGCCGACAGGTCGAGGTTATCACGGTGTCGCTGCAAATATTCCAGCGCGGCGCGGTCGCCATGGACGGTTGCCAGCCAGGTGGCGGTGCGAGAGTGGTCCACATTGGCATCGGTGCCACGGTAGCGGGCGTCGATGGCGGGCAGCAACGCGGCCAGGGATACCAGGTCCCATCGATTGTGTTCCGCCACCTCACATAACATATCGGTGCGGCCCATCCGCAGCCAGTTCAGCCAGGCGGTGGGTGCCATGGATCCTGGCAGGTCATTGTGTCGCTGGAATCCCAGCAGCATGGGCTCGACCGTTGACAGGCGGCAGTTTGGCCACCTCCGTGCAAACATGCGGCGCACATGAAACAGCAGATCGAGATGTTCCGGTCTACGCAGTGGGGAGGGCAGTGAGGCCAGCCGATAGCGTGTTTCCAACTGGGTCACATCAAAGCTTTTGCCGTTGAAGGAAACCAACAGTTCTGCCTGTTCCAGATCTTCCGTTACTGCTTGCAGCAGCCCAGGCTCGCCGCCAAAACCGCTCATGAGGTACTGCCGGAGCAACAGATCCGGGCCGTCGAACCAGGCCAGGCCCACCATGAACACCACAGTGCCGGTGCCCCCTGCCAGGCCAGTGGTCTCGGTGTCGAAAAAGACGATCCGACCACCACTTGAAGCATGGGGATGCCCCAAATATGCGGCCGCTTCCCGCTCCCCGGCGAGACTCTGATGGCCGTGGCCGCGGATGCGGGGGTATCGGCTCTCGAGCCTGATCAACGACGGTCCGACGAGGGTGCCATCCAGGGCATTCGCCAGCGCGTCATTGCCTGTCGTGGCCTTTACCGCCGGCGTATGCGCCCGGGTACGCATACTCCGTCGCAATCGTTGCTGGACACTTGTGCTGATATCCCTGTCGGGACCGCTCTCAGACGACACGGACCCTGTGCTGCCGCCAGACTGTTGCGCGAGTGTCCGTAGACGTGTACCCAGGGAACTCATGCGCAGGCGGACCCCGGCACGCTCAGCAGATCAATGACCCGAAGGGCAAGTGTTTTGGCGGATACCGTGCGTTCCTCATCGGAACTGAGAATCGGGCCTATGCAGGCTGGGCACCCGGCTGTACAGCGACACTCGGACACCATCTCCCGGGCCCGGGTCAGAAGGTGTGCCCTCATCTCGTACACCGGTTCCGACAAGCCGATGCCCCCTGGATAGTTGTCGTACAGAAACACGGTCGGCGCAAATATCTGTTCAGGCTGCTCCAGATCCACGTCGTCGCCATTGAACCTCTGGGCCGAGCCGCGTCCCCGGGTGCCCACGTGGCTGAACCAGGTCGCGTCACTGTTGCCGACGGCACGGCCCAGGTCGCCGGGTTCCGACATGGTGAGCAGTGCGGCCACGAAATGCATGGCATAGGCCGCGCCCAGAAAACCGTCCAGTGCCTGCCAGCGCGATTCGAAGGCTTGGCATAGCGCATCCGGTTCCAGCCGCCACCAGACGGCGGTGGTATGCATTTCCCGATCCGGCAGATTGATGTTGCCATAGCCCACGTTCTCGTGGGTGTAGTAGCGAATTTTCTTGTATCCCGCGACTCTGAGCACCAGATGAACTTCGCCCTGGGCAGATTGACCCGCACCCGATGGATCGGCGCGAAATTCGCTCAGCACTTTGAGTTTGGTGTAATCGATGGCATCGGTGTAATAGTCCGCGCGGGTTTGCGTGACAAAGGCCTTGCGCCCCTCCCAGTCGAGCCGTTCCACCTGGAATGGCCGCGCCTGAATCATGTAGATGGCGCCTTCGTACAAGGTCATGGCGGCGCTGCTGAAATCGACTTCGGCAATGATGTTCTGTTGGCCTCCGGTGGTGTCTATGACCACGAAATTACCTTCCGCCACACTGCGCAGGCTGACCGCGTTGGCCGGGTAGCTGTCCGCCACCCAGTGCCAGCGCCCCCCTTCATGGTGCAGGACCTGTTCCTGTTCCAGATACTCCAGAAAGGGGCGCAGGGCGCTGGACCCAAAGTCGTCGTGATCGCTGAAAGGCAATTCAAAGGCGGCGCAGCGGATATGATCCAGCAGGATCAGCAGTTGATCCGGCGCGATGCGGGCATGCTCGGGTGAGGCGCCGAGAAAAAACTCCGGGTTGCGCACGATGTACTGGTCCAACGGCAGGCTCGAGGCCACCAGGATGCCCAGCGCCGGGCGGTTCCGTCGCCCGGCCCGGCCCAGGCGTTGCCAGGTGCCGGCGATGGTGCCGGGATAACCGTTTAGAACACATACGTCCAGAGAGCCGATATCGACGCCCAGTTCCAGGGCGGACGTTGCCACCACGCAGTCCACCTGGTCAGCGCGGAGCTGGTGCTCGGTTTCCCGCCGTTCGGTGGGCAGATATCCCCCTCGATAAGCTCTTACCCGGGCCGGGCGTCGCGGATCTCTGTCGAAGGCATCCTTCAAGTACTTGGTCAGCACTTCGACCATCAGCCGAGTCTGGGCGAACACGATGGTCTTGAGACCGGCCTTCACCGCCTCCCGGGCGAGTATGGAACTCTGGGAACGCGCCGAGGCACGGATGTCCAGATCCGGATTCACCACCGGTGGATTCCACAACAGCAGCGTTTTGGGTCCACTGGGTGCGCCATTTTCCCGGATCGCGTGTACCGTGTTACCAATCAGCAATTCGGCCAGTTCTTCGGGGTTGGCGATGGTTGCCGAACAGGAGATGAACACCGGATCGGCGCCGTAGAAGCGGCACACCCGCCGCAGACGCCGCATGACGTTGGCCATGTGGGAGCCGAAAACGCCCCGATAGGTGTGCAGTTCATCGATTACGATGTACTTCAGACTCTCGAAGAACTGGGCCCATTTGGTGTGATGGGGCAGGATGCCCTGATGCAACATGTCCGGATTGGTGACAACGATATCGCCTCGTGTGCGTACCGCTTTGCGCGCGTCTCCGGGTGTGTCCCCGTCGAAGGTGTAGGCCCGCACACCCAACCCACCGGCGGCGTTCAGCTCGTTGATCTCCGCAACTTGGTCCTGGGATAGCGCCTTGGTCGGGAACAGATAAAGCGCCTTGTGCTGATTCTGCAACGCGCCGTGCAGTACCGGCAGGTTGTAGCACAGTGTCTTGCCCGAGGCGGTGGGCGTGACCACCACCGTATGGCGATTGTCACGAACGCTGACCCATGCAGCCGCCTGATGCGAGTACAGACGACTGATGCCTCGGCCGGTCAACGCCTGGTGCAGGCGCGGATCCAACTCCCGGGGTAAATCGGAGTAGCTGCCCTGTTGGGCGGGTATCAACAACTCTCCGGTGACCCGTTTTGAAAATCGCTTGCTCAGTGAGCGGACCAATCCCCCCACGTCCGGCTCGGGGTGGGCCGGGGTCCGTGCGGACCCGGCCGGCGCCACAACTTGGCTCATTTGCGTCATTCTCTGGATTGGCCTAGGCTCAGTCTAGAGAACCAATAGAGAACGCACAATATTCATGACTGTTCTCACCCGACGCCAGCAGCAGATTTATCAGTTCCTGCGCCGCTACCTGGCCACCCACAGCGAGGCGCCGACGCTGGATGAGCTGTGCACGGCTCTGGGCCTCAGCTCCCGGGGGTCGCTGCACAAGCACGTCCAGGCGCTGGTGGATGCAGGCATGTTGGCGCCGTTGCAAGGACGTCGTCGGGGCCTGCGCCTGATCGATGTTCCCGCAGGGGAGACAACTTCGCTGCCGTTTCTGGGTTTCGTTGCCGCCGGGCGACCCATTGATGCGGTCCCCCAGGGACAGACGGTGACGGTGCCGGACTGGCTCAGGGGAAGAGGGGAGTGCTACGTACTACAGGTACGGGGCGACTCGATGATAGAGGCGGGTATTCTGGACGGAGACTGGGTGGTGATCGAGTCCCGAAGCCACGCTCGGAACGGGGAAATTGTGGTGGCCCTGATCGATGGGGAGGAGGTGACCCTCAAGCGCATTCTGCAGGAAGCCGAATGGGTCA
>Ga0316189_10001270_pt1 | contig 25071 bp, 25 predicted proteins | sample LowCovwburrow_MG_FD_204930 | JGI IMG/M metagenome (GOLD analysis project Ga0316189, IMG submission 204930) | Coastal sediment microbial communities from Maine, United States - Lowes Cove worm burrow | ecosystem: Environmental > Aquatic > Marine > Coastal > Sediment | place: USA: Maine... | reverse complement strand
CGCGGACCACAGAAACGAGACCGCCTGACGCGCCAGCGACGCCTCGACGCGCGGGCTGTAGTAGCCGCGGGCGCGCTCGGCGAGCTGGTGCACCTCGTCGGTCACAACGACCCAGTCCCCCGCGGTCTCGGTGAAGTGGCGCCGCAGCGAGACCGACGGGTCGAACACGTAGTTGTAGTCGCCGATCACCACGTCGACCTCCGCCGAGAGGTCGAGGGCCAGCTCGTACGGGCAGACCCGGTGGCGCCGGCCCGCAGCCATCAGCGCGTCGCGATCCCGATGACCCGGCTGTGCGAGCGCGGCGAACACGGCGTCGTCGCGCAGCTTGTCGTAGTACGACTCCGCGTACAGGCAGGTGTCGGGCCGGCAGCTCACGACGTCGTTGAGGCACACCTTGTGCTTGGCCGAGATCACCACGGACCGCACCGGAAGCCCCGCGGCCGCGAGCAGGTCGAGGGTGCGGACCGGGCCGTCCTGCTGCGTGGTCCGCGCCGTCGCCCAGAACACCTGCTTGTCGTGGGCGAGCGCGTGGCGGAGCGCGCCGTACAGCGCCGCTGCGGTCTTCCCCAGACCCGTCGGCGCCTCCACCAGGACCCGGGTCCCGCTGTCGAGGCCCCACTCGGTAGCCTCCGCGATCTCGCGCTGCCCCGGTCGCCAGCCCGCCGGGTGGGGCAGCGGGACCGTGGCAGCGCGGCGCCCGGCGAGCCAGATCCGACGCCTCTCTCGGGCCTGCACCAGCTCGGTGAGGCGCGCGATCACCAGCGCCGTGACGCGCGCCCGGTCGAGCCCGACGCCCAGCACGTGCCGCGCACCATCCGCGAGCGAGACCAACACCAGGCGGCCGACGGGGGGCTGAAAGCCGGACTCCGCCAGCATCCACAGGTACACCTCGAGCTGCAGCACGAACGCGGGCCAGTCTCGGGCGGTGGTCGCGTACAGCCGCCCTGCGTCGAGCACCGTGGACTTGATCTCCTCCACGAGCGTGCGGCCGTCCTCCTCCTGCAGCCCGTCGACCCGACCCTGGACGGTGCAGGTCCAGCCGTCGATCGCGACCTGGCGCTTCAGCGCTACCTCTGCGCGGTACGCCTCGTCCTCGGCTGCGCGCGCGGTCTGCCACTCAGTGTGGACCCGGCGCCCCGCGGCCGCCCGGGCCCCCCGACTCTGTACGACCTGCAGCGACAGGTGCCCGGACGGCGCGCCGATCTCAACCAGATCCCGGACGGACAGGGTGATGGTGCGATCGACGTCGTCGGTACGAATCATCGCGCCGACATATCGTTCACAGCGCGGCGAGCACCTGCCGCATCTCTGCGAGGTCGGCGTCCCCGGGGTTGGCTTCCTCGGCGCGCTCGAGCGCGACACGGACCCTGTTGGCCGCGCCCTCGGCGCCCTTCAGCGTCTCGGCGTACGCGAAGACCGCGGCGCCCTTCCACAGCTGCGGAGCGTCCTTGTCCAGCAGCTCGCCGACGGTCGAGGTGACCCCGACCGAGCGCTCCTCGAACGTGACCGCGTCCCGGTAGCTCACCGTCACCGTGATCTCCGCGCCGAGGGGCGTCTTGGCGCAGGTCTCCAGGTGCTGGTGGAGCACCATGCTGTCGTTGGGAGCCAGGTGCTGCGGCCGGACCTCTTCGGGGTTCCGTGAGATCTCCTCTCCGCTGAACCGGACCACCTCGAACCCGGGCGGCAGCGTGTAGGAGATCTGCACGTCGCGCGCCGCGGTCCCCACGACCTCGAGGAACCGATCGCCAAACATGCGCTGCGCCTCGTCCGCCGACGGGATGAACACGCTCGCACCGCGCCCGAGGTCGGTCACGGTGTCCATGAGGGCATCATTGTACGACGCAGCAGATCCCGCCCCGACCCCGACCATGTAGATGCCTTCCTGGTCGATGTCCTCAGCGTGGCCCCCGATGACATCAGCGTCCGTCACCCCGATGTTTGCGCCGCCGTCGCTCAGGAGGAGGACCCGGTTGATCCGCGCCGGATGGTCGTTGCGCTCCGCGACCTGGTAGGCACGCTGCAGCCCCCCGCTGAGGTCGGTGCCTCCACCCGTTGCGAGCGACGCGATCGCTTTGGCGAACACCGGATCGTCGGGACCGGTCGCGACGTGGCCGTCGAGCGCCACGTCGGCGTCGTTGGACCACAGCACCACCGAGATCACGTCGCCTTCGAGGAGACTGCCGTTGATCGCCCGCAGCGCGTCCTTGACCCGGTCCATGGGCTCCCCGGACATCGAGCCCGACTGGTCGACCGACATCGTCAGGTTGACGGGAGGCCGCAGCGCCGCGTCGACGCGCTCTGAGCTGATCCCCACCTGCATCGTGTACTCGCCGGCGTGTTCGCCCTGCGCGAGCTGGACGTCGAGCGCGAGCTCACCCGGGGTCGCAGACGGTGCGTAGTCCCAGGTGGCGTAGTTCAAGAACTCCCACGTGCGGATCGGGGTCCACTGCGCACCGCCCGTCAGCGCCCACTCGCGCGCCTGGACCGGAGACGACATGGAGTTGCTGTCGTCCGGCGACACGTAGAGGACCACGGGCGCCTCGTTGTCGCACTCGACCTCGGGGTCCTCGGGCGGGTCCTCCGAGTCCACCACGTCGGCGGGCGACACGGTCGACTGAGGAACGCCACCGTGGCGCAACGGGGAGTCATTGCTTCCTCCGTAGCTGCACCCAACGAGCAGCGTCCCCAGCAGCATCGGAGTGAGTCGTGACATCGGACCTCCTGGAGAGGAGAAGCAACGACCGTGCCAAACCCGCAGACGCAGGAGGCCCGCACTCCTTGGCGGACGCGGGGCGCGACACTGCGACATCGATGTCAGGCCCCGGCCATCTCCGCCGCGCGCTCGACGACCTCGGCCGGTTGGCAGCCCACCACCTTGACCGGACGGGGCTGACCCTCGGGCGGCATCGGGTCGGTGGGTGTCCACCCGGCGGGCAGCATGAACCAGGTGGGGATGGAGTCGACGCCCCAGCGCATCGCCTCGTGGCGCTGCTCGAGCAGCAGCGCGGGGACCTCGGGGGCGTCCAGAAACGCGATGGCCGCGTCGGGATCCAGACCTGCAGTCTTCGCGAGCTCTGCGAGCACCGTGCGGTCCTCGATGTCACGGCCATCCCGCCAGTACGCGTCCATCGCTGCCGTACGCCAGCTGTCGAGCACGCCCTCGCGGCGCGCGAGCTCGGAGATCGCCAGCGCTGCCTTGGTGTTCGGCGCGTGCTCCTGCGGCGAGAACGGCACGTCGAGCGAGGCGGCGACATCGTGCAGTCGCGCGAGCATGGCATCGACCCGGTCGCCCGGCAACAGCGCGCGGATGGCGACCCCGCCCAGCGGGATCTCGGGATGCAGCTCGAAGCCCTTCCAGTCGAAAGACAGGCTACGACGCTGCATGACAGGGTGGAGGGTACCTCGCTCCGCGAGATAGCACCACGGTCAAATGAAGTCGGAGAAGAAGACGAGCTGGGCCACGCGGGCCTCCTGGGGCGAGGCGTCAGGCGTAACGTCGCCGGATGGGGGCGCTACTCGCACAGCCCGAACCACGGGGTGCCCACTGCGCCCTGATCGATGCACACCGTTCCGCCCGGGCAGGAGGCGGGGCCCGCGGTGTCGCACAGCGGGTGGCACACCGTGTCGGCCCAGGAGCAAAACAGTCCGGGCAGGCAGGCCGCTGCGGTGTCGAACGGATCGCAGGCCTGCCCGAGATCCTGGGGGCCGGCGGCGAAGCAGCCGCTGGTGTCGAGGTCGAGCGGCACGCAGCGCTCGACGTACGGCGCGGGGGCGCAGCTGGCGACGTCGTACAGGTCGCATGTGCGGACGGTGCGGCAGACCGGGTCCCCGAAGGTGCCTTGCGTGGGCGCGCACCACGCCTGGGTCCCGCAGTCGCTGTCCACCTGTGCCGCCGCGTCGCACGCGCTGCTGCAGGAGTGATCGACCCGGTCGCAGCGGGCATCGCCGCTGCAGTCGCGGTCGTCGAGGCAGAAGCCGCCGACCTGGACGGCAGCGGTCGTGGTGATGATGTCGGCCGCCCGGAGGTCCTCGGGCTCCCAGGCCTGCCCGACGACCACCACCAGAGCGGGGTCGGCGAGCACGGCGACGTCGGTGCGGGGGTCGATGGGCAGCAGGAGCAGATCGGCGCGCTGCCCGGGTGCGATGCGGCCGCGGTCGGGCAGATCGAGGGCATCGGCGGCGACCGTGGCCGACAGGTTCGCCGCCAGCGTCTCGCCCACCCACCACGGAGAACCGGACAGGAACAGGTGCACGTGCGGGTCGATGAGCCCCGGAACGAGCCAGCGACCCGCGCTGGCCAGGACGACCGCGTGGTCAGGGGCCGGTGGGATGTCCGCGCCTACCGCCGTAATCTCGCCGCCGGAGAGGACCACGGTGAGCGGCCCGCGGGCCCCTTGGTCATCGAGCACCATGACCTGCGGCAAGACCACAGGCTGCGCCGGCCACGCGAAGACCACGGGCCCAGACGGCGCGGGAACGGGCGTCGTCGCGGGCACGCCCGGAGGCCCCCCGATGCACGCGGACACCCAGGAGAGCAAGGCCAGAGCGGGCAGAGGACGCATCAAGGCCGCATCATATCTCGATGATCTATCTCGACAGTATTTACTGTCATAGTTATTGCTGTTGCATTGTTGAGTGACACATGGAGTTCTCATGACGACAGCGCGCGCGTTCGACAGCGAGGAACAACGACTGGAGCACTTCGGCCGCGCTATCGGGGAGATCCATCGGCGGGTGCAGTCTGAGGTCGGCGCGTCGGACGTCCGGCGGATCGTGCGGCTGCAGCGCTTCTGCCGGGTCATGGAGGTGGCCGGGCGGCTCCTCATCCACGCCAGCCCCGAGCCGGTGTCGTTCGGGCTGGGCGTTGGGTGCCTGTGGGTCTACAAGCAACTGCAGACCACCGAGATCGGCCACACGGTCCTGCACGGGGCGTACGACAAGCTGCCCGGAGCCGAGGCGTTTCGCTCCGCCACCTACGTGTGGGAGGCCCCGATCGACGAGGCTTCGTGGCGTGCGGGCCACAACCACAAGCACCACCAGTTCACAAACGTCGCCGGGCGGGACCCCGACATCAACTTCGGCGGGATCCGGCTCACGGCGCAGACGCCCTACCGACGCGGCCACGCCACCCAGCTGGCGAGCGTGTTCCTGGTGAGCTGGCCGTTCTTCACCTGGTCGATGAACATGCACTTCACCGGCATGATGGACGTCTACGGTGTGCAGGGCTGGGCGGATCGCTTCGACGTGATCGAGACCCGCGACCGCGCCACCGTGATCTCGGTGCACAAGCGCGCCCTGCGCAAGTGGGGAAAGAAGTTGGCGATCGAGTACGTGCTGTTCCCGGCGCTCGCGGGGCCGTTCTTCTGGAAGGTGGCGCTTGGCAACTGGCTGTCGGAGCGGATGCGCGACGTGTACTCGGCAGCCACGATCTACTGCGGTCACGTGGGCGACGAGGTGGCGAGCTACCCAGAGGGCACGCGCGCGGGCAGCCGCGGCCGCTGGTACGCGATGCAGGTCGAGGCGAGCAACAACTTCGAGGTCGCCTGGCCGTTCAACGTGCTTTGTGGCGGGCTGGAGCATCAGATCGAGCACCACCTGTTCCCGAAGCTCCCGCCCGAGCGGCTCCGACAGGTCGCGCCCGAGGTCGCGGCGGCGTGCGCGGAGCACGGCGTGACGTACCGAAGCGCATCGTGGGGGCGCACGCTGGCAAAGAGCATCCGCCACCTGGCGGCGCTGAGCGGACCAACCAGGGACGGCGATGTCCCGCGCCCGAGCGCCGCGGCCCTCGCCTGAACGGGTCGGGGAACGGCCTGCCCACACTGAGGGAAGTCCCCCCGCGTGCCTCAGCCGTTCGCAATGGTGCCACGACGACCGAGCACGGGAACACTCGATGCGACCGTTCGAGTTGTTCAACACAACCTCGCATATGAGCTATAGTCGGATGGCAAGGGGCCCTTGCGTCCCCACCAATGGAGGCCAGATGTTGTCCTCGAGTCGCCTCGGAGTTCTTGCTCTCATTGCGGTCTCCGCCTGCAAACCACCCGACCTAGAGCCCCCCGCTACGTTGGGCACAGAGCTCGTCCCGAAAGGTACGGACACGGCAGCCACAACGGACACAACAGACACAGGTGCTGACACGACCGACACGGGCCCACCTCTGGTTGGACTGCAGGGCTTGAACCCAGCGGTGGTGCTCATTGAGGCCCGGACAGGCTCCTCTTGGCAGACGTTCTCGGCGGCTCTGTTTGTTGCCGACACCCAAGGGATAGCGAACCTGACGAGCTGTCTGTTCTTGGGGCGCTCCTGTTTCAATGCCTACCCGGCCGTAGGCGAGACGACGGTGCCCCTCGTCGTGGACGTCGAAGCCATCGAGACATTCGATGCCGGTGAGGTGATGCTGAACGGAGATGCCCTGTCGAAGAACTCCGCCGACCCGTCCCTGTTGTTCTATGACGGCACCTCTCCATTCTGGGCTGGTTCGCCAGGGCACCTCAGCTACCACGGCGAGCTGACCCCGTATGATGGGAAAAATGTGATCAACCACCCCGCTCGAATGGATGTCACAGCGCCCGACACGCAGAGTGCTGCGAGCCTCGCCGGATCGGGTCTGCTCGTGTTCTCCTGGGTCCCAGGCGCAGGGAATGTCCATCTCAGGTCGGCCACCGGGTCCGTCACAGGACTCGATGACGCCGCGGGAACCTTCTCCGCCAGTGCAGCGTCGATGGGCCTCCAAGCACCCTTCGACTCACAGCTCATCCTCCTCTCCCGGGTGAACACCCAGGAGCTTAGCGCCGCTGGCAACACAGTGAGTGTGGAGACCCGTTCCGAACAGCCCATCCAAGTTGACTACGAGGACTATGTTGGATGGACCGAGCTGGTGACGTCGAGCGATGTCGCGGACTCGTGTGACACCTTGGGGGGGATTCCTCCGGTCCCGGCTGGCAACTACTGGGGCAACACCGTCGGCAATTCGGATTCCCTGACGCTCCCTGAGGGCAACATCGTGCTGGATGGCTTCACCGCGTTCGGGAACGAGGTCGTGCTGCCGATCAACCTGATGGCGGGACAGCAGCTCTCGGCGTCAACGCGCACCTTGCCGGGCGCAGACAGCTCCATGTACCTATTGAACGCCAGCTGCGACGTCGACAACCCCTTGGCTGGGTCCGACACAACCCTCTCTGGCGGTGTCGAGGAATTCACCTACACGGCACCCGTCAATGAGCGGGTGTTGCTCGTGGTTGACCGCTGGTATGGGTACAAGACCGACACCTACAAGGGCGTGCTCGAACCTGGCGGCTTGTACGCGTTAGAGCTTGATATCCAATAGGGAGGCCTCGCCGGCACGGCAGGCCTCTTGTGGCGCAGGTTGCCTCTTTGCACAGAGCGCGTGTGACCACGGAACGGACCGAGCCCGGCAGCGCGTTTGCTATTGGACGCCCGCTTAGGGAGCGTCCAACAACAAACGCTGCATACGGCCGCGCCCTTGCCGGGACGACTTGGCGGCCGCCTCTTCGTCGTCCTGCTCCTCGGGCGGCGGCCGAGTCCAGGCAGCGTGGGGCGCGCGGTATGCGGGGATGGGCTCGCGGGCGAAGTCCGGCAGCCACGAGTCGCCTTCGTAGCCGCGGACCTGGCTCGGTGAGGCCACCAGACACTCTCCGAGAGAGGCCATCTCCCGCACGTGTACATCCTTGTCGGAGAGCCATGGGCGAGTGTAGCCGCACTCACACCGTTTCCGTGCAAGGCCCTGCGGTCGCCGAGCTCATCCGGGGTGAGACTGAGCATGAGCAACGCGCCGGTCTGGTAGCGGCCATGGCCGCAGGTATGCCGCACCACCAGATCCTTGGTCATCGAAGCGCGCTGCTCCGGGTCCGGCCACATCTGCTCGGTGAAGGCAGCGAGCGCACGTTCATCGAGGCCCCCCCCAAGCCGTGCTGCGGTTCCCAAGGTTTCGAACCTTGTGGGACAGAGAACGGAGCAATGCCTTGGGATCGGACCCCGCTCGCTCTGCGAGGGACTGCTCGATCTGCTCGGGCTCCCAGCAGTGCCCGCGGAGCGAGAACGAGCCCCAAGCTCCGTGGCCCGTGAACAGGATCCGTCGGATCTTCGGATCGATCGCCGTGCCCAGAATCGCATCGAAGGGGACACTTCCGCGCCTCGAACCAGGCCCATGCCCTCGAGGCGCACCGCATCCCACCGGTTACACCGCGCGATGGACTCACCGCAGGCTCCCACCACGAGCACCGCGCCCGACGCAGACGAGTACTCGATCGACGAGCTCGCCGCGCACACCGGCGTGCCCAGCCGCACCATCCGCTTCTACCAGTCCAAGAAGGCGCTGCCGGCCCCCGAGCGCCGGGGCCGCAAGGCCGTGTACAGCACCTCCCACGTCGAGCGGCTCCGGCTGATCGGGCGACTGCAGGATCAGGGTCTCACCATCCGCGCGATCCGGAACATGCTGGCGAGCGCCGACCGCGGCGAGCTGCGGCTCGGGGACTGGTTCGGCATTCGGAGCGGTCTGCAGGTTCCCTGGGCGGACGACGCACCGCAGATCGTGACGAACGCTGAGCTCGTCGCGCTGACGGGGAGCGACCGCGACGGGCTGATCGGGCAGCTCGTGGAGCACGGGATGGTGGAGCGCTCAGGCGACCGGTTCACCGTGGCTTCGCCCGCGTTGGTCGCGCTCACCATGCGCCTGGAGCGCGCCGGCATCGGTCTGCAGACCAGCGCGCAGGCCGCGCGCCTGCTCCGGCGTCACCTGTCGAAGGCGGCCAACGATGTCTCTCGGCACTTCCTGGCCCACCTGTCGAGCGCGTCGGCCGCGGACAGCGACCCAGAGCGGGTCTCCGCGCTGTTCGACACGCTGCGGCCCGCCGCGCTCGAGGCGGTCCAGCTGATCTTCGCCCGCGAGATGGAGCGCGCCCTGCAGGACGCGATCGCCTCGGGCCGGATCACGGACGTGGTTCGTCGGGGCTAGCCGGCCTCAGCGCGCGGCGCAGCAACGTCAGACCACCGGCGATCGTCAGCAGGCCGGGTCCCGGCAGGACGAGCATCGCCAGTCCCGCCACCACCAGCGCTGAACCTGAACCCACTCGAACAATGCGCCCCATGTCTTCTCCCGAATGACCCTGGGACGCACATCGACGCAATGCGTTCGATGTTGCGTGTCACCCGGTGTCACGCAGGGGCCAAGACCTGGGCGGCGCCGCCACCATATTCGACGTATCGCCTCCGTCAGCGGCCCGTCACCCGCACAGTTCCCGATTGTCCAGATCATCGTCGATCCACACCATTCGAGCCGCTGCGCCCACCGCAATCTCCCCGACCCCGAACCGCAGCGCCCGCGCGCCGCCCTCGGTGGCCGCCCGGAGCCACGTCTCGATGGGGACCGCCGGGAACGCGCCGTGCAGGGTCCGCACCTCCCCCAGCACGTCGAGATCCGCGCACGACGCCAGGGAGTCCGTCCCGAGCGCCAGCGGGATGCCCGCAGCGAGCAACGCAGGAACATCGGGGAGCTGACCGCCGATGTGCAGGTTGGACCGCGGGCACAAGCACAGCGGTGCCCCGGAGGTGCGCACGAGCGCGATGTCCGCGGCGCTCAGGTGGACCCCGTGGACCAGCAGCAGATCCGGGCCCAAGACGCCCAGCCGATCCAGCCACGCGATGGGTGAGCAGCGCGGGAGGTCCCACCAGCGCCAGTCCAGCCCGAGGCCGTCGACAAACGCGACGATCGGCCCCTCCCCATGCAGGAACGCCTCCTCGCCGGGGCTCTCTCCGACATGGATCGCCGCGGGCGCACCACCCCGCGCGCCGCACGCGGCGACCAACAGCGCCGGGGGCGTAGAGTAGACGGCGTGCGGCGCTGGACGGACCACCACCGACCCCTCCGCGTGGGCCGGCTCCGCTGCGCGGGCCATCCGCTCCCCCTGCACCTCTTGCGCCAGCCCCAGCACCTCGACGAACACAACGCCCGACAGCCCGGCATCACCCAGCGGTCCGGACGTCCAGCCGCCGTTGCTCACGTCGCCGACCGCCACCGTGCCGCCTGCCGCCATCGCACGGGCCGCTGTGACGGCGGCGAGGCGGTCCTCATCGGGCGCGTGACCCGCACGCCGCGCCTCGATCAGCCGACCTGCCCACTCCCCGAACCCCGCCGCCCGCGCAGCCACCCGGCCCGCCAGCCACGACAGCTCCAGGTGTAGGTGCGCATTGACGAGACCCGGGACGAGCCACCCGCCGCGCGCAGGCGGATCTCCGGCGCGCGCCGGTCGGACCGCCGTGATCTTCCCGTCCTGGCTCTCCACCACCGCGTCATCCGCCACTCCGTTCGGCAGCAGCACCGAGCGCGCGCGGTGGACTGCCATCAGGCGCGGACCGGCACGAAGCCTGCCTCTCGGATGTGCCGCTCGGCCGCCGCGACCTGATCCGGCGCCACCGCACCGAGCTGATCGTTGCCGCACCGCAGGCTCGCCTGCGCCATCCCGAGCCCCTCCGTGGCCACGGACGCGACCCCGTGCGGGACGTTGTCCAAGATCAAGCGCGCCAGCGCCACCGCGCGCTGGTGGTCGCTGGCCGTATTGTCGCGCTGCCCGAGCGCCTCGGCGGCCGCAGCGGCCCACACCCGGACCCCGCGGATCGACCCGGTGCGATCCTGCTCGTCGCGCAGGGCCACCAAGTCGGCGACCCAGTCCCGCCCGGTGCCGACGCCCACCGCGCGGATCCCGGGCTCCGGAGGAAGCGCCGCCTCGGGCTGAACCCAGTAGGTGACCGCATCGGAGGGATGTCGGGACAGCCGCACCTCGTGGGCGACCGCGGCCAGATCGACCAGCGGTGCGTGCTCGCGGAGCCGCTGGGCATCGCCGAGACCCAGGCGCTCCCCCGCGGCGACCGCCTCGAGGACCGCGGTGACCGCAGGCCGCGGGAGCGCGCGCTGCGGCGGGCCGAACAGCTCGAGATCCTCCCGCGCCACCAACCCGGCGCGCCGCGCGAGCGCCCCAAACCGCCGCAGGCCCATGAGCGCCCGATCGTCCAGCGTGTACCGCAACCGGTCGCGCAGGTAGGCCAGGTCGGCACCGGCGTACTTCTCCGAGATCGCCGCGACCCCCGCCTCGCCGGCCTCTGCGAGGTGCGTCACGACCGCTGGGTCGAGGTCGGGGTGGCCGGCCCACACCGCGAACACGAACGGCAGTCCGGTCCACGCGGTCCACGCCTCGGCCAGGTCGATCTGGTGCACCAGGCGCGGGTCGAGCTGGCGCGCAGCGTCCCCGATCACCAGCGCCGCGACCGTCCCCGCCGCGCCGGCCGCCGCCTCGTTGGGCGGGACGCCGTCGATCAGCAGCCCCGCGGGCACCCGCGCCGCCAGCGGACCCTGGGTCAGCAGCAACCGTGCGAGCACCTGGGACGTGCGGGACACGCCGTCGAGACGGACCGCGCTCCACTCTTCGGGCGGGGTCTCGGCGACCAGCAACACCGAGTCGACCGGCCCCTCAGCGCCGATCGCGACCCGCGGCACCATCCGGAACTCGCCGTCGCAAAGCGCCGCCGCGACCGGAACCAGCGCGACGTCCACCTCGCCGGCACGCAGCATGCGGGCGACCTCGGCAGGGTGCGCGAGCACCAGCGTGTGCCGATCGATGTCGATCCGGTCGGACAAGGGACGGGCGTTGAGGTATCCAACGGTGCCGATTCGAGCCATGGCGCTATGCCTCCGCGACGACGCGGTACAGGGTGTCGCGCTCGACCGGGATGCGGCCGGCGCGTCGAATGAGGGCGACCAGCTCGGTGCGGGTAAGCTCCTGCGGCGTCTTGGCCCCGGCCATGTGGTAGATGCGCTCCTCCCGCACGGTGCCGTCGAGGTCGTCGACCCCGAAGGACAGCGAGAGCTGGGCAAGCTGGACCCCGAGCATCGGCCAGTACGCCTTGATGTGACCGAAGTTGTCGAGCATCAGCCGGCTGACGGCCAGCGTCTTGAGCGAGTCGGCGTCCGTGGGCTCGCTGATCTTGGCCAGTCGGTTGCCCTCGTTGTGGAACTTCAAGGGGATGAACGTCTGGAAGCCGCCGGTCTCGTCCTGCAGCTCGCGCAGCCGGATCAGGTGGTCCACCCGCTCCTCGAGCCGCTCGATCGAGCCGTACAGCATGGTGGCGTTCGTCCGCATGCCCAGGCCGTGCGCGGTGCGGTGCACCTGCAGCCAGCCGTCCGTGTCGACCTTGTCGTTGCACAGCTTCCTGCGCGCCCGCGCCGCGAAGATCTCGGCCCCGCCGCCGGGCATGCTCCCCAGTCCCGCCTCACGCAGCGCGTTGAGCACCTCGGTGTGGGTCATCGCGTACTTGTGGGCGTAGTAGTCGATCTCGACCGCGGTGAAGCCCTTCAGGTGGAGGTCGGGGCGTTCGTGCTTCAGCGCGCGCAGCAGGTCGGTGTAGTAGGCGAACGGCAGGTCCGGGTTGAGCCCGTTGACGATGTGGACCTCGGTGACGAACGTGCCGGCCAGCGCCCGGACCCGCCCCACCGCCTCGTCGATCGACATCGTGTACGCCTGCGGATCACCCGTCTTCAGGCGCGAGAAGCTGCAGAAGATGCAGGTGGCTTCGCACACGTTGGTGGCGTTGATGTGCAGGTTGCGGTTGAACCAGGTGAGGTCGCCATGGCGGCGCTCGCGCACCAGGTTGGCGAGCGCGCCGACCGCAGCCAGATCGGCACTCTGCAGCAGCTGGACGCCGTCCTCCAGGGTCAGCCGCTCCCCGGCGACCACCTTGTCGGAGAGGGCGGACAGGCCCGCACGCTGCAGCGCACGCTGCGAGCCGGGGGCGATCTGTGGGGTCATTCGATTCCTCCTGCGCCGTGTCCGACCAGCGCGCCCGTCCAGCGCCGCATGAGCTCGTTGGGCACGGAGAGCTGGTCGAGGATACGCGCGGTGACGGTGTCGAGCACGGCGGTGACGCCCCGCGGCGCGCTGTAGAAGCTGGGGCTCGCGGGCATGACCACGGCGCCCGCCTCGGTGACCGCCACCATGTTGCGCAGCTGGACCAAGTTGAGCGGAGACTCACGCACCACCAGCACCAGGCGCCGACGCTCCTTGAGCATCACATCCGCCGCGCGGCTCACCAGATCGGTCGACACGCCCGTCGCGATCCGCGCCAGCGAGCCCGCGGAGCACGGCACGACGGCCATCGCGTCGAAACCTGCCGACCCCGAGGCGAACGGCGCGGTCATGTCGCCGGGCGCGTACACCGGAAAGTCATACCGCTCGCGGGCGTCGGTGCCGACCTCGTCGGCCCACACCAGACGGCCGAACTTCGTGAACACCACATGCGGCTCGATCGACAGCTCCGCTGCATGCGCGGCGAAGAAGTCCAGCACGCGCTGCGCGTATGGCGCACCCGATGCGCCGGTGACTCCGATGACCAGGCGCCGCGTGCTCACGCCGTGCGCTCGACGAGGTACCGCGCGAGCAACGCCAGCGCCTCGCGCCCCTCGGTGGCCGGGAGGACCCCGAGCGCTCGGACTGCGCGATCCGCCCGGCGCGTTGCCTCTGCGCGGGCATCATCGAGGGCGCCCGTGGCGCGGATCCGCTCCATCCACGCCGGCAGGTCGTCCACCGCCGGCGGTGCGGCCTGCAGCTCTTCGCGGAGCGACGCGTCGCGCTCCATCGCGAGGAGGAGCGGCAGCGTGACCTTCCGCTCGCGAAGATCGGCGCCCGGCAGCTTGCCGGTGCCCTCGGCGTAGTCGAGCACATCGTCGGTGATCTGGAACGCGATGCCGACTGCGCGCCCGAACCGAGCGAGCGCGGCTGCGTCTTCGGGCCGCTCGGCGGCCCAGGCCGGCGCCGCCGCGCACCACGAGATCAGCTCAGCGGACTTGCGCGCCACCACGTCGAGGTACTGCTCGGTGCTGCAGGACAGGTCGCCCGCGCGCCGCAGCTGCAGCAGCTCGCCCTCAGCCATCTGTGTGACCGTCTCGCCCAGGGTGCGCACCGCCTCGTGGCCGCCCTCCTCGGCCGCCAGCCACACCGCCCGCGCCAAGCAGAAGTCACCCGTGAGGACCGTCACCGCGTTGCCGTGGACCCGGTGGGCAGCCGCCCGACCCCGCCGCGTGGGGGCCTCATCCACCACGTCGTCGTGGAGAAGCGACCCGAGGTGCAGCAGCTCGCCGACGCACATCAGCCGCGGCGACGGCTCGGTGCCGATGGCGCGCGCGCCCAGCGCGGTGAGCGCCGGCCGCAGCCGCTTGCCGCCCGCATCGAGCAAGTACCCAGCGATCTCGGGGACCTCAGACACATCGGTCTGGACGAGCCCCCTCAGCGCCCGATCGGCGCGGAGAAGCGGTTCGGCCACCAACCCCAGCGCAGCGGCGGGACCCGCAATGCGCGCACCGGCCGCGCCGGCACGGAGACCGGCCGGCTGGGTGCGGATCGCAGTGACGGACGGCATCTGGCCTCCTGTGATCAGCGAGACGACGTATCGTCGGGCGCCGATTTTTTCAATTCACACTGAAAAGACCGAGGCGCCTACTTGAGCTGCAGCTTGGTGCCCTCGGCGATCTTCAGCGGGATGACCCCAAACGGAGTGCCCACCTCGGCGTCCGCGTCCAGCGCCACCTGCAGCGAGCCCTTGGTGGTGACCGCCTTGACCAGCGAGGCCCCCAGCTCGAGCAGCTTCAGGTTGATGGGCAGCGTCATCTCGCCGCCGTCCAGGTTCGCGAGCTCCGACATCCCGTCGGCGACCGCGGTGTCGTTGAGCTTGATGCCGTAGGCGAACTTCTCGAAGGACAGCGCCGTCTTCTGTTCGGAGCTGACGTTGAGGTCGAGCGCGAGCGAGGCGGTCTGCCTAAGCAGGTCAATCTTCTTGACCCGCAGGCCCTTGAGCTTGACCTTCGGCGCGCTCAGCGCCGGCAGCTCTCCCTTGTGGTTGACCGGCACCCGCACCGGGCCCACCGGCGTGTTGAAGCCGAGGTCGGCGTGGAAGTCGAACGGGATGTGGTCCTCTCCCTTGACCGCAGACGCGAGCGCGAAGGCATCCTTCCACTTCAGGCTGACCGGGATCTTGAACGGCGCCGTGCCATTGGCCGGGATGTTCAGCCCCTCATTGTCGGCGCCGTCGAGGAACGGGGAGCCGGCGAGACCCAGCGTCCAGCTCTTGTCGGCGAGCTTGAGGGCCACCGGGTACGGGTTTTCGATCTCCAACACCATCTTGGTGTCGATCTTGGTGAAGTCGATGTTCTGGACCTTCAGGTTCTTGAACGAGACCTTCGGCGCGACCTTGCCCAAGGCACCCAGGTTCGGAAACTGCTTGCAGCCACCCAGCAGGGTTGCGGCGATGATCATGAACACAGCGGTACGGGGCATCTCTCCTCCAGCGAGCAGGAACTACCCCGGAGCAGGCCGTCAGTCGATTCCGAACAAACCGATGACACCGCCGCACCGTCGTGTGAAAGAAGGTTCAATGCAGCGCACGCCCGCCCAGGCCCGACAACGCGCCGTGGATCTCGCCGCCGAGACCATGGGTGAACTGATGGGCTTTTGGGGCTTCAAAGCCAGCATGGGCCGCATCTGGACGCTGCTTTACCTCTCCAACGACGCACTGCCCGCAGACATCATCGCCGAGCGCACCCAGCTGAGTGCCGGCGCGGTGTCCATGGCGCTGGCCGATCTCCAGCAGTGGGGGATCGCGGAGCGGGCGATGTTGCCTGGCGAGCGCAAGCGCCACTACCGGGCGGAGACCGACGTGTGGGGCATGGTCCGCCGCATCGTTCGCAACCGGGAGCTGCGCCTGATCGGTCGCTCCGTCGAGCGGTTCAGCGAGGCCGTCGGGGTCCTCGAACAGAGCCTCGAGGATCACCCCGACGACGCCGACGCACGGTTCATGCTCCGCCGGCTGCGCGGTCTGCAGAGCCTGGCGCGCATCGGCTACACGCTGGTCGAGTCGTTCGCCGAGGTCGGGACGTTCTCGCTCGACCCGATCCGGGGCGCGCTGGGGAAGGGAGCGCCCGATGCCTGAGCCCACGCCCGAGCAGAAGCGTGCGGTCATCCGGGACTTTCTACGTCAATGCCGCACGTGGGGCACGGAGCGGGAGATCCCCGGGGCGCTGGCTCGTCTCGCCCAAGCGCCCACCTCTGCGGACGCCGCGCGCCTGCATCAGTGGACCACCTGGGTCGAGTTCATCGATCACGCGCAGCACGAACTGGATGAAGGGACGCTCGACCGCTGGTTGGTCGGGCGATAGTCGGTGGCGGGGAGGCGCATGCTCACGCTCGCGTTGTTGTTCGGCTGCTCAACCCAGGGCGCAGTGATCGAAGGCCGGGTCCAGGACATCTGGAACAACCCGGTCGAGGGGGCCACCGTGATGTTGGTGGGGGGCACAGAGCGCCCGCTCACCGACGCGAGCGGCCGGTACGAGGTGCCTCGCATGGAGGGGACCCACCTGATGAAGGCCGGGCGGATGGGCTACATCCAGGAGCACGTCGAGCTCGTGGTCGCGGCCGGCGAGACGCCACCGGGTCCCACGTTCACGCTGCATCCCAAGCCCGACGGACCGGGGCTGTACCTGGTCCAACGCGGCGCCGGGTCCTACCACCGGCTCACGCCCGCGCGGGTCCGCTCGGTGGGCAACGCGCTCCGCGCCTACCGCGGCATCGATGCGGTCGGCGAGGCGCTGGCGGAGTCGGCGAGTCCCGCGGTGGTGTTCCACACCGATCTACGGCACGACGAGCTGATGCGCCTGGGTCTCACACTGCACCGCCTCGACTACGTGCGCACCGCGATGGTCCCCAGCTCCATGGGCGACACCGAGGTCCAGATCAACCGCTACATCGCCGCCGAGGAAGTCGATATCGAGCTGCGCCCGCTCCGAAGCAAGACGGACTACCTCATCGAGATCAGCTCGCTGGAGCCTGGCGTGTACGCGTTTCAGACCCAGGACATGCTGCAGATGGACCCGCCTGCGTTCGACGCCATCCCCGACGAGCTGCGCGTGATCTTCCCGTTCGAGGTGCGGTAGCGCCCTGCACGGGCGGCTACTCTTCCCAGCCCCACAGCCGCAGGCCCTCGGCACCCGTGGCCAGCCAGCGCCCCTTCGAGGAGAACGCGACCGAGGTGACCGGTCCGTCGAAGGCGCGCACCAGATCGGGGCGGACGCGCTTCTCCATGCGGTCCATTCGGGCCAGTGCGACCGCGCCGTTGCGCATCCCCAGCCCGAGATACTGCCCCGCGCGCCCGATGTCACCCGCGGTGAGGTCGGGCAAGCGCATGCTCCGGGGCACGCCACCCTGCTGGCCCCACACGCAGATCCCGGTGGCCGTGAAGCCCAGCACGTAGTCCCCAGCAGGGCGCAGGCGATGCGCGGTGGACTCCAGGCCCGGAGGGAACTTGGCCTCCTTGCCGAGCGGGACCACACTGAGGCCAGCGGCAGTGGAGCGCGCCAACAGCGGACGGCGCGTCTTCTCCGCGAGCACGCAGATGACCCGCGGCGGCAATCGGACCGTGCCGGTGACCTTGCGGGCCTGCAGCGAGATGACCTTGAGGACCCGGTGATCTGCCTCGTCGCCGACGAGCACCGCGTGCTTGTCGGCCATCAGCCCCATCATGCCGCTGAGGAACTTGTGCTCGCCCTCGAACAGCAGCTCGCCCTTGAGGGTGCCGACGCGCCAGTTTCCCGTCCGCGAGACCGCGAGGTACCGCGACCGGTCCCTGTGGATGTCCAGGACCGCGGTCTCTCCCAACTCTTCGGCGATCACCCGCGTCCCGAGTACGGGATCGACCTCCACGAGATCGCCGTCGCGGGTGGCCGCGATGAGCTGATCCCGCCCAGGGACCCACTTGAGCGCCGTCGGGTTGCTGACCGGAGCCTGCAGCACAGGCTCGAGCCCAGACCGCTCGTGTAGGTAGTGGGCCTCTGTGACCTCGCGGCTCATCCCGTCCACCTTACCCGACGGAGTCTTGCCCGCCCCGAGCAGCGAGCGGCGCGTCACGAAGTCTCCGCCGCAGGAGCGTCGGGGCGGCGGTCGCGCACGATGTCTCCGCGCTCCAGCATGTCCACCGGGACCGGGTAGTCTCCGGTGAAGCACGCGGCGCAGATGCCGTCGCCGGCGACCGTGGTCAGCCCTTCGTCCGACAGGAACGTCACCGAGTCGGCGCCGAGCACATCGGCGAGGTGCCCCTCCAGGTCGTCGGGCGACGCCGCGGCAGCCTTGTGCGCGACCAGCTCGTCCTGGGTGGGCATGTCGATCCCGTAGAAGCACGGGTGGCGGACCGCCGGCGAGAAGATCGCGACGTGAACCGCGACGGGCCCCAGCCCGCGGACCCTCTTCACGATCCGGCGCATCGTCGTGCCTCGGACGATGCTGTCGTCGACGATCACGACCCGCTGCCCCTCGAAGATCTCCCGGATCGGGTTGAGCTTCAGCCGCATCGCGGCCTCGCGGGCAGCCTGGTCGGGCATGATGAAGGTGCGACCGCTGTAGCGGTTCTTGATGAAGCCTTCACGGTAGGGGATGCCGAGCCGCTCGGCCATCGCCTGCGCCGCGGGGCGCGAGGTGTCCGGAACCGCCACGACGACGTCGGCCTCGAGCCCCTTGTTGCGCCACTCGTCGGCCAGGCGAATTCCCAGGGACCACCGCCGCTGGTACACGCGCACACCGGCCATCACGGAGTCCGGGCGGGCAAAGTAGATGTCCTCGAAGATGCAGTGGTGCGCTGTGCGCTGCATCACGTCGTGGATCTCCGGCTCGCGGCCTTCGCGCAGCAGGACGAGCCCGCCGGCGGGCACCTCGCCGACCAGGTCGAAGTCGTTGATGTCGAACGACACCGACTCGCTCGCCGCCGCCCAGGCGTCTCCGCGGCGGCCGTACACCGCCGGACGGATCCCGTGGGGGTCGCGGAACGCGACCAGCGTCTCGATCCCGTCAACCTCCATGACCGCGACCACCGAATAGCTTCCGCGCAGCCGCTCCATCGTGGCCTTCAGCGCCCGCACAAGATCGACCGTCGTGAGCCCCGCAACCTTGCTCCGCAGCAGCTCATCGCCGAGCACGAGCAGGATCGGCTCGGCGTCGCAGGTGCTCTGGCACCGAATCCCGCGCGACTGCAGATGATCGTCGAGCTCACGCAGGTTGGTGAGGTTGCCGTTGTGAGCCAGCACGATGGTGGGCCGTCGGGTCATGAACGGCTGAGCGTCCGTTCGGGTGGATGCGCCGACCGTGGGGTACCGCACGTGCCCGATCCCCGATCGTCCCGGCAGCTTGTCGACGGCGCCCTGGTCGAACACCGACGCCACGGTGCCCGTGTCCTTGTAGATCTGCAGATGGCCTGCATCCCACGTTCCGATCCCGGCCGCGTCCTGGCCGCGATGCTGGATCGCCTGCATACCCATGTAGAGCGCCGGAGCGACGGGCTCGACACCAATGAGACCGATGAACCCACACACCGCAGCTCCCGGGACCGGGTGGCCCGACTAACCGCCTGCTGGCGGCGCGTCCCCCAGACAAGGCGCCCGACGCAGCAGCGCCACGAGGATCAATGCCTGGTACTCCGCGTCGTAGTCTGCCCGGTGCACCTTCTCCACATTCTGAGCCGGCAAGTCGAGCATTTCTTGCAGCGTCTCCTTGCTGGAGTCGAGCCAGTGGATGCCAAGGACGCCCGTGGCAAGCGCTTTGGTGTCGAGTGCCTTGTAGCCGAAGGGGTTGATCAGATCGTCGGCACGGTAGGACCACGCGACGAACGACCAGTCGAACGGCGCGTTGTGGCCCACGAAGACGGGCTCGGACCCCAGGTCGGTGTGCGCTACCACAAAGGCGGACAGCGCCTGTAGCGCCTCACGCCGGGGCAGACCCTGGCGGCGGAGCCGGTCCAGGTCGAGCCCGTTGACCGCCATCGCGCCCGGGTCGACCTGGGGCGCCTCGGGGCGGATCTCCAGGTAGGCCGACGCCCCGCAGATCGGCCCCTCCGGCGTGTGGTGCACCGCGACAACCCCCAACGAGATCATGTCGTACAGTGCAGGAACGGGGCCCGAACACTCGATATCGATGCAGAACCAGGTCGCGCGGGCCATGTTGTCTCCAGGGTCCGCGACGTAACGCGCGCCTGACGGGAGCCGGAACGCGTGGAGCGCGCAGTCACAGCGGTGTTGTTGGGCATCGGCACAGCGGCAGCCCTGATCCCGTTCTTCACGCTCGTGGGGCTCGGCGTGCACCGGCACGGCACGCCGCTCCTGGTCACCGCCACCGCCACCGTGCTCGTCCTGGGTCCGCCGCTCATGGCCGCAGCGGTCGCCGCGAAGCACCCGGGAGCCGTCCTGGGATCGGCGCTGCTCACGTGGGCGCTGGTGCTGTACCTGTCACTGCCCGTGTACTTTCCGGCAGAGCGCCAGCGCGCGCTGGTGACCGGGCTCGGCCTCTCCGGGTTCCCGGGCGCCGCCGAGCTGGCCGAGTCGCTGCCGGCCGAGCCCGCGCTCTCCACCCCCGAGGTCGCCGAGGCCGTCGCACTGCTGGTGCCGGAGGTGCTCCCCCCTACGGCCAAGCTGGAGGACCACCAGATCGCGCTGCCCTACGAGGGCGAGGGTCGGCGCCTCAGTGTGCCCGTGATCTTCGGCAACGCCGGGCGGGAGCTCGAGGTCGACATGATGCTCGACACGGGCGCGACGTACACCACGCTGTCGCACGACGTGCTCGCGCAGCTCGGGGTCTACCCGGGGCCCGATGACCCGGTGATCCGACTGCACACCGCCAACGGGGAACGCAACGCCACCGTCGTGCTGCTCGACGCGGTGTGGCTGGGGGATCTCCGGGTCGAAGGGGTCGCCATCGCGACCTGCGACGACTGCGCCAACGCCGACACGGTGGGCCTGCTCGGCCTCAACGTCGCGGGCGGCTTCAACCTGTCGATCGACGCCGACCGCCGCGAGGTGGTGTTCAGCAGGCGGATGAAGACCAACCGAGAGCTCGACGTCAAGCCGTTCTCGGAGCTGTCCGCCCGGTTCCTCCCCTACCCTGGGGGGCGCGCCGAGGTCACCGTCCAGCTCGACAACCTCGGACGGCGCACCATCGACAGCGCGACCACCTCTATCCACTGCGACGGGCAGCGATGGACCGTCGACCTGGGGCCCATCGCGCCCGGAGACCAGCAAACCGTGCGGCGCCGCCTGCCGCGCCACGAGCCGTGCTCGCAGTACGAGATCGCCTTGCACGCCGCAACCTGGTAAGCGGGGTCTCCACTCGGAGTCCCTGCACCATGGCCAATCCTCTCATCCCGCGCGCGCAGGTCCACACTTGGTCCGAGCGCATCGGCGAAGACGCGGCCGACCACCGCACCGCGATCACGCGGCTGCTCAAGGACCAGCGCCGGCTGTCCCGCTTCGTCGAGGAGAACGCCCAGTCGATGGAGGGCACGACCGGCGGCGTCGCCGTGTACCTCATCGGGGTGATCCTGCGCATGTTCGACCTGGCAGGAGGGCGACTGCGCAGCGCCACATGGGACGATGTCCGCGGCGCCGAGCGCCACGTCTCGGGCTTCGTGGAGGGCCTGCTGCCGGTCGACGACGGGTTCCTCGGCCGCGCGCGCGGCGTGGAGCGAGCCCAGGCCCACATCCTCGACGAGGCTCTGTACGCCTTGTTCGTCCGCGACTCGAAGGACGAAGAGCAAGACCTCGACGACGCCGAAGCGTTCAAGGTCTACATGTTGATGTGGGTCGCGACCGAGGCGCTCGACAAGAACTGGCGCCCGTCCAAGGGCACCCCCACCGAGGCCAGCTACGTGCACACCCCGGTCGACGACGCGGAGGCCGGCTGATCAACGGCCTGCTCGTCCTGGCGCTCGTCGGCTGCGCTCGCCCGGTGCAGCCCGCGCCCGGTGTGCCCGAGATCCTCGTGATCACGGTCGACACGCTGCGCGCCGACCGCTTGGGCTTCGCCGGGCACACAGCGGCGCACACGCCGAACCTGGACGCGCTCGCGCACACCGGCCGCTGGTTCTCCCAGGCGACGACACCGCTCCCGCGCACCACGCCGGCCCTGGCGTCGCTGCACACGGGCCTGTGGCCCCACCACCACGGCGCCCGCGAGGTCGGCGACACGATCGGTCCTGCGGACACTGTCGCGAGCCGACTGGCGGCTGCGGGGTGGCGCACCCTGGCGGCGAGCGCCATGCAAGTGGCGGGTCCCGAGCAAGGAATGGACCGCGGTTTCGACACCTTTCACCTCGCACACGACGCCCGCGCAGACGATCTGACCAGCGCCGCGCTCGCGATGGTGCGCAGCGACCGCGACCGGCCCACATTCCTGTGGGTGCACTACGCCGATCCCCACTTCCCCTACCTGCCGCCCGCCGGAGGTCCGCTGAACCCCGACGCCCCGCGGTGCCGACGGCTCATCGAGGCCATCGAGGACCGCCGCATCCGCCGCGCGGCGGTCTACGCAGATCGGAGCGGCCGCGCGTCGGACGCCCTGGCCGACTGCCGGCAGCTCTACGACGCAGAGATTGCTGCCGTCGACCACGCGATCGGCACCCTCCTGGCCGAGTGGCGCCGGGCCCGCGGAACCGATGGCTGGACAGTACTCAGCGCTGACCACGGGGAGAACCAAGGCGAGGACGGCCTGTTCTACGAGCACGGACCCAACGTGCACGACGCCAGCCTCGTGGTGCCGCTGGTGATCGCAGGACCCGGCGTGCAGCCCGGCCGAGACGACGGGGTCGCCCGCTTGGAGGATCTGCTGCCCACTGCGCTGGGATGGGCCGGGGTGGCGCCGCCGCAGACACTCGATGGCGTCGACCTGCGGCCCCGGCTCGCAGGCGGCGAGGGCGGTCCCACCCTGGCGTTCGCGGAGTCCGGCAGCGCACTGCACGCCACCCTGTTCGACTACGTCGTGAGCGGACGGGCCCGCATGTACTGCGTGAACGGGCCGCGGTACAGCCTGTGCCGCAGCCGTCGCGGTGAGCAGACCCTGCACGACCAGCGGTCGGATCCCGACCTGAAGCACGATCTGTCCGCGACGCTGCCGCAGGTGGTCGCGGAGCTTCAGGCGGTCGAGAAGCGGTGGCCCCCTGAGTCTGCCCGCCAGCGGACCGTGCGCAGCGCACACTTCAAGCTGGTGGCCACGCCGCACTCCAGCGGGGAATACCGCACCGCCCTGTACGACCTGTCCGATCCCGCGGGCCGCGACGTGTCCGACGAACAGCCTGAGGTGCTCGCGCGACTGTTGGACGCGATGGACGTGTGGGACGCGCCGACGCCACAGACCGGTGCCGAGCGCTCTGACGAGGAGCTGCAGATGCTGCGGGAGCTCGGCTACGTCGAGTAGCCCCGCTCAGCGCGTGCGCTGCGCAGCACCCCGCCGTCTTTGCGCGGGTCGCTCCCCCCAGTCCACTCCCGCTCCGCGCGCCACAGCAGCTGCGCCCCGCCGAACTGCGCCGGGTCTGCGTTCCGAAGGAGTCGGTGCCCACGGGCGTGCAGATCGGCGGCGCTCTCGGCAGAGAAGCCGCGCTCGAGCGCGACCTCCCCGCTGTCCAGCCACCGCCAGCGGGGCGCGGACACCGTCTCCTGCGGGGTCGCCCCGCGCGCGAGCGCAGTCACCATCTGGACCTGGCCCTGGGGCTGCATCTGCCCCCCCATGCAGCCGAACGGACAGACGCCGTCTGCGGTCTCGATCAAGCCGGGGAGGATCGTGTGGAACGGCCGCGCGCCGGCGGCCAGCACGTTGGGGTGACCCGGCTGCAGCACGAAGCCCGCGCCCCGGTTCTGCAGCGCGATCCCGTGCCCCGGCACCACCAGCCCGCTGCCGAAGCCGTGGAAGTTGGACTGGATGACGCTCGCGGACATGCCCGCGTCGTCCACGGCACAGATCAGCACCGTGCCGCCTTCGATCCCGGGTCGCGCAGGAGAGGGCCCCGCGGTGGGGCCCAGCACGGCGCGGCGCCGGGCCAGGTGACCCGGGTCGAGCAGCGCCTCCGGAGGCACGCGCTGCCGAGCCGGATCAGCGACGATGGCGTACGTGTCAGCGAACGACAGCTTGACCGCCTCGATGGCGCGGTGGACGTCAGCCGGGGCGCCGGGATCGGGTCCACCGAGGATCCCGAGCGCCTCGAGCGTGCACACCCCCTGGGTCGGCGCGGTCATGCCCCACACGCGCCAGTCGCCGTACGGCACCGACAGCGGGGGGACCCAGCGCGCGGCGTGGCGCGCGAAGTCCGCCTTCGACAGCCACCCGCCGTCCGCCTCCGAGAACGCCACGATCGCATCGGCGAGCACGCCGCGCATCGCCTCGGGACCCTGTTCGATCAGGATGGACAAGGTGGCGGCGTGTCCCGGGAGGCGCACGCGCTGGCCCGCGATCGGCGGGGAGCCGTCGAACAGGAACGTGTGGCGCCACGACGGGACGTCGGCCAGTGTGCGGGCCGCGCGTGCCCACGCCGTCGCCGTGACCGGACCCAGCGTGAAGCCCTCGGTGGCGAGCGCGTGCGCCGGTCGCAGGAGCGCTGCAAAGGGGAGGCGTCCGTAGCGGTCGTGCAGCGCCGCCCAGCCCGAGATCTGCCCGGGCACGGTGACGGTCGGCCAGCCCCGCAGCGGCAGCCCGCGCGCCCTGATCTCATCGACCGGAAGCGCCGTCGGGCTCGCTCCGTTGGCGGCGAGCGCGCCGATCTCCCCGCCGTCGTGCACCAGCGCGAACAGGTCGCCGCCGAGCCCGTTGCTGGTGGGCTCGGTGACGGTCAGCGCCGCGGCCATGCCCACCGCCGCATCGCACGCCGACCCGCCTGCGGCGAGGAGATCTCGCCCCACCGCGGCCGCCTGCATCTCCGAGGTCGCTACCCAGCCCATGCGCCCACGATACGCCGGCAGCGACCCGTCGTCGCTCGCGCGCGACGGTCCGGGTCGGCGGAGCTGCCCTTCGACCACTGTCAGTGTCAAGCGCCGACTGTCGCCGGGATGTCTAGATAGAACGTTGGTCTGCCCTGGATTCGGCGTGGCCCCGCGCCGCCTGCGTGGCAGAGAGGCCCTCCTCCAGCACCAGCTTCACCGCCTCTGCCTTGAACTCTGTCGTGTACTGCCTTCTCTTCTGTTTGCCCATGGGGACTCCTGCTCATGCTTAGCAG
>Ga0316189_10001269_pt1 | contig 25128 bp, 16 predicted proteins | sample LowCovwburrow_MG_FD_204930 | JGI IMG/M metagenome (GOLD analysis project Ga0316189, IMG submission 204930) | Coastal sediment microbial communities from Maine, United States - Lowes Cove worm burrow | ecosystem: Environmental > Aquatic > Marine > Coastal > Sediment | place: USA: Maine... | reverse complement strand
AAAAAAACCTTCCCGGACATTGAGGTTATCCACCACGCCAGTCTGCGGCGCATGGAAAGTAACCGTCTGTTTCACTTCCCGATCGCGGCGCAACCGGGCAATAGAGTCAGGTGACAACTGCAGCGCTCGCAGGCGGTCTTCCGCGGCCGCAACAAGGCGCGAATTGTCGCGCTTCAGTGCCAACACCAACTCCTCCTGGGCGTTAACCAGTTGTGGCGAGTAAAGTTCATACAGCGGCTGACCGGCCTCGACCGGATCGCCGGAGGCCTTTACATACAGCTTCTCGATCCAGCCCTCCACCCGCGGGTGTATATGCACGCGGCGGTCCTCGTCGTATTGCACATAGCCCACAGTCCTGATCCGGGTGGGTAACACCTGGTACTCCACCGGCGCGATACGCACCCCGAGGTTGTTGATCACTTCCGGTGAAATGCGAACCGTTCCTGCAATCGTCTCATCGCTTTCATACACCGGGACAAGATCCATGCCCATTGGAGACTTGCCGGGAGCATCACGTCGGTAGGCGGGATCCATCGGGGCAACCCAGTACAAGGGTTTTCTCTGGGCCTGTGCTGCCGGTGCAGCGGCCCCCGACTGCACTCCCAACTGTTGGCTCGAGAGCATAAGGTAACTGGCTGCGGCGCCGGCCATTGCTGCCATTACAGCGATAGCTGCGGTTTTCCTCACGGTATTCATGACGATTCTCCCTGGGCGGCGACGCTACTGGTGGCGAAAAAATAGTTGATCTGAGCGATGGTCTGTAATCGAGCGATATCGATATCCAGCGCTTCAATCCTGGCGTTGAGCCCGGCGATACGCGCCCGCACTACTTCGGCAAAGTCGCCGTCGTCGCGGGTGTAGGCCGTGAGGGAGGCCTCAGCCTGCTCCGCCATCTCCAACAGCAGACGGCTACGGTACAGCTTCTGGCGCTGTTCCAGGCGCAGCAGCCGCCCATACTGTGTCTCATAACTGGCCACCATTTTTCGCAATGCCAGCATCTTTTCGGTGCGTATGGCCTCACCGTCTGCGATGGCGGCCTGCAGTTGCCGGTCCTGACGGCGGGACGTGAAAAGAGGCAGATCAAAAGCGAGGCCAACGGAGAAAAAGTCGGGCCGGGCCTGTCCCATGGGCCCTTCTTCGCGGTAACCATAGCTGGCATTAACTTTCCACTCAGGCCGGTACTTCTGACGCGCCAGCTCCACATCCACCTGGCTGGCATCTATCCTGCTCTCGATTCCCAGCAGCGCCGGGTGCCGGCTGAGCAGCTCGGCAATCTCAGCGGGTGCCGCAAGGCCGCCATCGCGATATAGCTCAGGGTGCTGCAGGCGAATATCCGGTAACTGCTGCGTCAAATCAGGCGCTGAATACGTATCCCACACCCCCTGCCCTGCCGTGGACGCCGGCGAATTACTGCGCAACCACTCCCCTAGTTTGGAGCGGGCAGTGTCCAGCCGCTCATAAAGCACAGACAGCCTGTCTTCCAGCCGGGTGAGCTCCAGCTGGGCCCGCACCAGGTCCTGCTGCCGCGTGTGGCCCAGGGCGGTGGCGTAGCTGGACTCGGCAACATCCACCAGGTGTTCGAACAACTCCCGGTCTTCCTCGATCAGGCGAATACTTTCCCGCGCGCGCCAGGCTTCCAGCCACACCTGGGTCACGGCAACTGCGAGGCGGGCGCGACGTTCATCTCGCTGGTAGGGAAACTGTTCGCCCAGCAGGTCCAAACGGCGCTGGCTCAGCGCGCGACTGTCACCCCTGGGAAAGGTCTGTACCACCCCCACCTTGAACTGGGTCATCGCCTCCTGATCGAAATCAAAGGTGTCGGTTGGCAGGTTGGCAAACCCCAGATCGACCATGGGATCCGGCAGCGTGCCCGCTGCAATGGCCTGAGCCGCAACAGACTGCTGGCGAAACTCACTGCCCTGCACCCAGGGGTCATTGCGCTGGGCCGTGTCAATCGCCTCTGCCAGGGTCATGGCCGCTCTGCTCGCACTCATGTGCAACCCGAATGTGACCAGTAACAGGGCACTACCAATACGTCGCAGCAGCGCTACGCACTTAACACTTGTGATTGCATTCATTGTTACCCGCCCTCTCTTGCAGGAGTGATCAACGCGGTGTTTTCAACACCGGGTGAGAGGTTGGGAAAGGCAACCTCCCGCTACACGTTTACTGGATGGAGCCCCGAATTCAGTAAAATCCGGGCGCACTTATCCTGTGTTAGCGGGAAATGGGTGGGCGATAGAGAGAGTCGTTGACGCCCGAAGGCGCGGCAGCAGTGTTGTGACCGGAAAAAACCGGGGTGAACTCCGCGCTGCTGGCGAAGTAATCCAGTGGCAATGTCACTGCAGATTGGCAGTGGCTCATCGCACACACGCCCATGTCGCAACAATTTTCGCCGCTGTTGTTGTCTGCGGCCTGGGCAGCAGCTGCCGGCATGTGGTGCGCACTGTGGTCTATAGCCGTTATATCAGACGCGCCGGTATTGGCTTGATTATTCAACGGCATCTGGCAGGGCAAAGCATTGGCAACAAGCCCCTGTCCCGTGAAGGCCAGCAGCAGAATTAACAGCAACGGTTTGCGAAATTTACTCATACACAAAAAGTATACGCTATTTTGGGCGTTGGTTTCAGCTGCAAATATGCAGATGGCCCTGCTTTTATTTTTCTATACCCAAATCATGAAACCCAGTTCGAAGGGGTGGCTGAGCGATTCATTGTAAGGATACATACGCAATTTGTAATACTGGAGGCCGGCGATCTCTGGCACCAGGTCGATACCGAATTCTGTGTACTGGTCATCCCCTCCTGTGGTGGAAAGCTCGGCTTTCTGCGCAACCACGAACTCACCGTTGGCATCGTTGCAACCGAACAGGCATTCCAGGCGAACATCCTCCGCCTGCAGGCCGTTCAGTTCCGCCCGCACCCGCAAGCCGATCTTATCGTCGTGATAGAGATGCGCCGGTGGCTGCAGCATCAACTGCATATTCACGCCGGGCCATGCGGAGCGCACACGCTGCTTCCAGCTGGCGAGGCTGCGTGCCAGCTCCGCGCCATTGGCGCTCAGCTTGCGGCCCTGCTCGCGCGCTGGCCAGTACAGCTTGGTGACGTAGTCACGCAACATACGCTCGGCGTTGAAGCGCGGTATGGTGGATTTCATGGAGGCCTTGGACAGGGCTACCCAGTCCTCTGAGTAGCCACCGCCGTCACGCCGGAAGTAGGTCGGTAGCATCTCGTGTTCGATAATATCGAGCAGATCGTTGGCCTCCTCCTGGTGCTTATGGTCGTGGTCGAAGCGCGAGTCGCGGGGCTGGATGCCCCAGCCGTTATGACCGTTATAGCCCTCTCCCCACCAGCCATCCAGGACACTGAGGTTCACCGCCCCGTTCAAGCCCGCTTTCTGGCCCGAGGTGCCGCTGGCCTCAAGAGGATACTCCGGAGTATTCAGCCACACATCGACACCCGTGACCATCAGCCGCGCCAGGGCCATGTCGTAGCCTTCCAGCAGGAGAATCTTTCCGATGAAGTCCGGGTGCATGGAAAAGTCGTGAATCAGCTTGATCAGTTGCTGGCCGGGTTCATCGTGTGGATGTGCCTTGCCGGCAAACACAATAACCACCGGGCGCTGGGGGTCACCCAGCAGACGCGCCAGCCGGGCAGGGTCGGCAAACAGCATGGCGGCGCGTTTGTAGGTGGCGAAGCGGCGGGCAAAACCCATCACCAGCACGTCTTTTTCAGATTCATCCACGTACCGTGTCATGCGGCGGATCACCGCATCACTGGTACCATTGCGACGCTGCTGTGCCAGCATCACGTCGTGGACACTCCCCAGCAATTGCTGCTTGAGAGACTTGTGGATACTCCAGTAGTGAAAATCCGGAATCTCTTCCAGCCGCTCCCAATATTCCTCATTCAACAGCTCATTGCGCCAGTCATCAAAGCGCAGGTCGAACAGGCTCACCCATTCCCGCGCCAGAAAGGTTTCCAGGTGAACGCCATTGGTAATATGGGTAATGGGGTTTTCCCGATAGGGAATCTGCGGCCACAGGTCAGCCTCCATTTCTGACGCTACAAGGCCATGAATGCGGCTGACGCCATTGTGAAAACGGGTGCACCGCAGCGCCAGGCAGGTCATATTGAAGCCACCGCCGGAATTCGATCCCAGTCGATATACCTGGTCGAAGTCCAGGCCCAGTTCGTGCGCAGCACCGCCCAGGTATTTTTCCACCAGGCCCCTGTCGAAAATATCATGCCCTGCGGGTACCGGGGTGTGGGTAGTAAACACGGTACCCGCCGCTACCAGTTCCATGGCGGTTGCGACATCCATCCCCTCGTGCATACTGTGGGCACAACGCTCCAGCAGCTGAAATGCGGCGTGGCCCTCGTTGATATGCCACACGGTGGGTTGCAGGCCCAGGGCTCGCAGCGCACGCACACCGCCCACTCCCAGCACCAGTTCCTGCTGCAAGCGCATTTCCCGGTCACCGCCATAAAGCTGATGAGTGATGGCGCGCTGTTCCGGTGAATTTTCAGGCAGGTTGGTGTCCAGCAGGTACAGGGTGATGTGGCCGGCCTGGGCGGTCCAGACCCGTACCTTGAGCGTGCGCCCCGGAAACTCGAGATCCAGGGTAAGGTGCTTACCCGCCTCCGTTAGCGTAGGCACTACCGGCAGGTCGTGAGGATGTGAACTGGTATGGCTGACCTGTTGGTGGCCATGGCCATCGATGGTCTGGGTAAAATAGCCCATCTGGTACAACAAACCGATCGCGACGAAGGGCAGGCCAACATCGCTTGCGGCCTTGCAGTGATCTCCGGCGAGAATTCCCAGCCCCCCCGAGTAGATCGGAAAACTCTCATGGAAGCCAAACTCCAGGCAGAAGTAGGCAATGAGGTCTTCCTGCGGATCAAACAGCGAGGCCAGCTCCGGGCGGCCGCGGTGCTCGCGATAGGCGTCGTAGGCCGAAGTGACGCGCCGGTAGTCCTCCATGTAGGAACGGTCGTTCACCGCTTCATCCAGGCGCTGTTGCGAAACCCGGCGCAAAAAGGCCTTGGGATTGTGGCCACAACCCTCCCAGACACTGCGATCCAGGCGGTGAAACAGCGAGCGAATGGACCGGTCCCAGCTATACATCAGGTCGTTGGCCATCTCGGTCAGACGTTCGAGCTCGGGCGGAATTCGGGGCTGAATTTCAAGGGGAAACTGGGAACCGGGCATAACGAGTACTTCCTCAGGATTAATCAGGGCTGTTGTACAGCTCCAGGTAATGTTGCGCACTTTGCTGCCAGGAAAAATCCTGGCCCATGGCGTTCTGCTGCAACTGCCGCCATGTGTCCTTGTCATACCATAAACCAGTGGCACGGGACAGGCACGCAAGTAACTCTCCCGCCTCGGGCCGCTGGAACACAAACCCGGTGGCAGTGCCATCCGCCAGGGTCTGGTCGTTGCAATCAACCACAGTGTCTGCCAGCCCCCCCACTTCACGTACCAGGGGCAGCGTGCCATAGCGCAGCGAATAAAGCTGGTTGAGGCCACAGGGCTCGAACAGCGAGGGCATCAGGAAAATATCGGCGCTCGCCTCTATCCTGTGGGCCAGGGACTCGTCGTACGCCAGTACCAGCGCCATGTTGCGGGGGTTTGCCGCGGCGACAGCCTGCAGCCGTTGCTCGTAAACGGGGTCACCGGTTCCGAGCACCACCAGTTGCACCGAGCTGGCAAGAATCTCATCCAGCAAGGGCAGAATCAGCTCCAGCCCCTTCTGCTCCACCAGCCGCCCCACAATGCCCACCAAGGGACAGCCATTGCCGGGCGCCAGGCCAAGTGCATGCTGAAGCGCAGATTTATTGAGCGCCTTGTCTGCCAGATTTTCCTGGCTGTAGCAGTGCTCAAGGTAGGGATCAATGGCAGGGTTCCACACGCTGTTGTCTATACCATTAAGGATGCCCACCAGGCGCTCACGACGCTGACGCAGCAGGCCTTCCAATCCCATCCCGCCGGGCGACTCGCAGATTTCCCCGGCGTAGGTTGGACTGACGGTGGTGATGTAATCGGCATACACCAGCCCCCCTTTGATAAAACTGCACTGCCCGTAATACTCCAACGCGCTGTCTTGCCAAAAATGCTCGGGCAGGCCCAGGCGATTGAAAGTCGGCCGGTCAAACAGGCCCATATGGGCGAGACTGTGAATGGTGAAGACCGTGCGCGGGCGCTGTTCGCTCAAGTGAGTCAGCGCGATGGCAGGACCGGTATGCCAGTCGTTGCAGTGCAGTACATCCGGGCGCCAGTCCAACCCGGCCTGACCGGTGGCAATCGCCGCGGCAACCCGGCTGAGTAACAAAAAACGATCGGCGTTATCAGGCCAGGGATGGCCGGCCGGGTTGTGATAGGGGTTGCCCGGGCGCTGGGAAAACACCGGGTGATCCAGTAGCCAGACTTCCAGTTCAGTACCGGGCAGACGCGTGGCGACCAGTTGCACCGGGGTGCCGGCAACCTCAAACTGAGCGACAGGTGCAGGTGGATCGATCTTGTCCAGAACATGCTGGTAGCCCGGCAGCAACAGGCGCACATCCATGCCCTGCTGCCGCAACACTTCCGGCAAACTGCCCGCCACATCTGCCAGCCCCCCCGTCTTGATCAAAGGGTAGGCCTCACTGGCGGCAAACAGGAGACGTCCCATTTACCCCGCCCCCGTCAGTTTAAACACCAGCGCTCCCAGCGGCGGCAGGGTCAGCAGGATGGAGTCCCGGTGGCCCATCCAGGAAACCGGCTGGCTTGCGAGCTCGGGATCATTGCCCACGTTGCTGCCACCGTAGAAGTGAGAGTCGGAATTAAGCACCTCTCGATAAAGGCCTGACCGGGGTACACCGATACGGTAATCCCGCCGAACAACCGGAGTAAAGTTGAGCACAATAATATGGAAATCCTCGCCGTCACGGCGCAGGTAACTCAACACTGACTGGGTCGAATCATGGCAATCGATCCATTCGAACCCGGCCCCATCAAAGCTGCCGCGGTGAAGGCTGGGTTCCCGACAGTAGAGTTGGTTGATATCCACCACCAGCTGCCGCAGCCCCCGGTGCGGCGCCTGCGCCAGCAAATCCCAGGACAGCTGCCCCTGGTGACGCCACTCTCCGGGTTCACCAAACTCGCAACCCATAAACAACAGCTTGGCACCGGGATAGGTAAACATATAGGTGTAGAGCAAGCGCAGATTGGCAAAGCGCTGCCACTCATCGCCGGGCATCTTGGCCAGCATGGAATACTTGCCGTGCACCACCTCGTCGTGGGAGAAGGGCAGCAAAAAGTTCTCGGAAAAAGCGTACATCAGCCCGAAAGTGAGCTGATCATGGTGATATTGCCGGTATACCGGCTCGTGGCTCATGTAGTTGAGAGTGTCGTGCATCCAGCCCATGTTCCACTTCATCGAAAAGCCCAGGCCACCCACCCAGGTTGGCCGTGTCACCTGTGGCCACGCCGTGGATTCTTCGGCTATCGTCAAGGTCCCCGGGTGCTGCCCATGGGTGAGGGTGTTGAGCTCTCGCAGAAAGTCTATTGCCTCCAGGTTTTCACGCCCGCCATAGCGGTTGGGCTCCCATTCGCCGGCCTTGCGGGAATAATCCAGGTAGAGCATGGAGGCCACCGCATCCACCCGCAATCCGTCCAGGTGAAACTCCTCCAGCCAATAGTTCGCGCTGGCCAGCAGGAAGTTACTGACCTCGTTGCGACCGTAATTGAAGATGAGGGTACCCCAGTCTGTGTGCTCCCCCCTGCGGGGATCCTCGTGCTCGTACAGGGCAGTGCCATCAAAGCGCGCCATGGCGTGGGCATCCCTGGGAAAATGTGCCGGCACCCAGTCCAGAATGACGCCAATACCCCTGCTGTGCAGATGGTCGACAAGAAAGCGGAAATCATCCGGGCTGCCAAACCGCCGGGAAGGGGCAAAATAACCCGTGGTCTGGTAGCCCCAGGAGTCGTCCAGCGGGTGTTCCGTGACGGGCAGCAACTCAACGTGGGTGAAACCCAAATCCTCCACATAGTCAGCCAACATGGGCGCCATGTCGCGAAAATTCAGGAAGCTGCCATCGGGCGCCCGGCGCCAGGAACTGGGGTGGAGCTCGTAAATGGAGATGGGGGCGTGCTGCCAATCCCAGCCAGCGCGATGGGTCAACCATTGTTGATCTGTCCACTCGAACTGTGTTGGTGCGCAGACGATGGCCGCCGTGTCAGGTCGCATTTCAAAACAATTGCCGTAGGGATCGGCCTTTAACTGCAGTTTGCCCTGTGCACCGCACACTTCGAACTTGTATTTTTCACCGTCCGCCAGCCCGGGGATAAACAACTCCCAGACACCGCTCATGCCTCGCACTCGCATGGGGTGGCGCAGACCGTGCCAGAGATTGAAGTCCCCCACCACGCTGACCCGCTGGGCGTTGGGCGCCCAGGTGGCAAAGCGCACCCCGGCCACACCCTCGTGCTCACAGCAATGGGCGCCCAGCACCCGGTAGATATGCTGGTGCCTGCCCTCACTGAACAGGTGCAGGTCAAGGTCGCCAATGGTGGGGCTGAAGCGATACGGGTCCTCACCCTCCACCCAATCGCCCTGCGCTGCTCGCCAGCGCAGGCGATAGTCTGGTGCGGCGGAACCGTCCAGCGTACAGACAAAGAGATCGGTATCTGCCAATCGCTGCATGGGCAGGCTGCGCTCGCCCAACACCACTTGCGCTTCTACCGCGGCTGGAAACAATGCCCGCAGCTGCCACTTGACCCCCTGGCGATGGCAACCCAGGACCTCAAACGGATCGCGGTGACGTCCTTCCTGTAACAGGCGAAACGCGTCACTGACAGACTCCTGGAGCGAAACCGTTCTCATCAATTATCCACTGATTTATATCAATCGGGAAAAGAGGACAACCTGCAACTAATTGTCCACAATGTAACTAGTGTACTAGATGTTAATGCAAACACTTTAGGGTCTCCACTTAACAGATCAATGAATGGCCAATGAACAATTCAGACTCCGCACGATACGTTAGTCGCCTCACCAAGGACACACTGGCCCTGGTGCTCGCCGGCGGCAGGGGTTCCCGCCTGCAGCAATTGACCATGTGGCGAGCCAAGCCGGCGGTGCCCTTTGGCGGCAAATTTCGAATTATCGATTTCCCCCTGTCCAACTGCGTCAATTCCGGCATTCGCAAGGTGGGCATTCTCACCCAGTACAAGGCTCACAGCCTGATCCAGCATATCCAGCGCGGCTGGGGCTTCATGCGCGGCGAACTGGGTGAGTTCGTAGAGCTGCTGCCGGCCCAGCAACGCCTGGAAACCTCCTGGTATGAGGGCACGGCAGACGCCATTTACCAGAACATCGATATTATCCGCATGCACAAACCGGAATTTGTGCTGATCCTCGCCGGTGACCATGTCTACAAGATGGATTACGGCACCATGTTAGCCGCGCACGTGGAAGCGGAAGCCGACATTACCGTCGGCTGTATCCCGGTTCCCCTGGACGAAGCCAGGGGCTTTGGCGTGATGGCAGTGGATAATGACAACCGCATTGTAGAGTTCGCAGAGAAGCCAGAGCACCCCAGCCCCATGCCGGGCCACGACGACCTGGCGCTGGCCTCCATGGGCATTTACATCTTCCGCACCGATGTGCTGATAGAGGAACTGCTGCGCGATGCCGACGACAAAGAGTCGAAACACGACTTCGGCGGGGACATCATACCCGCTGTGATTCAGCGTTTACGGGTCACCGCTTTCCCCTTCCGCAAGGCCGGTAGCGAGCACCACGCCTACTGGCGGGATGTGGGTACTATCGACGCCTACTGGCAGGCTAACATGGAACTGATAGACATCAGCCCCGAGCTCAACCTGTACGACAGGGACTGGCCTATCTGGACCTACCAGGATCAGGTACCCCCGGCCAAGTTCGTATTTGACGACGAGGGCCGCCGCGGCATGTCCGTGGACTCCATGGTCGCCGGCGGCTGCATCGTCTCGGGTTCCTATGTGCGTCACTCGCTATTGTTCAGTAATGTGAATGTGCATTCCTACTCCAGGATTGAGGACGCCATCATTTTCCCCGATGTCGATATCGGGCGGCGCTGCATAATCAACAAAGCCATCATCGACAAAGGTTGTATTATTCCGCCGGACACGCAGATTGGCGTAGACCCGGAAGAAGACGCAAGTCGTTTTCACGTTTCAGACGAGGGCGTGGTACTGGTAACCCCTGAAATGCTGGGCCAGAGACTGCACTATGCCCGCTAAAAGCCCCATGAGCGTGGTCTTGTGCTGGCATATGCACCAGCCGGAGTATCGTGACCTGCGCAGCGGCAGGGCACACCTGCCCTGGACCTACCTGCACGCCACCAAAGACTACGTCGATATGGCGGCGCACCTTGAGGCGGTGCCAGCGGCGCGGGCAGTAGTGAACTTTTCCCCTGTCCTGCTGGAGCAACTTGAGGAGTACATTCACCAGATAGAGGCCTACCTCGTGGGCCACGGCGTAATCAAGGACCCCTTACTGGCAGAGCTTGCCGAGCCAGCCCTGCCGGGTAACGCCCAGGCAAGGCTGCGTCTTATGCAGGAGTGCCTGCGCGCCAACCGCGAGCGCATGATCGATCGCTACCAGCCCTATCAACGCCTGGCCACCATGGCCGATTGGTACGAGGGTCACCCACAAAGCCTGATTTACGCCTCCAACCAGTTCCTGGCAGATCTGCTGGTGTGGTATCACATCAGCTGGATGGCGGAATCCGCGCAGCGCAGCGACGAACGCCTGCAGCGCTTGCGCGACAAGGCGCATAATTTCAGCCTGCATGACCGCAGGGAATTGCTGGAAATCGTGCTGGAGCAAATGCAGTCAATCATCCCGCGCTATAAGGAACTGGCAGCCCGGGGCCAGGTGGAGTTGAGCATGAGCCCCTACGCCCACCCCATCATCCCCCTGATGCTGGACATGGAGTCGGCCCGCGAGGCCATGCCGAATGTACACTTGCCGGTGATCACAAAATATCCCGGAGGTGAAGAGCGAGCCAACTGGCACCTGCAGCAAGGCCTGGACACCTTTGAGCGGGTATTTGGCCAGAGGCCGGTCGGACTGTGGCCATCGGAGGGCGGAGTAAGCCAGGAGGCGCTGGCCCTTTTCGCCGGGCACGGATTCAGCTGGGTAGCCAGCGGCGGCACTGTGTTGCACAACAGTCACGACGCCAGCTCAAAATCCTGTAGCCACAGGGTCTACCGGTTCGGCGAGGTTGCCATCGATTGCTTTTTCCGCGACGACGGCCTGTCTGACCTCATCGGTTTCAGCTATTCCGACTGGCATGCCAAGGACGCCGTGGCCAATCTCATAGGCCACATGGAAAATATTGCCCAGGTCTGCCCGGATCGCAATGATTGTCTTATCGTCATCATCCTGGATGGTGAAAACGCCTGGGAGTACTACCCGGAAAACGGCTACTATTTCCTCGACGAACTTTACCGCGGCCTGGCCAGCCACCCTGGCCTGGAGCTTACTACCTTCGAGCGTTTCCAGGCAGAAAAAACACACAACCCCGCCCATGAGCGGCATTTGACGGCCGGCAGCTGGGTCTATGGCACCTTCTCCACCTGGATCGGCGACCCGGACAAGAACCGGGGCTGGGAGATCCTGGTGGAAGCCAAGCGCACCTTTGACGAGCAGCTGGCGGCAGGCATGCTGACAGCCGACGAGATTGCCGCGGCAGAACAGCAGCTGGCAATTTGCGAGGGCTCAGACTGGTTCTGGTGGTTCGGGGACTACAACCCCTCGGTAACAGTGAACCAGTTCGACCAGCTGTTTCGCATGCACCTGTCCAATCTTTACCAGATGTTGCGCGTGGAGGCGCCGGCCTACCTGTCAGAGGTGATCTCCCGCGGTGGCGGCCGGCCAAGTCGCGGCGGCGTTATGCGCCAGCACAACGAGAGCGGACCATGACAACGCACCTGCTCACCCTGCGTCGTTGCGGGGTGTTGCTGCATCCAACCAGCCTGCCGGGGCCCGGATACTGCGGTGTCTTTGGCGACGATGCGCGTCGATTTGTCGATCTCATAGGCGACGCAGGCCTGCAGATCTGGCAGGTACTACCACTGGGACCCACCCATGAAGACGGCTGTCCCTACCAGTCATTCTCCGTGCATGCGGGCTCCCCTGATCTGATAGACCTTAACTGGCTGGCAGCACAGGGCTGGCTCACCGCAGACCAGGCTGATAGCGGCCAGGAAAGTCACGGCGCCAAGCGCGAGATTCTGGATATCGCCGCCGGCGCCTTTTTCCGGCAAGTGGAATCCTCACCACAGCACCCGATGGTTTCTGCGTATCTGGAGTTCCTGGAGAGCGCCGAATTCTGGCTGGAGGACTATGTGCGCTTTCACGCCTTTCGCCACTCCCAGCAACGACGTTCCTGGACGCAGTGGCCAGAGGGCCTGCGCAATCGCGATCCCGCCGTATGTGACAACTTCGCGGCCCGGCTGAACGAACAAATAAGCGCGCTGCGTTTTCGCCAGTTCGTGTTTGACCGCCAGTGGCAGGAGCTGAGGCAGTACGCCAGGGAGCGCGGGGTAATGCTGTTCGGCGACATGCCCATTTACGTGCACCTGGAGAGCGCCGATGTCTGGGCGCACCAGCAACTGTTCGACCTGGATGACGTGGGGCAACCGATCACAGTCACCGGTGTACCACCGGATTATTTTTGTGCCGAAGGGCAGCTCTGGGGCAACCCCCAGTACAACTGGAAAGCAATGCGCGAAACCGGCTTCCACTGGTGGCTGCAGCGCTTCGACTCGGCAGCCAGGCAATTTGACATCGCCCGTATAGACCACTTTCGCGCTCTACAGGCCTACTGGGAAATTCCCGCCAGTGCAACCTCCGCCCGGGAGGGCCACTGGGTGGAGGCACCCGGACGCGAACTGCTGCAGGCAGTAAGGCTAAAGTACCCCAGTCTGAAGCTGGTGGCTGAAAACCTGGGGTCAATAACCAGCGAAGTGGAGGCGCTGCGCAAGGAGTTCGAACTGCCGGGTATGCTCATCCTGCAATTTGCCTTCGATGGTAACCCCGATAACCCCTACCTCACTCACTGTCACCACATAAATGACGTTGTTTATACCGGCACCCATGACAACAACACCACGCTGGGTTGGTTCGAAAGCCTGGACGAGGAAACACGCAAGAAGGTGTACGACTACTTCGGTAATCCCCCGGAGGCCATGCCATGGATGTTAATCAAGCAAGCCATGGCATCGCCGGCCAGTACCGCCATCATTCCCTGGCAGGATTTTCTGGCGCTGGATGGGGAACACCGCATGAATACTCCCGGGACCACCGAGGGAAACTGGGGTTGGCGCTTCGACTGGTCCCAGGTTCCCGAGGGACTTGCCTCGCGCGTGGTCCAGCTGCTAACGTCCAGTGAACGGCGCAGGGCTGATCCCGAACGGGTACCAAAGCAGTTGGATGAGGGGGCGAGAGAATAGGCGCCCGGGGCTAATGGGAAAATTAAACGAGCAAAACAACTTTATTTATCTGACCGCCGCATTGCTCGTGTTGTTGTTAGCGCTTCCGCTATCTGCGATGTTCGACCAGGGTCCCCTGAGATGGATGATCCGGATACTCATGATCTCAACTCTGCTGGCCACCTACCTCAGCCTCGACTTCGGCCGCTGGTGGGGCCGGTTTGTCCTGCTGGCACTATTCCTGCTGGTCGCTGCCACCGTTGCACACATGATTTATCCTGCCTACTCAGCAAGTTCGGCTCATCTGGTCCTGCTGCTGCTCTTTTTTGGGTCCGTGGCCTACTCTGCCGGTCGCCGGGTACTGCTGCGCGGCGAGATCGACGGTAATCGGATTATCGGCAGCATCGCCGTCTATTTGTTGCTGGGGCTGGTCTGGGCCATGCTCTATCTGCTGGTGCTTGAGTTTGTGCCAACGGCCATCCAGGGCATTGAGTACCAGAGCTGGGAGGACAATTTTATCGAGATTGCCTATTTCAGTTTTGTCACCCTGACGACCCTGGGTTACGGTGATATTACACCCGTCCATCCCACCAGTTCAGCGCTGGCCTACCTGCAGGCCATTACCGGCGCGTTCTATATGTCTGTGGTTGTCGCCAGCCTGGTCGGGGCTCGAAAGCCGTTATCTCACGCCGGGAGCTGATCAAAAACGCTGGTATTGGCATCAAAGGTATACATTTGTATACTTTTAGGGAAGTTGGTAAACTGCCCAATTTGGCTCTTACTGTGCACTCCCGGGGCACCTTCACTCCGGCCGTACCGAGGAAACAACATGGCAGTCGCTGAGATTACACCTATTGAGCAGATTTTTGACCCCAATTCCGCCGAATACATGGCGGACCCTATAAGCCCCTGCCTGGCCCTGGCCAAACGCGGGCGCCTGGTCTGGTACGAACCCTGGCAGGCCTGGATCATGACACGCATGCCGGACATCATGGCCTGCTGGAAAGAGGAACCCCTGTCCTCAGACTTCTACGACTGGGAATTCGCTCCCCCGCGTCCCCCGGAGGATCAGTGGAGTAACTTCGAACGGGCCCTGATAGGCCACAGCCTGCTGGCGGACCACGACCATCACCGCCTGGTACGAAGGGTTACGGCGCCCGCCTTTTCCCGCAATGTCGTAGACGAGATACAACGCAAGATTGAACCCGATGTTAAAAAACTGTTCGATGAGCTGGGCACTCCCGAAAGCTTCGATTACATCGAGAAAATCGCCTCCCACATCCCCTTTATCTCCATCACACGCATGGTGGGGATACCGGAAAAGTACTGGCCGGAAATCAAGCAGGTCACCATGACCTTCACCGAAACCTGGAATCCGACCATCTCGGACGAACGCCGCGAGAAAGCGCGCCAGGACAGCAACCGCGCTATCGATATCCTCAAGGTGATCATCGCCGAGCGGCGCAATGCCCCCATACAAGATGATTTTCTCAGCACCCTGCTGAAAATAGAGCAGGAAAATCCCGGCTTTGAAGAGGGCGATATCATCACCCTGATCCTGGCCCTGATCGGCGCCGGCGCGGACACCACCCTGGTAGCCCAACAGTGGTCGGTCTACGCCCTGCTCAAACACAAGGACCAGGTAGCCAAAGCACTGGCCTCCCCGGACGCCTTCAGCAACGCCTTCAGTGAAATCAGTCGCTGGGGTACATCCTCCAAAATGGGCTTTGCGCGCTACGCGCCGCGGGATATGGAGTTGCTGGGGGAGCAGCTGCGCAAGGGCCAGATGGTACTGATGATGCCCCATCTCAAGGACCACGATCCCGAGTACTACGACCACCCGGAAGTCTTCGATGTTGAGCGGGAGTTCAAACCCGACGTACTGTTCGGCTACGGCCCCCGCTTCTGCATTGGCGCTTCACTGGCCAAGCGCCAGCTGTATCTGACGATTTCCGAGCTGTTCAAGCGCTTTCCGGATATCGAACTCGCGGCAGAACCCGAGCGTGATGGCAGTGACCACAACGCGGTGGTATTCAAGCAGCTGATCCTGAACACCAACTGCAAATAAACGGGTGAAGCCCTGTCCAAGTGGGGCCTTGCTCCTTTAAACTTGCGGGCACAAGCAACTCTCGGCTGTTTTCGAGAGCAGATTTTCGTTCCAGGGGAGCAAGCATGAAAAAATCGATAATGGGCTGTGCCGCAGCCGCGGCGCTGCTCAGCGCAGGAAATAGCGTGGCTGGCGGCCTGTGGGTTAACGATTATGGCGATTTTGCCGGTGGCAGAGCCACTGCAGGCGCGGCAGCAGGCACTGACGATGCCGCCACCATAGCCCACAACCCGGCCACCGCGACCCGTATCGAAGGCAGCCAGCTCTTTACGGCCGCTGGCGCTTTTCTCCCCAAAATCAAATTCGACACGCAGTACAGCAGCCCAAGGAATGGCTTTGACAATGGCAAGGAAGCGGGCGCTACCACACCCACGGGCAGCGTGTCGTACATTCACGATTTCGGCTCTGACCGATGGGCCGGCGGCGTCTATTTTATCGGCGCTGCCGGAGCGGGGCTGGACTATGGCACTAAATGGTCGGGGCGCTATCAAGCAACAAAGGTCGATTTGCTCCTCGCGACGCTTGCCCCCACCGTGTCTTACCGCCTGACCGATAAGCTTTCCATCGGTGCGTCACTGCAGTACTGGTATGCAGACCTGAATTTGAAGCTTGAAGTACCGCGCCTTAATACCAACAGGCCTGATGGCAGGGCATCCGTCAACGGTGATGATACCGGCTTCGGTTTCACCCTGGGTGCCATGTATGAACTGACCGAGCGCACCCGCTTCGGCATTAATTACCAGAGTGAGTTGCAGCCCGACTTCAGCGGGGAGGCCAAGCTCAGGTTTCCAGATGGTCTGCCGCCAGCCCAGGAAGGCTCGAGTGTAAGCTCCGACACGGAACTCAATATGGCCCAGTACGTCAGGGTGGGCATGCATCACGACATGAACGAAAAATGGGCTGTCGATTTTACGGTGGGCTGGGATGACTGGAGTCAGCTGGGCAACGTCCTGCTATCCACTGAGCGCCGCAATATTGACATTCCCGCGAAATGGCGAGACACCTACCACTACGCCTGGGGAACCCAGTACCGGCTGGACAAGTATTGGACTCTGACCACCGGTGTTTCATACGATACCAACCCGGTGAGCGCAGCGAACCGCAATGCTCAACTGCCGGTGGACCGCCAGGTTCGCGTTGCCTTCGGTGCGCGCTATGACGTCAAGGAAACATTATCCGTCGGTGGCTATCTCAACTACACCGATCTGGGTAAAGCGCGGATCGAAGCCAACAACTTCGGTGGCAAATACAAAGACAATAACGTGTTGCAAGTGATGGTAAATGCCAACTGGACGTTCTAGTGTCCCTGTCGGAGAGAAAACCCCTTGATGAAGAGCTATTGGTTTAGCATAGTGGCAACAGTCGCTGCCCTGACTCTTTGTCCCCCTGCCTATTCACAGCAAGCAGACGAAGCCGCTCTACCAACACCACCCGACACAATGGACATGGCTGCGGTCATCTCCCTGCTGCAACAACAACAAAAAGAACTGGCTGCGCAGCGTGCGCGCCTGGACGCACAGGCCAGTCAAATCACCGCACTCACCCAGGAGCTGGATACCTTGCGCGCGGCGCCGGGTACTGCGGGAGCCACAGTGGCGGCAACTGGTGAACTTTCCCCGCAAAATCCCCAAACGCCGGAAGCCGCGCCAGTAACATTGGAACCAACTACCTCCCCCACTCTTGAGACTGTGCTGGCCGACGCGAAAGAGAAAAGCAAAAGCGAGCAGCAAAAAAAGGATGAGGGCGAGGCTGCCATAGCCCAGGCCCAGACAGATGACCCCACCGCAGACCTCCTAAGCAAATTCCCGGGTGCCTGGCGCCTGCCGGGCACCAATGCGGCATTTGGCATAGGCGGATATATCAGGACAGCCATAGTGCTGAACCAGGATGTACTGGAAATTCCGGATCGCTTCATTGTCGGTTCCATTCCGGTAGATCAACCCAGCGCTGGCGACAACGCGGCGCAATCGAGCATTACGGCAAACCAGTCACGCCTCAACTTCGACATGCGAGATACTACCAGCGCCGGCATTCTGCGCGCCTTTATCGAGGGGGACTTCACGGGGGATGGCAATACCTTCAGATTGCGACACGCTTTCGGCCAGTGGGACCGGGTGCTCGCGGGGCAAACCTGGTCGGCATTTGTCGATACCCAGGCCACCCCGGAGGGAGTCGACTTCGAAGGCCTCAATGGCCGCATCAATGTACGCCAGAGCCAGGTGCGGTGGTCCCCTCCGATCGGGCAAGATTTCCAGCTCCAGCTGTCACTGGAAGACCCTAATCCGCAGATTCAGAACGGCAACGGCGTCACCCGGGTACCGGATATAGTACTCGCCGGGCGATTCCAGCCCCACCAGCGTCTGCACCTGAAGGCCGCGCTTCTGGGGCGCCAGATCAGGGGGCAGCAAGCCATCCCCACCGATACTGCAGGTGACGTCAACACAGGAGGTGTAGACAAAAGTTATGCCTGGGGCCTCAGCCTGAGTGGCAGCTTTTCAACGCCCATGTTCGACAGCCGTGACAGGCTCCTGTTCCAACTCAATCACGGCAACGGCATAGGCCGCTATGTCAATGACCTAAGCAGCATCGGCAACTACGATGGTATTTTCAACCCGCAAACGGGACAGTTGCAGATGTTTAATGTCACAGCGGGCTACGGCTCATTGCAGCACTGGTGGGGCAATACCATGCGCTCGAACTTCACCCTGGGATATGTCGATATCAACAATCCCAGCTTCATCGATGAGGAAGCCTACAAGCGAACAATTCGAGCCTCCGCCAATATACTGTGGAACCCCACGAAGCGTATTGACACCGGCGTAGAGTACCTCTGGGGTCGCCGCGAGAATAAGAGTGGTGAGCAAGGAGATGCGCAGCAGATACAGATGATGCTGCGGTACCTGTTCTGAGGAGCATTATGAAACTTCGACAATTAGTAACAGGCCTGCTGCTGGTCACGCCACTTGTCCAGGCTGACACCCTGACGATAAAGAATGACAAGGGTGAACCCATGGCCCGGGTCATGGTGACGCAATCCCCGGTCAGCCAACCCGAGGCGGATCTCAGCGACGACGGTTACGCCCCGGACGGGGTCACCAATACCAGCGCGGCAGCGCTCACCCGCTTTACCGATAGCGCCGGGGAGGTCGACTTCGATACCGCAACTGTACCCGTGCGCTACCGGGTCCGCGCCCAGGGCTACGTGGACAGCAGCCTGGATGCGCTGGAGGACGAGGTGGTGCTGCAACCCATGACGAAGGAGCAGTACATTGCCAGTTACCCCTCCAATGTCTGGCTGTCGCAACTCAGTTTCGGCGGCGATGAGGAGCTGAAAAAGACTTTCCTGCTCAATTGCGCCTTCTGCCACCAACAGGCATCCCCCTTTATGCGCAATGAGCGCACGCAGGAGCAGTGGCTAAGTGTTATCGAACGGATGAATACCTATGGCGCGCGACTGCCCCAGGACGACCACGCCCGTGTGGCGCAGTTGCTGCAGGAGGAATACCGTGAGTTGCGTGAACATCCGGAACAGGTTCCGGAGCCGCGCAGCTGGGAGAATCACCTGTCCGGGATCGAGATGACCGAGTGGCCCATCGGCGACGGTTTCTCACAGATGCATGACTTTCTGCTGCATCCCAACGGCTATATCTACATTGGCGACAATCTGTTCGACCGCATCTACGAGCTGGATCCGGACAGCGGAGAGTACACCGTATACAAGGTACCCCACGACGAAGACATGGGGCTGGGAGGCATCATGGGAAATCGCTTCAAGGTGTTCCCTAAGATGTACAACTATATGGGTGTGCATTCGTTTGCCTACTCGAAAAAAGACGGCAACATATTTATTACCCCCTCCATGCAGCAGGCCCTGCTGGAGTTCGATATCAAAACAAAGCAATTTATCAGCCACGAAATGCCAGAGGGCTACTACCCGCATACCATTCGCGTTGATGAAAAAGACCGGGTGTGGTTCACCCTGGCACTGTCATCCCAGGTGGCAATGTTCGACCGCACAGATGGGGAATTTACCGTCTACGACCTGCCAGCCAGGGGATTGATGGAGTGGCTGATATTCAAATCGCTGCCAATTATCTTCAGCATCAGCCCGGAGCATCGCCCGCAGCCTTCGCCGGATCGCGAGTCCACCGGACTGCCAATGCCCTACGGTATCGATATCGCACCTGACGGTATGGTGTGGGTGGCCAGGCTCTATGCCAATGACCTTGCCAAAATCGACCCGGACAGTGGCGAGATCACGATGATCGACTTTCCTTTCAATGGTCCCCGGCGCCTGCGCATTGACGCAAATGGCAACCTCTGGATTGTCGCTTTCCAGGATTCCCTGTTGGTGAAATATGTACCGGGCACGGGCAAGTTCACAAGCTATGAACTGCCCGTGATTAACGAAGTGCCCTATGCGCTTAATGTCGATCGCGACCGCGGTGTTGTCTGGGTCAACGGCAACCAGTCCGACACCATACTGGGCTTCGATATCGCCAGCGAGAGCTGGAAAGTCTACCCCATGCCACGCCAGCGCTTTTTCACCCGGGACATCGAGGTTTCCGAGGAGGATGGCGCGGTCTATACCACCAACTCACACTTCCCCACCTGGCAGTCCGAGGGAGGCGTGCCCACGCTGCTGCGCATCACGCCGCTGTCCGAGTAAGCACTATGAGGCCACCTGTGCCAGGCTCCCTGCAGTCGCTGCTCAGCACACTGATGCTGTGGTATTGCACGTTTACCGCCACGGCAGCGCCTGACTGGCTGTACTACGGTGGCGACCAGGGGGGGCGCCACTATTCCGAGGCAGGCCAGATCAACCGCAGCAATGTCGATAAACTTGAGGTTGCATGGGTTTTTCAAAGTGGCGATACGGAAAGCTACGGCGAGGAGATGGCTAACACCTCCACGCAAAGTACACCGATTCTTTTGCCGGAAGCTGCCGGTCAATCCCTGGTGTACTGCACACCCTTCAATCGGGTCATTGCACTGGACCCTGCAGACGGCAGCAGCCGCTGGAGCTTCGACCCGAAAATCGACCGCGGTGGTGACAGGCCTTTTCGCTGCCGCGGTGTCAGTTATGCAGAGGAACCCCGCGCAGCTGCAGGTGATACCTGCCGCCACCGCCTGTACATGAGCACACATGATCGCCGCCTTTGGGCCATCGATGCGACCACTGGCAAGCCCTGCAATGGATTTGGCGAAGGCGGCAGGGTATTGCTATACGGCGAGGAAGGATTTGTGCCGGGTGAAGTGAGTAACTCCTCCGCCCCGGTGGTGGCGGCGGGAGTAGTTGTCACCGGCTCAACCGTAATTGATTTCGTGCGGGCCACGACTCCTCGCGGTACCGTCATGGCATTTGATAGCTACAACGGAAAGCCACTGTGGCAGTTTGATCCCCTTGTCGGCCACCCCAACAGCGGCAGTGCCAATGTATGGGCGCCGATTTCGGTCGACGTGGAAAACGGCTTGTTGTATCTGCCTACCAGCGCCGCATCGCCGGACTACTTCGGCGTGGACCGACCCGGTGACGGCCTCTATGCAAACAGCGTGGTGGCGCTGGACCTTCACAGTGGCGAGGTGCGCTGGCATTTTCAGCACGTACGTCACGACCTGTGGGACTACGATACGCCGGCGCAGCCTGTACTGTTCGATTGGCGTAAGGACGGTGAAGTAATCCCCGCCCTGGCCCAGCTCACCAAGCAGGGCTTCGTGTTCGTATTCAACCGCCTGACCGGCGTCCCCCTGTGGGAAATCACCGAACAGCCGGTACCACCGTCACAAATCCCAGGCGAGCGAAGTGCAGCCACACAACCAAAACCCATTGCCCCACCACAGCTACTGAACTCTTTTCTCATGCCCTCGGACGCATGGGGCCTCACACCCTGGGACAGAGGTGATTGCGCCCGACAGTTGGCGGAGCTGGAAAACCTTGGCCTGTTCACACCCAACAGCGAACAACTGACACTGATGTTTCCCGGCAGTCTTGGAGGCCCCAACTGGGGCGGCGGCGCGCTAATGGGAGAGACCGGGATGCTACTGGTCAATGTGAATAACGTGGCGTTTACCGGACAATTAATCCCCTCCGCCCGGAACGCAGGTTCAGACAGCGACAGGCAGGATCATCCTGCAGCGGGGCACCGAATGCGGGTGACGATGAAGGGCACGCCCTACGACATCGAGATTGGCAGCCTGCAATCGCCCCTGGGAATTCCCTGTAACCCACCGCCCTGGGGTAAGCTGGTAGCGGTCGACCTGTTCAAGGGTACGATTGCCTGGGAGACCGCGCTGGGATCGGTACATGAAATGGGCCCGGTGACCGCACCCTTCCATATCGAGTGGGGCACCCCCAACCTGGGCGGCGGCATTGCCACCGCCGGGGGCTTGTTCTTTATCGGCGCCACCATGGACAGACAGATTCGCGCCTTCGACGTGAGTAATGGCGATACGCTGTGGCAGTACACCTTGCCGGTGGATGCCACGGCCACACCCATGACCTATGAGTACAAGGGCAAGCAGTACGTGGTAATAAACGCCGGTGGCCATCATATGTTCGGCCGCGATACGGGTGACTACGTTTACGCATTTGTATTGCCTGACTGACGGAATCCGAACGTGAAAAAAGCACTGACTATCATCGCCCTGCTCCTGGTCGCCACGGTACTGGTGGCGGGCGGCGCACTGCTGCTGAGCGACTCGCCCGCGAAAACACTGGAGTCATTCGCCATTCGCCACGCAGACAAACTACCGCTGGCCTACCTGGGGGAAAAACTGTTCAACAAGCACTGCGCCAGCTGCCACGACAACCCGGCGATGCACGCCCCCAGCCGGGAAGCCTTATCCGGGTTCTCCAAGGAAACGGTAATGGTGGCGCTGGAGTTCGGCAAAATGCAGCCCATGGCCACGCACCTCAGCAAGCAGGAGCGCGGGCTTATTGCTATCTATCTCGCCGGCTCAGCACCGGCGGACGAATGGATCGCAGAACATCTGTGCACAGGCCCTGCAGGAGACAATACCACCGAGTATGTGACCAACTGGGGGATGGGCAAGCACAATCGACGATTCGTGCCTGCCGAGCATACCGGCATCAACCGCGGCAATGCCGGCCAGCTGGAACTGGCCTGGAGCCTCGCCTTCCCCAAGGTAACCGACATGCGGTCACAACCCGCCATTGTGGGCGACACGCTCTACTTCGGTGACAAGACCGGCAAGCTGTACGCCATCGATCGTTTTAGCGGCTGTATCCGCGGCCACACAGAAGTCCTCAGTGGCATTCGCTCGGCCATTACCGTGGCCACACTAAGCAGCGGCAGAAAACTGCTGGTATTCGCAGATTCCATGGCATCGATCTATGCGCTGGATCCGCAGACCCTGGAAACTGTCTGGCAGGAAGCCGCCCGTATCTATGAGACCTCGGTAATCACCGGCTCCATCAGCTACCACAACAATCGCCTGTTCGTGCCGGTCTCGTCCTATGAAGTGGCGGTATCAGGCAGCCCAAGCCATATCTGCTGCAAATCCCACGGCGGTGTGATTGCACTGGATGCAGGCAATGGCAATAAATTATGGGAGTGGCACGGCACCGCGGAAGCCACGCTGCAGGGGCAAAATGCCGACGGGGCGGACCTCTACGGCCCCTCTGGCGTAAGTGTCTGGAGCACACCCACTATCGACGCGAAACGCAGTCGTATCTATATCGGTACCGCCGAAAACCTGTCACACCCCACCACAGACACCTCTGACGCTATCATCGCCCTGGACATGGATACCGGCGAGCTCGCCTGGCGTTTTCAGGCCCTCGCGGACGACGCCTGGAATGCCGCCTGCCTCAATGGCGGTGCCAACTGCCCGCCAAATCCCGGTGGGGACTTCGACTTCGGTGCCTCAGTCATCATGGCAGAACTGCCGGATGGTTCGGAACTGCTGCTGGCAGGACAGAAATCCGGTGACGTGTTTGCGCTGTCTCCAGACCCAGACAGCCCCGATGGGGAACTGCTGTGGCATCGCCGGGTCAGCAACGCGGCAATCGGGCCCAACCTTGCCCAGACAACCACCAATGGCGGCGTGCATTGGGGCATGGCATTGTCTGGCCAGCGCCTGTTGGTCGCCGCAGCAGATCCCGAAAGAGTGCGCCCGGAGTACGTCCCGCGGCCAGGCCTGCACGCGCTGGACGTGGCAAGCGGCGAGGTACTCTGGTTTCAGGGGGTTACCCGCGGCTGCGAGATTGCCGAGGAAGATAAGCCAATGATAGGCCTGCAGAATATGCGCGCCGGAAAGAAAGTAGAGCTTGAAGATCAGTACCGCTGCTCCTTCTACTACGGCCTGTCTGCAGCACTGCTGGCCACCCCGGAGCTGGTATTCAGCGCCGGCCTGGATGGCAGGATTCGCGCCTTTGATATCGCCTCCGGTGACCTGCTGTGGCAGGACGCTACCGCCCGCGCTTTTGATGCAGGCAACGGTATCAGCGGCCACGGCGGCGCCATCGATGTCAGTGGGCAGGTGATCGCCGGCGACTGGCTTTACGTGCAGTCTGGCTACTCCATGTTCGGGCAATTGCCCGGCAATATGCTGCTGGCCTACCGGGTGAATGCCGACGCGGCAGATGCGGACAACCAGCACTGAGGTCGATGCTACACTGGCGCATATGGTGCTACATACAACACAGCGAGGATACAACAATGGACAAGGCAAAACGCGCATCTGATACCCCGATACCTGTTGAAGTTGAAGCGGGAAAAGCCTATTTCTGGTGCGCTTGCGGACTCAGTCAGGCGCAACCTTTCTGCGATGGCTCCCACAAGGACACAGGCTTTTCACCGGTGCGCTACGACGCCGGGAAGGCAGGCAAGGTCTTTTTCTGCGGCTGTAAATCCACTGGTAATGCCCCTCTGTGCGATGGCAGCCACAGCAACTGATGGAAAAATTTGCCGCGATATACCTGCGGGCCTGTGAGCGCAAGGGCGGCGAGGCGGCACTCAAACGGCTGATGCCGAAGGTGCGCGGGGTCAGGGCCCTGGGGAATACCGGCGACGACCGCTACCTCGCCGAAATGACGCGCTGTATATTTCAGGCAGGCTTCGTATGGCGGGTGGTAAATAACAAGTGGGACGATTTCGAGGACGTGTTCTTCGGGTTTCCACCGGAAAAGATCGTGATGCTAAGCCCTGATCAGATTGATCGTATCAGCCAGAACCCCCGCATTATCCGCAATCGCCAGAAAGTCCTGAGCGTCCAGCACAACGCGAGTTTTCTTCTGGATGTTGCGAAAGAACACGGCGGTTTCGGCAAATTTATCGGGGGCTGGCCCTCTACGGACCTGATTGGCCTGTTTGCCTACATGAAGAAGTCTGGCTCCCGCCTGGGCGGCATGACGGGCCAGCGGGTGCTACGCAATATGGGCAAGGATACTTTCGTGATAACCGCTGACGTCGGTCGCTGCCTGCAGCGGGCGGGGCTGGATATTACACCCAACCCGGTCAGCAAAAGGGAGCTGACGCTGATACAGCAGGCATTCAATACCTGGCACGAACAGTGTGCCCTGCCCTACAGTCACATCA
>Ga0316189_10001268_pt1 | contig 25130 bp, 31 predicted proteins | sample LowCovwburrow_MG_FD_204930 | JGI IMG/M metagenome (GOLD analysis project Ga0316189, IMG submission 204930) | Coastal sediment microbial communities from Maine, United States - Lowes Cove worm burrow | ecosystem: Environmental > Aquatic > Marine > Coastal > Sediment | place: USA: Maine... | reverse complement strand
ACTTCGAGCAGTACCCTAAGAAGTATGGTATGGGTAGACCAACACACTTTGATGCACTCACTAAGTATATGATCGAGCGTTATGATGCCGTAGAGATTGATGGCATCGAGGTCGATGACTACTTAGCTATTGAGCAGACAAGAGCGTGGGACTGGGCTAGAGATAAGATGAATCCTGAAGAGGCTTTAAGGCGTAACGGATTAGTGCTGGCATCTATTGATAAAGACTTGATGCAAGTACCCGGAGTGTTCTTTGACTTCAGACCAGAAGATAAGCGTAAAGCTGGTGTACCAGACTGGGAGTTCATTACACCTAAGCAAGCCAAGTTAAATCTGTGGTCACAAGCAGTATCAGGTGACATGACAGATAACATCTATGGCATAGAGGGTGTCAGTAAAGAGGGTGCAGAGAAGAAACTTGTAGAAGCTATCACTGCCTCTACTAAAGTACTGAACTTCTCCGAGTGGAGATACGATCAGTATGCTGAATGGTTTGAAAAAACAAATAAGAAATTAAACGAAGACAAGAAGGTTAAGCCTATTACTAAGTATATAATGGAGAACTATAACTATAGGGAGTACGCAGATGAGATTTACCAGTTAGTATACCTACTACGTACACACAAGGAGATAGATAAGTATGTCAAGGAAGAAGATCGATCTTACTAAGTATGGGTATACATTTAAGTCAGGGTTAGAGTTAAGAACAGCAGAACAATTAGTAAAGGCAGGTGTTGAATGGTATTACGAACGTGACTATATTGATTATCAGCAGTCTGCTAATGGTATCTGTTTGGATTGCAATTCGGTGGACATTCGGATTAATCGTACTTATAACCCTGATTTCGTTTTGCCTCGCATTGATGGAGGTATTACTTACTTGGAAGATAAAGGCAAGTTTGATATGGAGCAGAGGCGTAAGATGCTTGCTATCAAAAAGTCAACAGAAATAGATGTCAGGATGGTGTTCGAGAGGGACAACTGGCTAACTAAAAAACATGCTACACGCTACAGTGACTGGTGCAGACAGAAGGGATACCAGTGTTGCGTTGAGGAGATACCACCAGAATGGTTAAAGGGGATAAGGAAAGTCAAATAGTAGAGCTAGGACGTAATGATCTATTGGCAGCAATTGATGCAGCCGTGGTCTTATGTAAGAAAGCAGGGATCGGCCAAGTGTACGCTGGTATTAGAGACAGCGATCACTTAACATCTGAAGACAAAGAGATCATAATAGATAGTGTAGTACTAAGATTATACAAACCGGAGATACATTAATGAGTAAACTAACATATTTGGATATAGAGACTACCCCTAATGAGGGTTACTTCTGGAGGTGTGGATATAAGATTAGCATCCAGCCTAACAACATCAGCCGCGAACGTGCAATGATTTGTGCTGCGTGGGCACACGATGATGGTAAAATAGAGGTTGCAGATGACTTAATTTTATGGGATAATGGAGTTATAGATGACTCATTAATTGTAAAGAAATTAGCAGAGGCAGTAGAGGATAGCACAATACTAGTACACCATAACGGAGATAAGTTTGATATCCCTTGGATTAACGCTAGACTAAGATACCATGGGTATGATACAATTGGACCTAAGCGTAGCATTGATACATACAAGGTAGTCAAGAGTAAATACAACATGAACTCGTTTAGATTAGACTACGTTGCTAAGTACTTTGGAGTAGGACGTAAGATTAAGTCAGACTATCAGTGGTGGGTTGACATCATGGAAGATAACGAGAACTGTGATGCATCATTCGCTAAGATGGTGAAGTATAACAAGATGGATGTAGAAGTTTTAAGAGATGTATTTAAAGTAATCGAGCCAGATATTACATATAACTGGTACAACATTATTGAAGACATTAACGACCCTTGTGTAGGTTGTGGGCATGAAGGACCACATCAACATAGAGGTGTAGTACCTAATCAGACTACAGGCTACGAGCGTTATACTTGTAAGTCATGTGGTAAGTGGATGAGAGGACCAAACAAGAAAGAGCATAGAAGGAGAGTATTATGAAGACACTAGACGGGCAGATGATATGGACATCAGTGTTTGTTAATCAACTAACCCTACCAGATAAATCTGCAACGGAGGCTGCAGAGTTTGCAGATGACGCAGTAAACGAGTATAATGAGAGATGGGCTGCATTTAATAGTAAGCTACTTAATGGGGAAGAGCTTCATTCATTTGCAGAACCTGTATTTGACTTTGAGGCAGACATACCTGACATGGAACCAATAGACCTTACTGATCTTAAGGTAGGTGACAGAGTTATCTGCATTAAAGAGGACAAGCCCTATGTAGAGGAAGGAGCTACTGGTACAATAAAAATGATAACAGATCCCGTAAGTTACATGGTACTATGGGATGAGAATGAATACGTAAAAATAAGGGATGACCAGCCGAATACTATTTGGTACATTGACCCACGATACTTAGCAAAGGAGTAAGATATGGCAACAGGAATGAAATTTAGTTACAGATTACACGAGTCAAGTAAGATTGACAAGGACGCAGAGAAGCCTATGGCTATTACTACAGCAGTCTGCTTTCACTTAGATGATGAGTCACAGAAGATGTCACTTAGATTAAAGAGAGGAGACGAGGAGCCTGAAGAGTTTTTAGTAGAAGCACCTGCTATGATTGACTTCGCACGTCAGTTAATGGGTATTATGTCTTCAAGAGTACAACCACAAGGATAAATTAGATGATTAGAACTGATGATAGTCGTAACGCCTTGCTAACAGAGCAGGGCAGGGCGATGCTAGACAAGTTTTACTGTAAGAACGGAGAGTCACCACAGAAAACTTTTGCACGTATGTGTGAAGCGTTCAACGGAGGTGATGAAGAGTTAGGTAAGCGTATGTACGGTTACATCAGTAAGCAATGGATGATGTCAAGCTCTCCTCCACTATCTAATGCACCTGCTAAAGGAGAGAAGCCTAAGGGCATGCCTATCTCCTGCTTCCTAACATATGTAGACGACACACTAGAGAGTCTGATAGAGCATATGGAAGAGGTAGCATGGCTATCTGTCATGGGAGGAGGTGTAGGAGGACACTGGGAAGAGGTACGCTCTGTGTCTGACAAGGCACCCGGCCCTATACCTTTTCTAAGGGTAACAGATGCACAGATGGTTGCCTACAAGCAAGGTAGTACACGTAAGGGATCGTATGCTGCGTACTTGAATGATCATCACCCTGACATCATAGAGTTTATTAACTTTAAGATGCCCTCAGGTGGAGACATTGATCGTAAGTGTTTCAATTTGTTTAATGCAGTCAACGTATCAGATGCTTTGATGGGAGCTGGATTAGTTAATGGTAACTGGGATCTTATAGATCCTGATACCAAAGAAGTAGTGATGACTATCAAGGCACGTATTTTGATAGAGACTATCTGTGAGGTGCGGTATCGTACAGGTGGACCATACATTAACTTCATTGATGCCGCTAACCGTGGGTTACCACAAACACAAAAAGACTTAGGATTAAAAATTTATGGAAGCAATCTATGTAACGAAATACATCTTGCTACAGATATCAATCGTACTGCTGTTTGTTGCCTTAGCTCCGTTAATCTCGAATACTACGATGAATGGAAAGACACAAAAATGGTTCGCGATATTATCAGGTTTCTCGATAATGTGCTTCAGTTCTTCATCGATCATGCACCTGATGCTTTAAGAAAAGCAGTGTACTCTGCAGAGCGAGAGAGATCACTAGGCCTAGGAGCAATGGGATTCCATTACTACCTGCAGAAGAATAACCTACCATGGGAGAGTATATCAGCACAGATAGTTAACAAGGCTATGTTTAGACACATAAAGACTGAGGCACTGGTGGCTTCTTATGAGATGGCTAAGGAACGTGGTGTACCAGAGGATTTAAAGGGCTTGTACGTACGCAACGCTCACTTGTTAGCTATAGCACCGAACGCAAATAGTTCTATACTGTGTAACACATCACCTAGTATAGAGCCTTTGAAGTCTAATGCTTTTGTACATCGTACTCGTGTAGGCAGTCACCTGATCAAGAATAAATTCCTTGAAGAGGTACTAGAAGAAGAGTATGGTGAGAACTGTGATGATACGTGGGATAGTATTATTAACAACAAGGGATCTGTACAGCACTTTAAGTGGATGAGTCAGGACCACAAGGACATCTTTAAGACTGCATTCGAGTTAGATCAGCATTGGGTTGTACAACATGCTATTGATAGACAAATATGGATCTGCCAAGGACAGAGTGTTAATGTATTCCACCCAGAGGGTGTGAATAGATCAGTAGTATTGTCTACTGTGTACAGAGCATGGAAGGGAGGACTGAAAGGTCTTTATTACTTACGCACAGAGGCGTTTGAGAATGAGGACAAGGTAGGTCTACAAGTGGAGCGTCAGCCATTGTCTGATTTCGATGAATGTTTAGGATGTGAGGGGTAGATAATGAGTTTACTAGAAAACAGTGTTACATATAAACCGTTCCAGTATCAATGGGCAATGGATATTGCAGTCAAGCACGAGCAATCTCACTGGGGTGAGTGGGAGGTATCCCTGCAGGATGACGTAGATCAATGGAAGAGGGGTATCATCACACCAGCTGAAAAGGAGCACGTAACACAAATCTTACGTCTCTTCACTCAGTCTGATGTGGCAGTAGGTACTAACTACCTAGAGCACTACATACCAGAGTTCAGGAACAACGAAGTACGTGCTATGCTCACCTCGTTTGCTAACAGGGAGTTTGTACACCAAAGAGCCTATGCTCTACTGAATGACACACTAGGTCTAGATGAGGCAGAGTATTCAGCGTTCCTTGATTACAAGGAGATGAAGAATAAGGTGGAGTTTATGGGTAACGTAGACTCTCACACGCAGACAGGTAAGGCACTAGGGTTAGTACAGAGTGTTATCAATGAGGGAGTGGGGCTGTTCTCAGCGTTCGCTATGCTACTTAACTTCCAGCAGCACCAGAAGCTACTAGGCACTAACAAGATAGTAGAGTGGTCAGTACGTGACGAGTCTATGCATTGTCAAGGCATGCTAAAGCTCTTTAGAGTATACTGTGAGGAGCACCCACGCATTGTAAATGATGAGTTCAAGGGTAGGATCTACGACATGTTCAGGGAGGAAGTAAAACTAGAAGACAAGGTAATTGAGGGGGCTTTCCCTGATGGTAAGCCAATAAATGGGCATGGTCCTGACGACTATAAGCAGTACGTAAGGTTCCTTGCAGACAGACGCTTGATCCAACTAGGCCTGAAGAGTAACTGGCACGTAAGAAAGAATCCATTACGCTGGTTAGATTGGGTAATTGATGGAGATAGCTTTAATAATTTCTTTGAACAACGAAACGCAGATTATACCGCCAAAGGTATGACTGGTGAATGGGGGTGGGATACATGATGGTAGAGATTAAGAAACGACCAATGAAAGGTCAATGGGTAGAGATGTGGGTACATGCTGGTGTAATTTGGTCACACACTGTATCAGTAGATGATGAAGGTCATTTGCATTTTTATGACCATGAAGGGGAAGAATGGGAAGATGGGGATGGTGTTATGCAGCCTCCTGTAGAGCACAGGTACTTCATTAATGTGAGAGATCACTAATGGTAGTCTATATCAGAGCGATAAGGCAGGATATACCGTGGACTCACAGACACCCTAATAGTGATCAGTGGGTAAAGAAGACAGATATAGTTCAGTTCCATGTAAGTAGAGGGAAGCTGTACCTGTTCAGAGAGGACGGTAGTAACACTTGGTTTAAGCTAAGTGAGGTCGCTAGAATAGCGGTAGAAGATGATAATATACAAAAGGAGAGTGTAGCATGAGATGTTGTAGCATAGAAATAACAGTAATAGTAATAGCTTTTATATTTGCATTAGTATTTGGGGTAACCTTATTGATATTCTAAAAGGGGAGTAGCAAATGGACAAGATAGAAATATTTACAAGACATTTCACTGAAAGATTAGAAGAAACATCTAGGCATGCAGATAATGCAACTGTAACCAGAATAACTGTACGCGTAGGCGATGAGGAATTTAGTACGCAGTTTTTAAATGACTACGTAACAAAGTATGAGTTAGCTGGTAGATTGTTAGAGTTAGCTAAAGAAGTAGCTGCAATGCCAATCAAAAAGGATTAGCAATGGATAAGTATAGAGTAAAAAGCAATTCTTACTATTGGGCAAAAATAGACGAGGGCGAGAGTTGGGAGCCAGTAAGGTTTTATATTTGGGAAGGTAAAGGATGGCTCGAAAGGATTAGTTTTGGTCACACGCCTGTCTTTATTAATCATGGCGGTATATATCCAATCATAGCTCCACTAGAACCACCAAAAGAATTGAAGCCTAAATCAATCGAGGAACTATTGCCGGTTGATGAAAAGTTTGATGATGAGGTCGGCAAGGCAGTAATGTCAGTGATGGGTGAAGCTAAACCACTACCAGATAAGGAAGAATAAGGTTGTCAATGAGGTTGTCAATGATTAGTCTTCCAAGTGCCTTATACACAAGTCGTAGTGTTTCACTACTTCCTGATGATTGGCAGCATTCTCACGGTTGGCAGTGGATAGGTCTTGAATCAAGCCCACTACTTCACCAGCTGTCCCAGTTGTTAGAGGAGGGAACTCAGTCCTACCCTTCTCTGTCAATTCAGTTGGTAGACTCGGGCACGTTTTCTGAGATAATACGGTTGACGAGCTGCATCCCTGTATCATCAAGGCACTCACTAGCACCAGCATCACTTTCCACATACTTTATAACCTCCTGAACCTCTTTAATAGTCCTTACATTGTTCTTTAATTTATCAGCGTAGAACTCTTCTAGTGAGGCTACCCTCTGATCATTGAATATACGTTCAGCTTCTAAGGCCTCCTGTACGGCTATACGGAGACTTTCCTCATACTCTATACGTTGAGACTGCTTTCCATAGAAGTACCCACATAACCCCACACCTATAACGACTGAGGCCATAATAAGTGCCTTCAGTGGAATGAACTTCTTAATTAACGGTAATAATGGTATCATTTTCTCTTCACGTCCTCCCAAGTTGCCCCAGCAACATAGAATCCTATGATAGATCCCAGTGTCATTAACCCTACAGATGTAAAGGTATTAGCTGCAACGGTTGTTACCTCTTTAAAGATGATATACGAGATGATCCCCATGATCCAGCCAGAGACTGTGAACATGAACCGTCTGCGGTTCTTCCAAGAGGGTTTATTTGTATCCTGCATAGGAACTTGAGTAATGGTTTCCGTCTCCAAAGTGTCCTCCCCATGAATTACCTTCCCGCATAGATTCCCAGTGCTCACCTAACGGCTTGTGTGCCTCTGTAGTGGTCTGATACACTCCACCTATGAAAAGGTTAAGGTCTAAGGCTAATCTCTTCTTATGCAATGAATAGCGATGTGAGTAGCTACCTTTATCACCCCAGTTTCCATGTACCCTAGCGTCCCTGAAGCCATCACCGATGGTTAGTTCGTACCCTTGTTCGTATGCCCAGAGGATTAGCTCTGCGATATCCTTAGTGAAAGTACGTTGTTGTTTACCTAGACTCATTTCTGATTCTCTCCGATTCTACACCTTTCTGTACTTGTACCCATTGGTACACGTCTTTGGTATAGCCTTTGATCTCTTCCTGATTCTGTTTGATCGTCACAATCTGCTCTTGCTGAACTGCCACATCTGTGGCGGTACCATTCACCTTGTCATTTACTACAAGGAATGAGCCTGTGTTAACGAGAGCACTTGCCATAGCAACGATAGCAGCAACTAATAGTACCCGTGGGTCTGTAAATATATCCATCTATAAAGCTCCTTGGTCTTTCATTCTTCTTTTTCTCCTTGTTTCTCGTGGGCCTGTGCCTGCAGCATGTCCTGCAACAGCTCCGTATCTCACGATTTCAACACCATTTTTCTCTAGGATAGTTGACCACTTCTTAGTCTCAGCAACGGTCATTTGTTTCTTGTTCTGTATTCTCTTTCTAAATGCCATCAAGTCTACGTTGTATAGTGACTCAATCTCAATCTTAGCGATTGAACTATATCTCATCTTCACACCAGCTGTGGCTAATGTACGTGCTGAGAAGTTGACCATGTTATCACGACCATACTGTACGTTTCTGTATTGAGCTAATAGACTCGGGAAGGAAGTACCGAACGTCTGCTTGATGAATCCTTGTGATCCAATCTCTTCTGCAGCCACTTGGTTTACTTTCTTAACGCCTAGGACAGTCTTATATGTATCAGTTACATTGACCATATCCTTGTACATCTTTGGTCCCATTAGAATCTCTAAGTTCTTCTTGTTCTTCTTCAGATAAGCACTTAACTTAACTGGGTCAGGTGTACTGATCAGATCACCATTGAAGTCTAGAACAGTTTTAGTATCATCATATATCTTCTTAGCTACGTGCTGTGCCATACCTTTACGTGCTGACTTACTCTTAGAGACTGCAGTACGCATCATCTTAGCTGCCTTGCTGTCCTTAGATTCAACAGCTAGTTTAGTTGCAGCATCAAGGTCACCATCTTTAATGTGAACAGCGAACATCTGAGTCTCTAGTACCTTCTGTCTATTAAGCTGATCTTTTTGTGCCTGCTTAAGTATAGCCATAGACTCGTCAGCATTAGATAACTTCTCACGTAGTCCGGGGAACTGATCTATGATATTAGAATACTCTCTTACAAATACTTTAGATTGTCCCGGTCTAATAGATCCGGTAGCTTCGTTGTATACTTTCTTAGCAAACCTTTCATACAGAGTTGCCTGTAGTTGCTCCCATGCATCTACGTTCTGTGCATACTTACCGAACATCTTCTCAAACTGAGTAGAGAAGGTAGCTGAACTTCTTCCACTATTAGGGCGTACCAATTGATTGATTACATCCTCAGGTGCTACCTTATAGTTGCCGCTATCATCAACTCGTGCTATGATATCACCAGCTCTACCTTCAAACTTATCTACTACATTCTGGTGCCACCATTGCTTAGCCTCACGATAGGCTTGGACTGCGTTAGCATCAGTTGAGTTTTCAATCTCATCTAGTACACCACGTTTAGTTTGTGTCCATTGCCCGTAGCTATCTAACTGACCTGCACCCTCGATCTCTTTGATTACACGTTGAAGAGCAGCAGCATCTTGCTTGTTGCCTTGTGCCTTGGCTTTAGCCCATTGCTCACGCATAGCTTTAAGGTGCCCACGTAGTTCATCAAATGACATACGCACAGCTGTCTCACCACCTCCTACCATTTTACTTAGCATAGGATCGTTGATCTTAATACCAGCATCAGCCATGGCTACAAGAGAGCTAGGTGCATCAGCAGGTGTTCTATACCGTTTAGTATCACGGATGATGCCATTGGCAATAGAAGATGGATGATTGATAGTAACTTGGAAGTTACTTATCTCAGGACGTTGGAATAAATTAGATCCATAATCTTTAGCGTCACTATATAGTTCCTGATACTTCTGTCGTACCCAGTCACCACGTAACCAAGACGATTCATTGTTCTGTAGCTTACCAATCTCGGTAGCTATTTCAGCTTGAGTCTTTTGCATTTCTACATCAAGTCTAGCAGTTGCCTTCGTTAGGTCACCACGAACTTCTTTTAATATCTTAGCACCCTTGGTGTCAGCTGATCCGTATATCTTCTCAGAAGCTTTGTTTAATGCTCTGACGTTAGATGCTTGGTGAGCTGAGTGTACACGAGACGCAGCTACATCCTTAGTGATAGCTCTCTCCATAGATACAGCAGCAATATCACCAGTAGCCTCACCTAGACTTAGGTTAAGACCTTCATATCTCTTTTCTAGGTTAATAGCACGTTCTACTCTACTAGCAACACTCGCACTACCTTGTGCCACGTCATCAGCAAACGAAGCAGATGCCTTGTTCATTGATGCTTTAGCTTTAGTCTTAGGTGCAATAATATCAGTAACAAAGTTCCATGACCCTGAAACAAGTCTAGAACCTATATTGTAAACTGTCTTAACACCTTTAGCTGTACCTGCTACTGGCTTAGTGACACCTTTAACTGCAAGAGATGTAGCACCCTTACCGAATTTAGTAGTAGGGAGCCAAAACATTGCAGCCTCTGCACCAATGAAAGCAGCTTTAGCGTTAGTCTCTGATCCACCTGCAGCAATTACTGCATCATAAGCAAGACCTGATGTATAGTCCTCTACGAATAAACCAGCCTCACCAACTACCTGTGCCATGTCTTGACCTTTAATAGTCTTAGGGGCGTAAGTGAACTTCTCCATTACCTGTTGGAATACATCCTGAGCTTTTTGCATAGCAGCATCGCCTGCTTGCTCATCTTGACCAGCCAAGTTCTTTATAGTACCCATGAAAGATTTATCTTCCTGAGCATCCCACTGTTCTTTAGCACCCGCAACTGCACCACCTGCTATTGCAGCAGGTAAACCAAGCATACTAGATGCCATCATCTTAGCTGTCTCATACTGACCAGCAAGTGTGTATATCTTATCCGCAATAAACTGTACGGGCTGAGACTCATCCAGTACATCTTGTGTGAACTCTTGTTCTGCCTGTCGTGTTTTATGCTTAGCATCAATAGCCTTTAGCCTATCAGCAGTAGGAACAGACACATTCTCATATGTCTTGCTCTTTACTTCCTGTGCCTTAGGGTCTGAGAGTCCATTCTCTCTAGCCAAGTGCTTAGCCTCTATAGCAGCTAATCTATCTTGTAGTTTATCTCCTTCCATGATATCCCTTCATCCAAGCGTCTGCAATTTCACGCTCATTAATTAAGTTAGGATCAAAGTTGGCATTTTCCTCCTGCTCTATATCAATCCAGTCATCCTTAAACTGCTTGAAGGTTTGCCACTCGCCTCCCGGCATTACACGCATCACTCTAAAGTTTCTACCGTACTTGTCTTCAAATCTAGACTCAGCTATTTCATAAGGTAGGCCTGAAGCCAGAGCCTCATCATACATGCGTTGCTTCTCTTGTATCAACTCACTATTAGCTACATGATAGTCCATACGCATTGCGTTAGCTTTCTGGGTGTTACCCATGTTACCTTCAGCAGCTTGCATTACAGCTAAATCTTTATCAGATATCTTAGGAGAAGTCTTAATCTGCATAGCAAGGATCTCTTTCATCGCTAGATCCATTTGTTGTTGCTTAGGTAACTTTTCATCTTTATACCAATCTGAAGTTAAGAAGCTTAGGCCCGGTAGGTCAGATGTAATACCACCTAGCATGTCAAAGAAAGGTCGGGCTTTACCAGTCTGTACACCTTGTTGGTATAGAGATAGTGCTATATCAGCTTGTTGTGCTACTCGATTAGCCATCTGTGCTTCTTCGTATAACTTAGTAGTTAAGGTAGCTGATCGTTTCATTATTGTAGATTGTGACGACTCAGGTAGGCTTCTAAATAAAGCAGCCTTTTGTTCTGGTGTAGCGTCTGGCCCAAGCAGGCTTATAGATGCCTCATCAGCAGCCTTATAGTTACGTTCATCAATCTGTGATTGTATATCAGCACGTCTCATCTCAGCAATAGTTTCAGCATCTTCTGCTTCAGCTTGTGCTTTAATTTTCTTATACTGAAATAATTCTTTATTTTGATTAGCACTAATGACAGCACCTTCAGTCTGTGCCTTAGTTAACTCTATGTTAGCTCGCTTCTGTCCTGTAGTAAGCTCTAAGTCATCGCGTAGATTCTCTAGGCGAATGCGTTTATCAGCAATAGACAAAGCCGCCCCAGCTCTATCTAATTGTCTGTCTTTATAGTCTTCTTGGATAGTGTAGTTTTTGAGTTTAGTATTTTCTACTCTCTCATTACCAGCTGCCCAAGGTGTCTTTGCAAATATATTATCGCTCATTAGTGTAACCTCGCAAATTGTGATATTCCACTTGAATTAGTTCCGAATCCACCACCTGAATTATCAGCTCCGGGACCGCCCGGTGCGTAAGGGCTACCAGCATCATTACCAGATGGAGGATTAGAGTTACTACCTAACAGACTTGATATAATCTGCTCAAGCATTCCACCAGAGCTTTGTTGTTGCTGTTGTTGTCCCGGTAGTACTAGGTTACCACCCGGATTAGGTATGGCTCCACCAGTAGCTTGGTTAATCAATCCAGCGTAATCAGAGTACTTACCGTGCTCTAGTAAAGCTAATTGTGTACCAGCGTTAGATGCTGCCTGTGCAGCTGCATTACTACCAGAGGATAGATCATATAACTTCTGGAACTCAGAGTCATATGCAGCCTGTGCGAAGTTCTGTCCGTACTCTGCAGCAGCTATTAATGCGTTACCTGATCCTGCTAGACCTCCAGCATCTGCAGCTCTCTGCATTGCTTTCTGTCCTTGGTCAAATCTGAACTGGTATCCCGGTAACTCTGGTACTCTTTGAGATGGATCAGCCATCAAAGCACCTAGTTGGCCTGCGAAAGTAGATCGTTGATCAGCCAATGGATCTGCTAAGTCAATAGCTCTATCTCTACCTGACTTAATCTCATCTCGTACTTCGCCAGTTGAGTGCTGAGATAGGTAACCAGAGGCTAATAAGCCTAAGAGTCCACCTAATTGGCCTCCTTGCTGAGGGGCTTGACCCCCTTGTTGAGGGACTTGACCACCTACTGTCTGATATGTACCACCTCCACCTGCAGGTGCTCCACCTCCACCAGAGGTAGGTGCGAATCCCGGAGTAGCTCCACCCCGTCCTGAGCCAAGTAAGCTGTCTAACAAGCCTAACTGACCACCACCAGAAAGTATTTGTCCTAGATTGCCGCCTGTTATACCTGATAGTATGTTTCCAATACCACTAGATTGTCCACCAGTAGCTACATTAAGTAGATCACCTAGCTGTCCAGCTTTGCCTCCACCACTTAAGAAATCAGTGAGACCTCCTGTGCCACCCTTAAAGATGTCACCAAGGCCATCACCTAAATTACTAAAGAGATCAGACCCACCTTTAAATAAATCGTTTATAAAACTCACGTTACCTGCTCCATTAGTTGCTCCTGCTGTAGATGCCGCACCAAGGGGGTTAGTACCACCACCAGCTGCATCCCAAATTGACCCTGCTTCACCAACCTTGTTGGCTCCTGCTCCTGCTATCTTACCACCTACAAATGCTTTACCAGCATCTAGGGCTATATCTTTTATTCCACCACCTTGTATACCAGTGCTTACGGCTGACCCAATGGCTCCACCTACGGGACCACCAAAAGCTGTTCCAGCTATGGTAAGTAACTGAGGTGCAAGCGCACCAACGATAGAACCTAATCCAGTCTTCTTACGACTACGACCACGCCTGTATTGATATGCAGCGTCTACTACTTGACTTGCTACACCAAATAGTTCATCTTTTGCTTGTGCTTGACCTACTTTAAGTCCGTAGACTGCCTTTTGATTGTCAGTCATCTGATCGTATACACCCTGTTCTACGAATGCACCGTTAAGCATCTGACCAGTTACTTTCTCACCCCTTGTGCCATATAGGGGACGTACTCTACTTTGTGGGCTTCTAGTAGCTGGATTATTCTGAGCACCATAAGGGCCAGAACTCTGCCCACCACCACCTGTAGGCTTTGTAGTTGACCAATTATTACCGTAAGGACCACTTTTATATTCTTTAACTTGTTTAGTTTTCCAATACGACGCTGAACCGTCAGCTTGCTGGGAGAACCCGGTATATAGATCTTTTCTTTTGTTGAACATGCCAGCACGAGCTAGACTGAATGGATCAAAGTCACTCTTACCCATATACTTGGCAAGTTGTCCACCACGAGAACCATTGGTCTGTCCATATGGTCCTGTCTGCTTTACATCTTTAGGGTCAACCCAACGATTTTGACCGGCAGCTCCTTGAGCATACCGAGCAGTCTTCATGTAATCAGAATTCTGCCAGTATTCAAACACCTTCTCTGTCGTGGATTTATCTACACCAGATTTTGATGCGGCATATACCCATTTACCACTACCAAGAGGATTACTACCTTTGGTTAGCATGCCGAAGTCGTTATACTGTTTGTAACCTAAGTCAGTACTCATTATTCAATTATTTCCCAAGAAAAAAAGGTATTCCCGTTTACATCACCTACTGTGGCAATACTGAATGCTGTCCCTGATATAGCATCACCCCTCATACCGGGATGAATTGTATCCCCTTCTTCTACTGACACCACGCCACTGGTGCCTGACAAATAAAAGATTTCATCATTAACGGCTATCGTCTGCCATCTATTAGGTAAGCCTGCTCGCGGGTCAGCCGTTGACTGATCCCAATAATCATCACCTGCTTCTAAGGACGCATTAACTAATAAAGCTTGTTCGGCTCTGTATGTTTCAGACCCGCTGCCTAGATCCCATGTACTGGACATACCGAATCTTATCCGCTTAACCCCTGATGGGATTCGCAGGACATGTTCTCCGTTCTCACCTCCGGTACGATCAAACATCTGATATGTATCAAAGATAGTTGTATCATACCCTATCGGGACGAACTCCCCATCAGTAGGTAAGTCTGAACTAGTATAGCCATACGTGGTATTATCTGTAGTAACTAAGCCACCCCTAAATTCCTGTGCTTCAAATACAGAGTTGAACCACTGGGACCAATGCCAATTAAACTCTTTGATGTACGTTGGTGGTGGATCTATAAATAAAGGCATTACTTAATATACTCCAAAGTGAACCAAGTGTTTACACCACCTTGTATGGTGGCAACGTGGGTAGAGGTCAGAAATTGTTTAAATCTCACCTTTATTTTATCCCCCGGGGTTACATTTAAGATGGGGATAGACTGGTGTGCTGAATGTGTGTTATAGTTCTCAAAGAAGTTATTTACTTCTGGTACCGGGTCAGTGTATCCACTACCACTATCTATCTCTACAAATATTTGAAACTGTGCAGTCGATACAGTGATAGTATCTATCATCACATTAGCATCAGTTCGTATACGTGTAACACCGTCAGGTATTGTTATTACAGATTCGTTACTAACTACTTGGTGTAGCTGGTCTTTGTCAGCGTCTACGGTTTCATACTCAAAATAGAAATCCTGATTAGTAGAGCTGGTTAATGATATGTCATCTCCAATGTATCCAATGAATCCTCTGAAGCCTAACAAGTTGTACAACTTCTCAGCCCATTGAATATGTTTATCAGTAAAATCTAACCGAGCTAACGGTGGTGGTAGATTTTCTGTAGCCACATTTACTTCCCTATGGAATAGGTAAGATTCATATTTTCTAAAAAGGTTCTTACAGTACTCGAACCACCTAAGTAGAATGCTCTTTGCCTTGATGATCCTAACCCCTTTTCAATGAACCTGAAATCTTTAAAATCAATAGTTCGTTTGTTAGATACAGTATTAGTCTCGTAGAAATCATCAGACCAATAGAAGTCTATGTCAATATCAGCGTCACCTAAGTTCTGCTGGTGTGATCCATCTATATCTACTTCCTTCCAAAACTTTCTCTTACGTGTGCCCATAGTTAAACTAGGCATGCGTATTAGCCATGTAATGGCTTGTGCTGTAGTAGATGTTTGTGTCTCATTAGTATCATCTTGTACTAGCTCAGATAGTAACCCCTTAAAGTAAATAGGAGTACCTTGGAAAGTCATAGCCATGTTACTTGATGTAGTAGCTACAACATCAGGTTGTAAGACTGCACTAGCTGAGTCCCATGAGTATAAAGCACCGTACTTGATATCAAACCATACTGTATCAATTACCTCTGGGTCAGGAGTAGCTGCATCATTAGTAGTTGATCTATCGTTAACTTGGATGATACATATCATATGTCTATCTGCAACGATTAAGCCGTTCACGTACATGATGCCAGCACCTTTGACCATTGCTTCTATCTTGTAGTTAGTTCGTTCATCAGATATCTTCTCAAGTCTGAAGTCCTCAAGCTTATACAAGCCATAGTCTCCACCTTCTGATTTACCAATGAAGTATATAGTATCTCCTACTCGTGTAACCTCTGTCACACAACCTACAGTGTAGAATAAATCCTGTCTGCGTCTAAGTGGTGATCCATTAGGGTTAGCGTTATCATAGAAAAACTCTATTGATCTGTCAGTGAAGGCTACAATGTGGTCATGGTGTGACTCAATCATTTGTAGTTCAGCTTCTTGTCTTTCAACTGATATAAAGTCTAGGGCATCCTGTGATGTAATATCACCTGATGCTGTGTTATATATTCTAGCGTTAGTTTTAGTACCGTAGTATACTTTGTTATTTAATACTACACATCCTCTGGCTAAGTCAGTTGGTACATCAACATCAGCAACCTCTGTCATGGTGCCTGATCCTGATAGATCAAATTGCCATAACTTATCGTTGACATGATCTACAATAGCTAATTCATCTGGACCTGACTGTGCAATATATACTTTGTCGTGGCTATCAGATGAAGTAAGTGTACCAGTAATGGTAGTGGATGCTTCAGTTAAGAAGCCACCATCATTTACCTTGACTGTGGATGCGTCTGTTCCAACAATGCTAACAACGCGACCAGCTTGGTCTCTGAAGATGCCTCTTCCAATTCCTGAGCCTGAAGCGGAGATATTATTCTGTGCGGCTTTGATTGGAGGTCTTTGTGTTGCTTTTGCTGTTTGGTCATTGGCTCCCCATATTATCATGTTAACCATCTCTGGGCCTGCATCTCTGCGGTCAGTAGCGGTTATATATTGAAAGTCTGTAGCTCGTGCAGACGCCCCAGCGGATATATTATAGTCGTTAGGTATAACTGATTCATCGAATCGTTGGATACCTGCAACTATTGGTACCTTTTTAGTTCTCACTAGTCGCCTCTCATGTTAGGCTCAAATTCAGTACCTGCCTCATCTACATCAGCACTAGATGCCATCCAGTATGCCTCAGTGAACTGCTCCTTGATTCTATTATAAGTAGCTGCATCAACACCATACTTACTAGAAATAGCCATAGCTAGACCAAGTGAGATAGCCCAGTACCACTCTTGAGGGTAGTCTACATCGTCACTAGCAGCATCAAGATCCTCTAGTGTACGCTGTACCCACATGACTATGTAGTCTGATACATCAGATGGCTCAGGCCATATACGTACTCGTGTGAGTCCTAGCTCTGGTCTGTAATAAAAGTTAATCGGTACACCATCAGTAGTCTTATCTGATAACTGAGTGTACTCATCCAATGATAATAAGTTCATTGGTATATCAATCCCGTTCTTATCTCGTCTAACAGCTGTTATAATCTTCATAGGTCTGTTGGCGTCTTCTGCTGGTGTCCAGTGATATACTGTGTTACCTACAGAAGTAAGGCTTGGTACATCAGCACTTAAAGGCCATGCTGTTCCTGCTCCTACACCCACAGTAGTATAGTGCATAGAACCATCATCTAGTTCAATAGCTATGTTATCTGCGTTAGCAATACCTCCAGCTGCAGCTATCTGTATTACTCCAGTACCACCATTATCTAGTGCTACTGCTACAGTAGTCTGATTAACTGTTGTAGATAAATTAGCTGTAGTTCCAAGTAGATACTCGTTAGTGTCTTGCTGTAAGAATAAGTGAACCTTCTGTATAGCAAAGATGTTAACCTCGTCATTCTGCCATGACTTTAACATTAAGTTTAGTGTACGAGCACAAGTAGCTAAGTCAGCAGTACTAGGTGTACCGCCTAAATCAATAGCACCTACCTGCTCCATTGCCTCTTGTATGAGGTCATCTCGCGTTGCCCCAAAATCAATTGATCCACTTGTTGCCATATCTTATCCTATTAGTTTATCCATTGCTCACCCTTAGTACGGGTAAGGTTAGTAAGGTATGTGTAGTCTTCTGGTAGCTCTATATTCTGTAGATGATCCCAGTTTGTGACAAGATACTCACCTTGTGTTACCCAATGAGGGTGTACATATATCTTTGTGTGTTTAATCTCTAAGTCATTAGTACAAGTGTATCCAATTAAATCTCTTGGATTACTCTTAGATACCTCATCATAGTACTCGTGATACTCGTTCTCTGGCTGATGATTCTCATCAAAGTTCTGTCCTATCCATTTACATGTACCTTCAGCTCCTTGGATCTTAGGTAACTTATATGGAGGTGTCCAAAGTATCTTCCATTTAACTATGCCTGAGTCCATATGTAACTTCATACAATAATGGTCTGCAGGGCCGTGATACCATTCTGGTGCATTAGGGCTATAGACAGATATGATATTCTCTTCTCTATCCTCACCGTATGGCTCACTCTCACCAACCAAAGTACTATTAGCAATCTGCCAAGCGTACTGAGGGAAAGCTATCATAGCCCTCTCTATTATTGGTCTAGCATTCTCACCGAATGATTCATATATACTACGTACTACCTTCTTATCTACTAATAAATGATGCCACAACATTATCCAAGACTCCTTCCTCTGCGTTTATTTTTACCACCCAGCCTATGTCCTTTCTTGGCTCCTGATGGTATGCGATCTATCTCTGGTACTATTATCTCCCCTTGTAAATCTATCCCATTATACATGTGAGCAAATTGGGATCTATCTGGCTCATCAATCGTGCCATCTGGATTCGGTAGAATCTGGATAGCTTGATTGTACATCTGGAGTATAGCGAACCTCTTGTTTCGCGTATCGGCGGCCATGGATTACGCCCACTCATTACGTTGTGCTGTTGTTGCGTCATCAGACACTGCTGCTGTTGCTACTGATGTAGCTCCATTATCAGCTCTTAGTGTGGCTGTAGTTGAGGTCTGCTCTAGTTGATTACGTGCTAACATGAATAACCAGTTGACCTTATCAGCTAATGTAGACGTAGCCGCTGGTACTCCAGTTAATTCAGCTACTGTATCAGTTCTAATTACATCTACCACTTCAGCATTTACATCAGCTGCTGATAGGTTATTTAATGCAGCCACTTCTGCACCTGTAGCTGCGTCATAGTCAGTTAGTGCTGTATCAACTTCAGCATTTATAGCATTGAAATATCCGGTAGTGAAAACAGTGTTAGCAAATGCATTAGTTGCTACTTTACTTGCACTAATAGCATTATTCGCTAGTACTACTCCACTTGTACCTGTATCATCAAGAATACTTGCAACTTCTGATGCTATTTCCCCGAAGCTCCCAGCTGCTACATGATCAGCTTGTGCTTCATCCCATACTTGGTCTGCTATGGCTGTTGTTGATAGTGCCTGAGCATAACCAACATATGCTTGGTCAATATATATTGTAGCACTGGTTAATCCTGACGCAGCAAACCCTCGTATTCTAACCTTACCTAGATCTGCTCCAGTTCCAGTATGAGCTACTAATAAGTTGAATGTTATTAAGCCATCAGTAGAGCTATTCGATCCTACTAAGTCAGCTACTTGTTCCCATGCACTCCCAGCCCAGTTCCATGCAAAAACTCCTAGAGTATCATTAATTCCATTTAATCTACCCCACATGTTTACACTCTCAGCGATACCAAAAGTTCCTACATCAAACTGATAGTAGAACTCCATTGCACCAGCTGAATCTGATACTTCATGGTATACACCATCTTTCTGATCAGTTACAGCATAGGTATTAACTTCTGAGCCTGTAGTAAGTAATTGGCTTTCAGCTACTTGAGATATAGCTGCTGTACCCGTAGCGATATTACCTATCAATCCTTCTAATGTAGTAAATCTGGCAGGGTAATCATCAGTCTGTAATTCATTTGTATCAACTAGTATTGCGTCAACATTAGTATCAATAGTATCTATCTTACCTTCAATAGTAGTTAGGGTACCCGGAATATCATCAGTCTGTAGTTCGTTTGTATCCACTAAGATACTAGCCACCTCTGTAGCTATCTCACCGAATGATCCAGCTGTTACGTGATCAGCCTGTACCTCGTCCCATACTGCATCGGCAACAGCCGCTGCTGTAGGAGCAGTACCTGCTGCTGCGGAAGCTATAATTCTAATTGTATCACCTACAGCCATTGTAAATACAGCTGGGTCAGCTGACAGTGTAACTGTCTTAGTTGATCCTGTATAGTCAGATATAATACCTACAGCTTTCTGTACAGCTGTGACTGAATCTTCTATTACACATATCTGATCATTATATGCATCATTATCTGCAGAACCTGCTGTCAATGTAAAGCTTGTCTGTGACGCAAGTGTTGCAATAGTTGTTTCTTGTAGTAATTGTGGAGGTGTTCCACCTGCACCTGTTACCCATGAAGCGTCGCCACGGTCACGTATTGCTTGTAATGATTCAGTTGTATTGACATAAGTATCCCAGTCAGCTGTGGCTGAGCTAGACACTAACTGTGCTATAATAGAGTTGTCTACTACATCTGTGCCTGTTACTGCGGCACCTACTAAGTGATCTAGTCCTAACGCAACCAACGCATCATTGACTTCACTTTGGACTTCAGCATCCCAAGCCGCGTTCCAAGGTACAGCCGTAAGACCAGCACCTGCAGTTCCAACCTGAGTTTGTAAATCTTCAGTGTCTGCTTGAATCCCATCTAATTCTGCCTGTAAGGTTGTTCCTGTGTCTACTAATATTAGATCTACATTACCGTCAATTACTGCAATCTCGTTATCAATAGTAGTAAGAGAAGCAGGAATAGTAGTACCAGTATCAACAAGTATCGCATCTACAACACCGTCTATAACTGCTATTTCATTGTCAACAGTTGTAAGGGCTGCAGCAGTAGCAAGACCTGATTGTATCTCTGCTACAGTTGGAATACCGGCAGCAGATGCACCAAATAGGTCATCATATACAGCTTCTTCTAGTACCCAGTAAGTCTTCCATACTGGTAAAGTATTAGCTGGTTGATGTACGTTTATAACCAGCTCACCAACAGTATTAGTATCAGTAGCATTAAGTGTACCACTATACCAACCATCAGAGTCGTGTGTAAGACCACCTGAGTTCTTAGCTCCAAAGGCTGCACCGTCTTTTGAAAGTCTGACATCAGTGTTAGCTAATGTAAGAGCTGTTTCTTCTGTTACACCATCAGTAATATCTAGGAATGGGCCTATGCGTATATCTTGTGATGTTGATTGTCTTAAAAACATATGTATTATCCTGAATGATGTTGTTGATGGTGTCGTCTATATGAGTTTACTAATAGCGGTATTGTGGTTCCACCACCACCACCCCCTGCGTCATTAAATAATGCTGCCCAGTGCAATACAGTTGATCCGTTAGAATCGTTATCAGTAGATATAGTAGCTGTATTACCATCAGCACCATCTTTATACTCCATACGACCATGCCAACCGTAAGATGGGCCAGTATCATCATCATATGATTGTGTTTGGTTAGTGCCTGTAGTATAACTAACGCCTGTATCATCAGTAAAGGTGATAGATGATATCATCTCATCAGCCGCAGCTGTGGCGAGTGTTATAGTAAATGTCTCAGGAGTATTATACCCTAATGAATAGCTGCCTGTACCAGAGTCTTTTATTGGTGTAGTTTGATCAACACCTGTAAACGATGACGTAATAAGAGATATTTGATCTCGTGACGAAGGAAAATTAGCTGTTACTGTATCTGTAGCTCCAGATCCTGCTGCATGGGTGTAGACATAAAACGAGCTAGCATTGTTGTTCTCATCAGCATATTGCTGAGTAAAATTCTCTGGTGTAGCTACGTCCCATTGTACGCTACTAATAGCAGCAGTACCAAATACGAACGCTTCTACTTGAGCTACTAAAAGTACATCTGTACCACTAAAGTTAGTAGATGCGATAGATAGTGACGAAGCAAAAGTAGTCTGGACAAATAGACCTGAGCCAGAAACTGTGCCGTATGCAACAGCCATTAGCTTGGTGCCACTGGACTGCGGATCTTTTGTACCTTATCTACTAACACATCTAAATCCATACGTATAGGCTCATCCAATTCAAGTATTGTAGCATTAGGTCTTATTAGCCTAAGAGTGCTACCTACCTGTGGATCTAATCCTGCAGTTAAAGTTGTGTACGCGGCTTTATTACCAAACTGGGTAGTAAACTCCCCGTCAGTGACATCGCAAGCTGCTCCTTGTACCCAAGTATTCCCACCATCATAGGATACCTCAGCACCTATTTTATACAATACCTTACTCTCTCTCTTATTTACAATTAAAGCTCTGTTCACAGCTAAAGTATAAGCACGTATATCAGATCCAATCTGTACAGCAGTAGATCTAATATCTGCTCTAGCTGTAGGCACTTGAATATCAATTACATTTTTATATGTTCTTGCAGGCATCTCTTATTTCATCCATATTCTGTGGTAAAGCTAGTAGAGGGTGCTTATTAATATTTCTAACATGTAATTCTTTATATATTGGCTCCCCAACAAAATCATAAAATGCTTGTGCATACTTCTCTGGTATAGATGATAACATCTTACCTTGTCGCATTTCTTCTAGTTCCCAAAGCATATCTACTTTAGATTTAAGTACTTCATCTCTTTCTTTGCGTAATCTTACAGCGTCAGCTACAATGCCTGTATCTAACTCAAAGCATCCATCTGCTCTTTGGTAATTCAGCATGCATTGTGCTGCAGCTCCCAGTACGTAGTCCTTTAGCCACAGACCCATCTTAGGGTAAGGTGCATCAAGTATACTTGGGCCTGAATGTGCCATACCATGGTCTATCTGGGTGTGTATAATAAAGTGCTTCTTGTAGGGGAATTTCCATTCCATATCAGCAAACAATTCATCATATGTACCCTTCCAAGGATGGTAAGTCTCATGCCCTATATGAATATAGGGATGCGATTGTAAGGCATCACATACCATGGTTGACCCAGTTCTATACTGGGATAAGAAGATGTATCTATTAGCCATTTAACAAAGCTTGTGCGTCTATAATACGCTTAGCTTTAGCTTCTACTTCACGCTCACGTTCTGCTAACTTAGCTTCACGAGAGTTAACTTCTCTAACTGTTTCTTTGAAAGCTCTCTCTGCTTCTTCAAATGCAGCGATTCTATTTTCAAGTTCTTCGTTAGATATATCTAAATCATATTCACTATTTTTAATTTCTTGTTCTCTAGCTTCTAGCTCACCTAAGTAATCTCGGTTCTTTTGATCTTGCTCACGTACACGTTGATCTAATACTTGTGAGGCACGTTGTACCTTCTGTGATTGCTCTGCTACCTTAGCAGTTTCTTCCTGAATATAATCACCTAGCTTCTCAAGTTCTACAAACGCAGAGAAATACTCTTCTGCTTTAGTTGTGTACTCGATCAAAGGTTGAAGTAATTCTTCTGTCTTCTCAGGGTTACGTATTGCGTTAATTAGATTAACAGCATCAGGTAAGCCTTTAACTGTACTTGGTGGCTTAAAGCCCATTGGGTTATTACTCATGCTATTCTCCTATTGCTTTAACTTAACGACGAGTTGAATGTCATAGGACGAGTTAGCAGCTCCACCTAACGTACTAAGAAGTAAGTCTCCAGTTTGACTAGAACCGTCACTATGGAGACCGCCAATAGCAGTAAAGTCAACAAAGTTATCTCCTTGCATTCTGAGGGCTTCTTCATCAGTACCATCATCCCATTCTAAAATTACTGTGTCGTATCCTGATATAGACCATGTTGCTTCTAAGATAACTAGGTTATCTGGTTCAGCCCCTGCTGGGCCTAAGAGGTCAGACTTGTCTACTATGACTTGATCTGTCGCATCATCAGCAGCTGTGGATGTACCTGTAGCTCTGATAGCGATCTTGCGTTGATATTTGTCCATAACATCTGTGCCTTCCAAGAAATTAGGGGGCCAGATGTATTTTACGTTGGAAGTAAATGCCATGTTGTGTTGCTCCTGTTATAATGAATTATCGAAAGTACCATCTGGTATTTCGCTTGTATCTACTGTCTGATTTCTACCTTCAGTGTCATCAGGCCGTACTGGTTCCTCTGGTGCGATCTTATCAGCTCTTCCTCTAACAAAGTCTTGTGCCTGTCTAGGCTCCCAGTCATCTTTGCATACCCATAGGTTATCCCATGTCTTGCGTAATTCCTTACGTCTAAAGGCAGTTCCACATCGGTCACATATAGCCCAATGATTTCCTGCTTGATAACCCGGTGATTTGCCTTTCATATGTTGTTCCTAAAACGGAAAAGCCCCAATTAAGGGGCTAGTCCTAGTTTGCTTCAGTAACTACTTCAGTGTAGTCGATTATAATATCGAACACCGCTGTATCAGTACCTGCAGAACAGGTAAAGCTTACTGGATCAGCCGCAGCTATGATAGCTGGTTTACGGGCTGCTGCAGTTGTGGCTTCTGTAATCTCTGAGAGCAAAGCTCCGCGAGTTATGGCACCATCAGCTAGAGAGCCGAATACTAATCCTTCAGTAGCTAAAGATGCAGCTGCCAAGAATCCATTAGGATCATTAGTAGTGCCTTCAGTACCAACATCTACAGTCTCAGTAGCATCAACTGTAATTACGTTTAAGAAAACGTCATGTACAATAGAGCCAGCTGGTATAGTAAATGCAGTAGTTCTTTCAGCGTTATCCGCATCAGAACCTATACAGTGAATTACTGCTTGCTTACGTATAAATTTAGTGTTGGCAGCTAACTTGTAATCATTGTCTGTATCGACGTTACCTGAATACTTGTTTCTTACTGCTACACCATTTGGAAAATTTGTACCACTCATTGAATATCCTCCTTATGAGCAACCCCCTCCCGAAGGAGGGGATCAGTACTATTTAAATGGTTACGCTCCCGGAGAACCGTAAACACCACGCCAGTCTGTCCAACCGAAAGAATATCTCTCTGTTGCTTTGAACTTAGCGTTTTCAGTATCAAAATCATTGTCAATGCTAAATGCCATTGGCTTTCTCTGATACATCTTGTTACCGTGTGGGCAGTTAGTTCTTACGAACCATGCATCTGCGTCAGTCAGGTAATGGTTGACCTTAATACCACCCGGGAATTTACCCATGTTGTATAAGGCGTTCACATCGTTATTGGCAGTACCAACACGATAAGGGGATTGTAAAATCCTTTCTGCTTCAAACACCAAGTCAGGCGGGATAATCAAAGACTGAGGCATGATTGAGATATTTAAACCTTTATCATTCTCTGCTTTCATTATGTTGATGCACATCTGTTCGATAGACGCTTCTGACAAGTCAGCAGCTGTAG
>Ga0316189_10001266_pt1 | contig 25142 bp, 21 predicted proteins | sample LowCovwburrow_MG_FD_204930 | JGI IMG/M metagenome (GOLD analysis project Ga0316189, IMG submission 204930) | Coastal sediment microbial communities from Maine, United States - Lowes Cove worm burrow | ecosystem: Environmental > Aquatic > Marine > Coastal > Sediment | place: USA: Maine... | reverse complement strand
ATTCGCCCGCTAGGGGCGAGGAGTTGCAGGCGCGGAACCAGTATAGAAATCCATTAGAAACTTTGGATTTCTTCGAGGTTAGGCCTGAATTGACCGTAGTTGAGATCTGGCCCGGTGGCCAGGGTGGCTGGTATCGCAGTATTCTGGAGCCCTATATAGAAGGCCGTGGTAGCTATATTCCTGTGCGCGAAAGCCCGGAATTCCCCGCATCAGTACCCCAGGTAGCAGCAAACTCCGCCGACCGCGTATTAGTGTTTCGAGCCCATGGATTCATGATCTATGAGCACCCCGCACAGGATTACTTTGATGCGCTGTATTCAATACTCAAGCCGGGGGGCATCTTCGGCATAGTGGATCACCGTGGTAACGAGGCTGTTCCCCAAGATCCCAAAGGCGAGAGCGGCTACGTGAATCAGTCCCATGTCATTATGTTGGCGGAGAACGCGGGTTTTCAGCTTGTCGGACAGGCAGAGATCAACGCCAATACAGCCGATAGCAAGGACCATCCAGAGGGTGTGTATTCTTTACCGCCAACACTACGCGGCTCCTTCATCAATCGTCGACAGCGTGGCCGTATGCAGGAGATTGGCGAGAGTGACCGCATGACTCTGAAATTCACCAAGCCGCTGTAATGATAGAGAATAGACAACCGAGCTCGGGGTATTTAAGCGGTACTGATTTATCCTCACTATTTACCATTTCATTTCTAGTGCCTCAAATGCCTCAGCGCTGAGAGTCTAGGATCGCCGCCCAGCGCGTCGCCCATTCGTCAAGCATGGTGTCGCGGTCCAGAGCGTCTACAGGTGCGCCCGGTTGAACCTTGTGAATGTAAAATATCCAGCCACCGATCACACTGATCAGCAGGGCGGCCATTTGTTTCTGTGACATGCCCTCAGCTGCTGGCTTCTTGCTCAGCCAGCTGACAAACCCAATCATCATATCGCCGTCAATCTCGTCCTGCAGCTCAGCTCCGAAATCTAACAGACGAATTTCTTCGATGAGCCGTGCAAACGGTTTCTGCCGGATCATCGCTTCCTCATATTTCAGCGCGATAGCCACCAATTCCGATCTTGTATCGCCGAAGTCTGCCAATCGGTCGAGACCAAAATCCTCCGGCGTTTCGGAGACGGACCCCTTAGCAATCTCTAGGAGCAGCGCCTGCTTGCCGTCGAAGTGTCGGTAAAAGGCTCCCGCGCGAGGCGCCAGCCCAGCCTCTGTTTCGATGGCTGCGATCGACGTCTTTTGATAGCCCTTCTCTAGGAATAGCTTGAGAGCCGCCTGCATTATTCGCTCTTTTGTGTTGACTTGTGACATATAACGGTGTTATTTATATGTATAACGATGTTATTTATACATATATCGCTGTTATTTAAAGCGCTTAAATTACACCAGCCTTCGAGGGATGTCCAATATGTCTACTGTATCCACAAATGCCAACCCGCCTACCCTGGCAGAACCATTAAAACTGTTCATCGACATCATGCTTGTCGCCCTTGTATCAGGCCTAGCCTTTGTTCTGGAGGATTTTGCCAATGCTCAGGGTTGGGTAGAAATCGGTGAGGAGGCACGGGGCTTTACCGCGGTCGTGGCAGGCGCATTTGCGGCAGTCGGCGTAATCCTGGCACGGGGCGGTTCCCTCGCGGACCTGGGGTTTAAGCGGCCGCAGAGCTGGGCAAGAGTCCCTTTGCAGGTGTTTACGGTTCTCGTGGCTTTCTTCGCCATGGAGACTTTGGTACCCATGCTTGTTTCACTGTTTATCTTTGTTCCGGAACCAGACTTTTCTCGCTACGCTTCTATACCGGGTAACCTTGGGGCCGCAATCTCCCTAGCATTGATCCTCCCCTTGACCGCATCGATCCCGGAAGAAATCGTATACAGAGGATTCCTCATGGGCCGACTTTCAAGTTTCTTCGGCGAGACTACACGCGGCGCGTCTCTGACGATTCTCCTGCAGGCGGTCATCTTCGGTTCGATACATTTTCAATGGGGCATAGGCGGCATGATCATGACTTTCTGCATGGGTATCGTCTGGGGTACCGCCTATCTGTTGTGCGGCCGAAACCTATGGATTGTCATCCTTGCACACTCTGCAGGACACATGCTGTTTGCGACATTGCTTTACTTTGGCTAGTCGATACGCGTTTAGCCGCAGGAAATAGATAGTCACAGGCTCAGACTAATTGGATTGGGAAAAGGCGGAAGTAAAAATCGAATTACTCTGAGCTATTGATTTTATGACCCTTTGATTTTTGATGGGGGTAGAATAAGGGTGAAGCTGAAACCAAAAAGGCAGATGGAAATTAGCAGTACTGCAATCGCGTGGATTTGGCCGCTGACCGCATCGATTCCAGAAGGGGCAGCTGCCTCGGATTTCGCCGAGCTTTCAGAAACCCCCGCAAGTGACTAGTCAATCTATTTAAATCAGACAGGCACAGCTGTGGGCTTCCTCAGGGCAACAAACCAGGCAACTATTGGCTCCGTGCGTGAGGCATTGCTCGGCTGCACAGTAAAATTCTTGTCGACTACGTTTACAGAAATTTCCGTGGTTCCGAGATTCTCAAAAAAAGTATAAATCTGCTCATCCGTGCTGAACATCGAATCCGCAAGCTCTTCGACCAAATGTTTGCAAATCTGGATTTCATGGGCATAGCTCAAGAATTGCTGCTCTTGCTTGAACGCCATGCTCCACGCAAAATTTTGTCGGCAAAACCATTCGTATAAATCAGCGAAGTCTCGTCCCGGAAAGTTTGGAAGTAGCTTGAAGAAATCTTTTGCCATATCCGCACAGAGCATCTCTCTGGCGGTATTCAGATAGGCTGAATGGGGCGCGTGAAAAATAAAATAGGCATTGCCACCTGGCTTAAGCACTCTTAGCCATTCGCGCATGACTTCGTTGCTATTACCTAGATAGGAAAACGTATAAGAGGAAAACAATGCTGGAAAACTGGCGCTGCGAAAAGGCAGGCTGCTCACATCGTTCTGTAGATATCTTTTATGCATTAATTCCCGGTTGAAAGGAATCTGATCAATGTCCGTAACAGAAAACGATGGATGTAATTTCTCCAGGCAAGATGTGGTCTCACCGACCCCGGACCCCAGATTCAGCATCTGTGTAGGTTGGTCTGTAAGTCTCTTTTGGGTTTTCAGAAATTCGATAACCCCCTGCGCCATCTCCATTCGATTAGACGGTAAAAAGCTGTTCCACAGATCAGGATTTAATTCTGTACTCAACTTGTCCGGTGTCGCCTCGTCATTCGACGGTTCTCGGCGCACACTGACAGCAGAGCTGAGATGGCAAAATAGAATTTCAAATGAGGCGAATTCGCTCACACCGAAAATGGGATTGATTGGGCTAATTTCCGGGTCTTCTTGTTCGTACAGAATAACTCGCAGGGGACGCAGACCCCGTGCTCTCAATTGTGCCGCTAGCTCGTTCATGGCCGCCTTTCTTGCCGTAAATTCAAGGCGCGTATTTCCCGAGCCAATGGTCGCGAGGAAAGCGGCGGATTTGCTGACCACTTTGTTCAGTTTATCTAAGAAAGTAGGGATTTCCGGTAACGCCATGGGCTCAAGGCGGAACATGGTCACCAGATTTCGCGGGTTGCAATCACCTTGCTCCACCGCCGTTACGAGGCGGTCCAGACCTTCATACAGATCTAAGTTCAGCGCCTGTATTCGCGAATTTTCTGAGCGATTTATCTGCTCAAAATCCTGCTCCAAGTTCCTGTCATTATCGATGATAACGAGGGATTTTGGGTCGCAGGACTTGGCTGCGAAGTTGAGTTTAGACGAGCTTGAAAAAGCGGCTCCTGGCATTTGGGGGCCGATACCAGGAATGCGGTGGAACCCTTCCCGGTCGCGCCTTGCCATGGAAGCCCCCAAGGCCAATTGTTCATACTGATTGGAATCGCTAGTAAGACCCAAGAGTTTACTAATCTGAGCTACACGAATGGCATCGGCGCGATTAAGTCGAACCGCCATGATCTCAGCAAGCCTGTGCGGTTCAGTGCCACTGCTCTGTATGTTGTCCCGCAATAACTCAGCACAGTTCTCCTCGCTGAGGGTGCCGGTATCGATGGTCCAGCCATTAAAAGTCTCGCAGGCCGCTGCTAGATTGGCACAGTTAAACAGGCGCTCGCCAATTTCCGGTACACGATCTGCATAGATGGTGTTTTCCGCGTTCGCCAGTTTCAAAATAAGATCTCGAGGAAAATGCTGTTCCAAATCGCAGCGCAGAAAATCTGCATAGTGTGTAAAAAGAGGCAGCAGATCGGCAAATGTATTTGAACCAATAATTCGGACCAATGAACGTAATTCTTGGAGATAGCCGGCTACTCCGATATCGAAGAGCTCTTGCGGGCTGAATTGCGGCTTTGCTGGCATGAAATAGTAATAATGACTAAGTTAAAAATAAGGGTTGGCGCAGATTATTCAAAAAACGAATAACACTGCAGTTATAGCCAGTATTGAATTTTTCTTCAATAAAAAAAGAAAGAGCCAGGGCATGGAGAGTGACCTGGCTCTTTCTGCGGCAGCACTGACAATCCCCATCAGCCTGCCTATGGAGGACGCTTTATTAGCCGCCCGGAGTCCAATCGATGGACACGTAGAATTGACGATAGAAGTTATTGATCAGCCTGGACTCAAATCCTCCTATCTGTCCAGTCAGCGTGGGTTTGTAATCGAAGAGGTTGTTCACACCAGCAGTCAGAGTAACCTGGCTGTCGAAGAAATCGTCGAATAGATACGTGTAGCGCACATCGACGATTGGGTCCTCATCAATTTCACTTGGGGGCACAAACTGGCCATCAAAAGTGTATAGGTCCACTATCTGGGCGTCATGATTAATAGCGCTGAACCAGCTGACAGACACCGACGCACTGTGATTTTCTCGGAACCAGTTGGTATTCCACGCCAGTTTCGTTTGCGGAATTGGTGGGGCGATATTAGTCCGTGCGTTCTGTTCGCCGAGAACATCAACAGGATTGCCGTCTTTATCCGTAAAGACATACTCATCAAAGACGGAGGCATTCAAGCGCGTGTTGAAAGTGCCGTAATCTCCTGGAGTAAAGCTATAGCCTATTTTCAGATCGAACAGGCTGACATCAAATTCAGCCACGTTGCCAGACTGGGTCAACAAGAGATCCACCCTACCGTTCACAGGGTTACGGAAGATGTTCCCGCCGAAACCGCCTACGGGCTGTCCCGCTAGCCAGGCATCGGCCGCTGCTCGGCTCGCTGAACCTGGAGTGGAATCATAGGAGCTTTCCGACTGACCGGTTGCCCTGAGCATGTCAAGGAACTGGTTGCGCGTCACGTCATCCTCACTTAAGGTCCGGATGCGGTCGGTGTATTCGACTTCCTGATAGTCTAGGGATAATTCGAGGCCATCCAGCCTGCCCGTTGGCTGCCAGGTGAATCCAATATTAGTAATCTCCGCCTGTTCTGGGCCCAGATTGGGGTTGCCTGAGGCACAGCGCAGGCCACCAAGCAGCAAGGTGCCGCTGAGGTCGTCACTGCCGCTGAACATGTCACCGCAGTTTTCGTTGGTAAGGGCTGGTCGCGTCTGGAATGAGGTCGGTGCCACAAAGCTTTCGCCCCAGGACGCCCTAAGGGCCAGTTCGGGTATCACCTCATAGCGCGCGGAAATCTTGGGTGAAGTGTTCTCCAGACCTTGGTCGGTGAATTCCTCATGCCGCACCGCAGCCTTGATGGCTAGACTATCTAGGATAGGCACTTCCACCTCGGCAAACAGGGAGCGGACTTCAGAGAAAAACTGCCGGTCTCCTGTTACGGGTTCGCCCACCTGCCCCCAGATGAAGTTTTCTCCTGCTGCCTCCCACGGCTCCTGAAATGTGCGCTCTTCCAGGTCGCGCCATTGATAACCAAAAGCCGCCTGCACAGTACCGGCCGGAACGTCAAATAGCGGGCCTGTTAGCACAGTTTCAAAAACATCCAGATAGTTACGGGAGGAGGTATGGTTCGGGTTGATGTACCCCAACCAATCATTTAGCTCCTTGGAATTTTCCAGACCTGGCTCATGAAAAGGCGAGCGAGGGTCTTGGGAGCCGAAGGGATTCCAATACTGATCGCCAGTGACACCGCCTTCTCCACGCAGCGCCAACTGTAAGCGGGATGCCCGTACCCCCGAGACAGTCGCCATCGTTTTGTTTTCCTGCTTGGTGTAGTAGGTGTGACCGGTCCAAGAAGTGTCGCCTAGGTCATAATCTGCGGACAGCTTGATGCGATTTAACTGAAAAATACTTCTGCCCCCCCGGGTAGTATCATCATTAATGCCCTCGTTCAAGAATTGTGCCTGCGGGTGGGTATAAATGCGCCACAAATCGGGAGCCACATTCACACCATAAGGGTTGGCAGGGTGGTCCGCCGGGACCACCAGCATTGCCCGGTTATTGGCCGGATTAGGCGAGGCGTAGGTGGTTCGTTCGTCTGTGTGTTGAAGGTGGTTATTCATCATGAAGCCGAGACGCAGCCAGTCGGTCGCTTCCCAATTCAGGTTGTTATACAGGTTATAGTTCTGCATGTGGTTCACTACTTCATTCTGAGCGCTGTACTCGAAAGTACAGAAACTGCCACTTGGAGTACCAGACGGGAGGGGGGACGGGCCGAAGCCATGGTCCGGCGTGCCTTGGTTAAACGTCCCGCATGACGGGTCTAATAAGCGAGGTCCGGTTAGTGTGCCGCCACTCTTTTCCAATAAGGGAAGCGTGGAAAGGTCGTCAGGAAGCCCTGTGAGTTCCTTAAATGTTCCTGGATTACCGGAGCTGGAAGTGCCTCGAGAAACACTGTGCTCACGTGGGCGCTCGTACCACATAAGGGGCGTGCGCAAATAGGTTTCGAAGGATCCGACATAACTGAGGCCGTTGTCCCAGGATTTACCCCAAAGCCCGGAGAGACGCATTTCTTCAAACTTACCATCCTCCGGAGTCTGATAGAAGGTACGGACCCGAAGTCCATCGTATTCCTTGATGGGAATGAGGTTGACCACTCCGGCCACCGCGTCGGACCCATACAGCGCTGAACCGCCGTCCAACACCATTTCCATCCGTTCCATGGCGATTTCCGGGAAGGCTGTATTCAATCGCGAATTCAGGGTACGTACACCGTCTACCAGGGTCAGGGTGGAATTTTCACCCAGACCACGCAGGTTGAAGCTTGCACCTCTCGAAGTCTGATTACCGTCCTGGCCACCAAGCACAACGTTGACAATATCAACGTTCTGCACATAGGTCAGGTCGCGTATGTATTCCGACAGGTTGGGTGCGCCTGATGAAAGAAGATCCTCGCCGGTGACCGTATCTGCCGCCGTGTCTTGCGAGAATGCACTATTCCTGAGGTAGGAGCCTGTGACTACAACTTCTTCTATATCATCATCTTGCGCTTGGGCAATTACCGGTGCTACGAGTGAAGAGACTAGAGCGGTGTGGATTAAATAGGCGAGCTTATTGCGACGAAATTTGCGGGGCATTACGTCATCTCCTTGGCTGCAAACCAGATGGTCCAAAATATAACCAGTTAGAATGCGGCTTGTTATTTATTAGAGTAATGTATTTGTTTAAGCATTCCAGATTTCCACTACTACAACAATTCGGCGACTACATAGGAGTATGCTAGTCGATGAACTTAGCATAAGAATTTGGGATAGAAAAGAAGGTTTTAAGGATTTATAACATTTAACAGTTAACAGATGCTTGACGGGAAAGATGCGTGCTGAAAGTGCCGTAGTTAAAACTGAGAAATTGCCAGCAGCTACCTCCAGAAGCCAGTGCCACTGAGGTAGAGTCGGGGCGCGGGAAAGCTCAAAACTATCGAGGATTCCGCTAGCCCGCGTTTGCGTCTTTGGAAAAGCCAATAAAGTTTACTGGCCTAATTATTCTAGCGCGTGACGCGCACACGCTGATAAGCGTTGCTCCAACAGCACTGATCTAGACCATCGCTATCAGATGAATTCCAGTTATCCAGTCGGGCGCGAATCATATACTCACCGGGTTCAGAGAATGTAGCCATGACTCTGGCTGGCCCCTTTCCAGCGGGTATCGCAACTCTGGATGGAGCTGCCGGTATCATTCCCCGAGTTGATCGAGCTGGAGTGGTGATGAAAGGCGTCGAGGCATGTTCGGCAAAACTCACCTCACCGGGCCCCTGGTGTTTGTACCATATAACGCGAGTATCGAGCGGCTTGGCGAATAGAGGATTTGAAGGATCGCGTACAGAAGGGTCTTCGGTCTCTACCAGCAAAGTGAGCGGCGTGCCGACGGCGACAGTTTTAGTATCATCCGCCACAACTCCTTCGGGCCCAGACCCCTTGATACCGTTTTCAAACCAGATTAGAGGTTGCACACTCCCCTGTGGTCGTGGATTTCTATCAAGTTCATAAGCATTCGAACCACGCTCGCCCGGGACTTTAAGTTCTTCCAGATTTCCGGTTCTGATATGCCACCATATAGTTTCATCCTGCATAGAGGCTGGAATAGTGACGCCAAATACTCCGGGGTGTCGGCCTGTGAAATAGACTTCGGGCTGCATTCCGTCCAGATGACCTGGTTCGATGCGATTGTTTTCACCCATTGGGACGACTACGTCTTCAGTATTTCTGTTGTGGTATCCAAACGAGACAGTGACCGACCCATCCTCATTGGCATACCAGCCTTCCATAAAGGGAATTACTGGCAGCCCTCCGGGGGAAGGCGGGCGTAGAGGCCTTGCTGGTTGCTGTGCTTCAGCGGTAGCCAGAACTACAATATTTGCGAGTAACGCCAGAGCTATGCTGGCCGCAACTGGTCTAACACGTCTCATGAATATCAATCTCCAATATTATTTTCGATTTTTAGCAGGAGTTGTATTGTGTAATTCGCTAATCCCCAGAGGGCAGTTGAGATTGTTTATTACTTTCCCGCTGCTGCGCAAGATCCTGATAAGTTTCATCATCAAGATGGCTTATGGCAATCCAGGAATGTGACATCTCATCGGCTGTACGTTGACCCCAACCTACCCATTGTCTGGGGTCGGGGTTGTTCGGATTATCCGCCGTATTGTCATACCATTGCTTGGTTACCAAGACGGCTCCAGCAGGCACCAGAGGCGCAGAATCTGGCTCATAGAGGTGACTGTGATGCCAGGTGGCACTCCAGTTGGATATCATGCTTACCAATTCGGTTTTTCCGGTTTCCGGATAGAAGATCTCCAATGAGGCAGCATTCATGCGCAGGTGTCCATGGGGCTGAAAGCTGTCGATGCGAACCGGGTGATCAAAAGAGTGGAATCCCTGGGTCATGGCGGTGCCATGAGGTGGGATAAACAGATCGCCCTGATCTAACTGGTATGAAGCGAGGTCTTGGGTGATCTTCGCCTGATAACCTACAGGATGCAGCCAGATACCCAGTTCTACTACGTTGTCCTTAACCACTGCGTTTGGCGCAGTCCCACCTAAGCCGCCGGGATACATATGAATATCCCACTGAATCATGCTGTCTTCAAAAGCTGTGCGGCAAACACCCTCTGGTACGACTTCGCCCCACTTACCCATGGCGTATTCAGTAACTGGCTTGCGATCTACACCACCGTCCTCGTTTATCTCGGCGAAGTAGGTATTGGCATGATGGACTACCGTCTTAGCGTCGCCACGAGGCTTGACCTGAAGGGCTTTGATGCAACGATCTTCGGTGATACCGCTATCAATAAAATGCTTGTCCCATAGGTCGTTACCGTTGGCAGGCACATCGATCGGGTTCGATGCGATCACGAGATCCGGTTGACCTAGCTGGCCAGCGAAATTCCAATCGTCTATACCTCGCAGCGCCGGCGGGGGAGGCAGTTCTTCCAAATTTCCTAAGGGGGAACCCTGATTAACCCAGGCTACTACGGTGTTGATATCATCCTCGGAAAGACGCCAGTCTGCCTGCAGGTTTTGGTTGCCGATATCGTGGTCATAGGCATAGGGAGGCATTTCCCGATTTGCGACCTTCAGTTGAATCAAGGGAGCCCAAGGCCGTACTTGTTCATAGCTACTGAGTTCCATGGGTCCAATGCCGCCTTCGCGGTGACAGACCACGCAGTTCTCATTAATAATGCTGGCTACGTGGCTTGAATAAGTCACGGGCTCTGCGGTATTCGCCGCGTCCGCAGCCATCACTGTTTGGGCCGGAAGTCCCAAAACAGCGATTGCAGCAGCCCCAACACCAAGATATGGCAACTTATTCCATCTCTGCAAAATATTCATTAGCCGCTCCTAATTATTCGGATAAGTTAGAACGCTGCAAGAAACTGAGACAGGCCTAGGCTTGGGCGGTTCACAGTTGGTGGTATACAGCGATACGTTATAACCTTTACAAGGTTTATAACTTTAATGATTTCGCGACTATTTGTCCAACAGCTTTTTAGTCTAAAAACGAACGAACGTTCTAGCCAGCAATGGCAGGCGGTCCTTTGACTGGCTGCTTGTTTAGTTAGTCTAGCCGGTTGTCTGCGTGATGTCGGCCTGATGTTGCAGGCGGGACAGTCGAATGATCTGCTGCAACGAGGTCAAGTGTGAGTAAATTATAGGCAGTAATCCGCGTTTGCGAAGTTCCTGAAATTCTTCATCATTGAGTTTCTCCAGCGCCTCCTCATCGATAGCAAACACACCCTCTACTTCATATTTTGGGGATTTCTCGGAATGCTGCAGATGCAGCGTACGCGTTGTGAACAGGCGCTTCTCGGCGAGATAGCGGCATAGTGAGACAGCTTGCATAGATTGCTGCGTTACCCTGACTACGTGATCAATACGGCTCTTTAGATAGTCCGTGGCCTCGCCGTCGCTCTGATACAGGAGTTCTCCTTCGGTTTCACTCAGTAGGGGGCTTTGTTCATCGATGGCGATATCTGCCTCGTTGCTATGGGGATCCAGTCGGCTCACGGATAGCGGAGTGAGAGTAAAACTAGTTGGTACAAAATTCGGCTGCCATTCGCTAGTCTGGCAATACAGATTCACGCCTTTCTTCAAACCCATCATGGCGCCCGGCACGAAATCTCCAGTATTCTTGTTTCTGACAAACATCAGTGGGAATTCCGTAGCCAGACTGTAGAATTCTTGGAACACCACTGGCACAAAATTCTCTGCTTTGTGACTAGTGAAATCTTTTGGCTCGCGTAAACGCAGGGCGCCGTGTTTCTCGAAGTTAAGAAGAACCGGTTGAGACATAGTAATAATCAGCCTTATGTAAGTGATTTATATGGCATCTGAAACCTCGCAACTAGCGCAGTAACTGATGGGGATTTTGTTCAAGCCTAAAAAAAGAGGCAACTGATAGACGGCCTGTGGAGACATCACTATCGAGGCTGCGTGGAGACGAGAGCAAGGCGCAATGCAATAAATTAGCAGGGTAGAGCACCAATCGATTCAGTTTCGCTTTGATAACCAGTTCCTGTTTGAACAGGCAGGTGTTTCCATCTAGGTAGCCAGAGTGATCTTCAGGGTGGCTTTGTACATTCTCGATCATTTCATCCATAACACCGCGATCATTGTGCCTTATCCTGACTAGGTCGCGCGTCCGGTAGCGGTAAATTGACGTGCCCCCATGGGGCTCACCACAGAGGTAATGTACGGCAGCATATTGATCATCGCCGAAGGCATCGACGTGAGGCATTTTCTGGGCGGCACTGAGTTGTGTGGGTTTGAGAGTCGTCAATGACATCATGCAGCGATGTATAAGAGGATTAGGACAGCCATACACAAGCTCTATGACTTTGCCCATGACGCTTTCATAGGAGCTGGGCAGGCGATCACGAATACCTGGATAGGCCGTACTGTCATCGCCTACTTTACCGAAATAGGCTTTATTCTTCGCATACTCCATTAGGATCTCCGGATTGGCTAGGAAATCATCAACTACATATACCGAGACCTCCGGATCCTTATGCTGAATTTTCTCGACGTTCATAGCCTGATTCAGTATAAACTCTGACATAGTTAATCAGGCCTTATTATTGCGTGCACTTAGATTGATAGCGCCAAAATTGGGAGAGCTGCGCCGAAAGATTGAATAATGTACGTTCCGAAATGTCAACCGAGAGATATCATTGCAGGCTTACATCGCAAATAGTTCAACTTGTTGCTGTGAGAAAAGAAAGGAATATCAGTGGGCAATAACAATATCAAGCACTTTGTAATCGTTGGGGGCGGCACTGCGGGTTGGATGTCGGCGGCTGCGTTAGCTCGCATCATCGGTACACAAGATTGCAAGATCACCCTAGTTGAATCCGAACAGATCGGCACGGTAGGTGTTGGTGAAGCAACGATACCCCCCATCGTAGAGTTTAATAATCTGCTGGGTATCGATGCTGATGAGATGTTACGTGCGACACAAGGCACGTTTAAACTCGGTATCGAGTTCATCAACTGGGGCAGGCTTGGTGATAGTTACATGCACCCTTTCGGAGTTTTTGGGCGAACCATCATGAACGTGAGCTTCTGGCATTATTGGAAGAAGGCCTATGACTTAGGTCTTTCACCTGAGCTGGAAGCTTACTCACTCAATTGGCTTGCAGCAAAGCAGAACCGGTTTTTGCGTTCTGGCAATGTATCCAACTCGCCACTATCGAAAGTGCCTCATGCCTATCATTTTGACGCCAGTCTTTACGCGAATTTTCTACGCAAGTTCAGCACCGACCTTGGTGTCAGTCGCATTGAAGGACTCGTGGAGCAGGTAATTCAGAATCCAGAGTCTGGTTTTATCACTGGCATCAAACTTCAAAATGGTAATCTCATCAATGGTGACTTCTTCCTAGATTGCTCAGGATTTCGCGGCTTATTGATAGAACAATGTCTGGAAACCGGTTATGAAGACTGGACTCACTACTTGCCCTGCAACAGTGCGCAGGCTGTGCCAACTGAACCAATAACTCCGAAGCGCCCCTATACCCAATCTATTGCTCATCCCATTGGCTGGCAATGGCAAATTCCACTACAGCACAGAACGGGCAATGGCATTGTCTACAGCACCGAATTTGCCAGTGACGAACAGGCACGTGACACGCTATTAGCTAACCTACCCAGCACAGCCATGGATGAGCCCAGGCCGCTGCGTTTTGTTACTGGAAAACGGAAGAAGAGTTGGAACAAGAACTGTCTGGCTGTTGGTCTTTCAAGCGGATTTATGGAACCGCTTGAATCGACCAGCATTCATCTTATCCAGTCAACAATTATGAGATTCTTTTCTCTGTTCCCTCGTCTCACAAATTTTGACGCCGAGATGGATCGCTTTAACGCCGCCGTGGATCGAGAATTTCGAACGGTGCGCGACTTTCTCATTCTGCACTATAAAGCCACAGAACGGGATGACTCTGAACTCTGGAACTATTGTCGCAATATGGCCATTCCCGATTCCCTGCAGGAAAAGCTGGAGCTTTATCAATCAGCTTCCTGGCTTGAGCGAGATAATCAAGAGCTATTTGGTGTAGATAGTTGGTTGGCGGTACTCAACGGTCAACATGTTCGAGCCAAGAGCTACAGCCCACTAGTTGATGCTTTGCCTAAGGACAAGCTCGAAAACATACTGCGCGAAACTCGCGAAGTGATAGCGCAATGCACGACTGCGATGCCTTCCCATGAAGACTTTATCAGCAAACATTGCGCCGATTCTATCCGCCATCAGTAAACGCAAACTAGGCAAGCCAAAGCACTTTAGTTCCCTGTGACGATTGACTTTACTCTGGGGGATAGAACAGACTATCTGTTCAATGCTCGGGCTTTTTATGCCAGAGATTCAAGCCCTGTTGAGCTCTCTGCTGAATTCGAAATCACGTTGCGGCCAAGAACGAATAAATTTCGAACGCTTTTTCCAGGCTCTTAAAGCTTTATCTTTGTCTTTGCTCAAGACAGCTTCAGCTACGCTGATCCTGCTAGCTTGATTGGAGAGAAGAATTTGTTGATCCTCCTCGAAAGTGCCGTTGCTGCGGCTGAGGCTGATTTCGTTCCAGAGGATGCGGATAAAAAGTTCGAGCAGGGTATTGTTCGACATCTGGGCAAGCAGGGCCATTAGATCCGTCGATACCTTGAACGCGTACTCAGGTGGTAGCTCTAATTTGTCGCCATAGTTACGCTGACTCTCTACAAACAGTCTAAGTTTACCTATCAGGGTCTTGTCTTTGCATTTTACCGCGGCTATTAGTATCTGATTAACCATCGGATCGGCGACATCCATGAACATAGAGTTACTGATCAGGTCTTTGGAAGACAAGTACTGACTAGCCGATTTCATGGCAGTTTCTATAGTAGGGCGACGTGTAAAATAGCCTCCACCCTTACCTGGCCTGATCGTCAGTAGTTCCTCATATTCCAGCATGCGGGCCGCCTGGCGTAAGGTAGGCAGGCTGACGCCAACCTCTGCCGCTAGGTTGGCTTCCGAGCCCAGATAAACCTCTTCTTCCATGGATAGAATTTGTTCTCGCAAGATGATTGCGACACGATCAGCTGTGGAGCTTGATTTTACTAGTGGGATACTTTTGATTTTCACTGTGAGTTGTCCGGCCACGCTAGGGCTACTTCATTTTTCATCTGAGTTTGCCGCACATTTATTATTGCTTGTGCGCTTTTAAAGGTGGGGGAGTCTATCACTTTTTTTGGAGTTGAATGGTCTCTTATTTATGATGGATAGATCAGTTTACTAGCCTGGCTAGAGTTATTTATCGGCTCTGGTTTTTTTTATGCAAGGGGCCCAAGCTATGTTTCTTTTCTGGTGAGGCCAAACCCGCGTTTCGGGGAGGAGCGAAGAAATTTAGAGCGTTTCTTCCAGGCTCTTGCAGCCTTATCTTTGTTTTTAGTCAGGACAGCCTCGGCCAGTCCTAGCCTAGTAGTGTGATTAGCTAGCGTAATCTGTTGATTCTCCTCGGAAGTGCCGGCGGTGTGACTAACACTGATTTCGTTCCAGAGGATGCGGGCAAATAGCTCCAGCAGAATATTGTTCGACATCTGGGCAAGTAGAGTTATTAGATCCGCTGAAATCTTGAAGGAATAATCAGGAGATAGGCGCGACTTTTCGCCCATCGCGTGCTGGTTTTCCACAAATAACTTTAGCTGATTTATCAAGACCTTGTCTTTACATTTTACTGCGCCTAGTAGAATTTGCTGCACTATCGGATCAGCGGCATCCATGAACATGTCGTCACTATTCAGGTCTCTGGGGGACAAAAACTGGCTAGCTGATTTCATGGCAGTTTCTATAGTGGGCCGACGTGTAAAATAGCCTCCACCCTTACCCGGCTTGATCGTCAGCAGCTCCTCATATTCCAGCATGCGAGCCGCCTGGCGTAAGGTAGGCAGACTGACGCCGACCTTGGCCGCTAGTTCGGCTTCGGAGCCCAAATAAATCTCTTCATCCATGGACAGGATTCGTTCCCGCAAGACAGTTGCGACACGATCGGCTGTGGAGCTCGGCTTTACTAGAGGGATGCTTTTGGCTTTCGCCTGAGTTTGTCGCACTATTATTTTTTCTAAGGTACTAAAAAGTGGTGGGCTCCAGCATTTTTTCAGAGCTGGAATGTCTGCTTATGTATAACTGATAAGAATTATTCTAACTGCTTTAAGCCTGTTTTTCTAGGAGATTGAGATATTTAGGCTCCTGCAATTTACAACTTTCGGTCTCCGGCCACTACGCTACTCAAACTATAGCCTGCTTCATGGCAGGAATAATCATACGTTGTGAGCGTAGGGCGTTTGCAGGGAGAAATAGCATCTGGAAATCAGTCTAAATATCAGGCTCACTTCCGACAAATTCTGATCCCAGAGTTTCTGATTTCAATAAGCAGTACTTCTCCTGTAGATTTAGTGATTCGCTGAGAATACCGAAAATTTAGGGCTGAAAGGGTCAATTGACTGTGGCTCGATATAATAGGGTGGCTTCGGAAGGTAGCGCTATACCATTTTCCAGACGTGGACGAAAATGCAGTAAACGTAAGCGCTCATCAACAGATTCAATGTCGCTACTCGGGCCTACATCAGACCTTAAGAAATCGAATTCTTTAGCGACGCTCATGTTTGTCCGGTAGCGACCACCGATCCAGCGAGAAACCCGGTTCAGTGAATCTAGGCGGAAGCGCAAACGAACCTCTATTAGGTCGTTTTGATTTGCCAGTCCTGGCGACGGTGAAATAGCAGGGAAGGAAATGACTGACATGGCGTCGAGCCAATTTTGAAAATACAAATAACCATTAGCTTGTTCAGCTTGCTCACGGGTTTGAGCGAGGTAGTTGTTGGTGAGAGCATCGGATACGGTGACATGAAGGGCCGGTATAGGCAGGATCTTCGGAGTGGCAAACAAAAGATCGAGTTCGTTCGTGCCAACCTCTGCCTCTTGAAGGCTCACAAAGGCATTTTTGTAGACCATCTCTGCCTGATTCTGGTCAAACAATAAATGCCAGTCCGCGATATAAATATCGAGCATAGCCAAAGATTCTGCCGGATCTTCTTTGCTCTGGATGAGGATCTCTCGTATGTCGTTCAGCAAGCGCAAGCCAGCGCTATAGTATCTCGACTGAGCAACACGTCGGGGCCTTACCCATTTTGAGCCAGGAACCACGGCGCGCAGGGCGTAAGCTGTATCATCGCCCCGTTCCACCGCTGCGGATTGCAGGTAAATTTGTTTGACAAGGCTGTAGTTCAGATCGATAACGCGCGGAGCATGAACTCCAAGGGACTCTTTACTGATCGCCAATGCCTGATAAGTAAATTTAGAGGCCTGCTGATAATGATGGGCCTGCTGATCTGCGGTATCTCCCAGCACTCCCCTGAGATGGAATTCGCTTAGCTGGATAAGATTGTCTATTAGCGCTTCGCCCTCGCTGACATTTTTCTCCATTAATAACCAATAGAGATATTCTATGGATCCATTGACAGTTTCCCAGTCACCGGCACGCGCGTCGATATCCATTTTGGTCAGAATCAAGGGAATTTGCTCTGTACTGAATAAGCCGAGACTGAGACGCTGAATTTGTAGAGAGCGGTCAAGCAGCGTGCTGGCTTCCGAGTAAAGATTCAGGTGTGCTGAGGAATTCGCAAGCGCTGAGAGAGTTTCAATAAGAGCAGGGTCATGTCGCCCCAGTGTTGATTCCAATTCCGACAGCTGCTGCTGTAGTTGCTCCCGCTCACCCAGCAGATTGCGATCAGTAAGCTCCAGCGCATCCTGAGCGGGGGAAATAGTGGCGAGTAACAGGCTGGCACAGCCTGACAAAATAGTCAGCAGACAGGATGCTCTGGATAGATTGGACATGCTACTTAACGACCTTACCCACTCAGGGTTGCCGGTTGATAAGACTTGTGACTAATAGATTACGCTCACTTTTATTGACTACCATTTGCATAGAAAAGTAATCGACTGCAAAAGGAAAGCTACAGACGGCCTTAACAGTTCATAGAAGATGACACCGACGATAGCCAGTCGCAAAGTCATAGCCCGAAAGCTGTAATAGGGGTACAAACCGCTATTTAAAGCATTCGGGCTAAAGCTTACTGCACATTCACGGTGACGAACTCATAGGTGGACTTGCCACCGTCGAACGCGCGAACCTGCAGTTGATATTCACCTGGCTCGGTGAAGGTGATTTCGGTAGTGGCGCTGCCATTAACCGCTTCGGCGAATATCGGTTGGGTAACAATCTCGGCCGGTCCGCGCCAGACAATATAGGAAACCGTAAGTTTGTCTTCTGGCGCCTGTGGCCTAACTTTTAGACCTCTTAGGTTGGTCTCTAGGTGTGCAACATTTGTAGGTATTGGCAGTGCGCCTTCCGGTCTGGACAGAAGCGGTGTAGTGTTCCACTCATTATTGGTTCTTTCCATTTTTGGCTCCGGCTTTGGCAGGCCATCGTCTGATACGGAGGGAGCCAAAGTCAGCTTGGCAGGTAATCTGACTGACGTCGCGCTTATTACGCTTAATTGAGGCGGTTGGTTTGCCAGCACTTTAGGATCCGGTTCGTAGCCGCCAAATTCATCAATTTCCCACTCCGACTGCAACCAGCCGACAGCTTCCAGAGTCTGGCCCTCGGTGGTGAGGCGCCAGACGATTTCGCGATTGCCGAAATCCGCTGGCACGTTTACCGTAAAAATGTCTCTATTATTGCGCGTCTGAAAATAGGTAGGCTGGTTCTGGATGTTATCCAAGCCGGCCATATCGATTGAGTTATCGGCACCGATGGGAATATGCAAATTGTCCGAATAATTCCGGTTCAGGTAGCCGAAATGCATATCGAAAGTACCGTCTTCATTCTTTGACCAGCCCTGAAAAATAGGCTGGATGGTTTGGCCTGAGTCATATTTATGTTGATAGGCCAAATGAGACCGTTGTGCAATCGCCAGCTGAAAGGGGCTGATGAGTGCTACCAAGGCAAAAATTCCAACTAAACTGCTAATTGCGCGTTTTAACATGATAATTCTCCAGCTTTGAAACAGGGCCTTACAGGACGCTTTCTTTTACTGCTGAGAGGCGTCCAGGGCTTACCGTTCCGCTAATTCTTTTTCTAATTAATGTGATCTTCTTGTGTCGAACTTATTCAAGGATATTGAGTACGTTCAGAGTTTGCTTACAGCAATCAGTTACCATGAACCTCGGCGACGTTGGATACTTGACCACGAATGGCCAGTATCCGCCGCTGCCTTTGCATCAATCATCCGATGATGCGATGTCGTTTGTCGAATTGCGGCGCTCGAGCTCGGCAAGGTACTGCTCATCGGTCATCGAGTACCATCCAAGCCAAGAGAAAGCCATTTCATCGATAGTTCGAGGGCCGTCCCCGGTCCAATTTCGCGCATCGTGGTTTCCTGGATTGGTGTCGGTGTTATCCATATAACTAATGATATGGCCGACGGTGCCAGCTGGAACCAGTGGGGCGACGTCGTCTGCGTAGTTATAGATGGTGTGCCAGTTGTAATCCCAGTTGGCGCAGCTGATAAGTTCAGTCTTGGCAGTGGCTCCTTCAGACGGATAAATCAGCTCTAGGCACTGGTAAGCCCCTAGGCCATGCATGTGTGGCTGGAATGCGGTAATGGTGGCATTGGTGTGGAAGTAGACATAACCGTCGGTGCGAACGACCTCACCAGCCGGAATGTCGAGTAGGCTCTGTCGCTGACCAAGCTGCTTGGACCAGCGGCGATACTCGGGTTCAAAATCCTCGGGGTAGAACACGAAACCCAGTTGGACTTTAGCATTAGTCTCTACGCCCATGGGGTGCATGTGGTAAGACAGGCGTACTTCGCTGTCAGGCTGCAGCAGAACACCCGAGTTATCTGGGTAGATTTCAGCGCTTTTCCCCGAGGCATATTCGACCAGGAACTGATCGTCTCCTGGGTCAGTTCTGCTGTTACCTGGAGAAGCGTAAGACAGTGCATGGTGCACCACTCGGCGTGAAGCGTCGTCCAAAGTGCGGGTTTGAATGGCTTTAATATAACGACCGTTCTGCAGTTTACCGATGAGGTCGGTGGTAAAGATATCGCCATATAGGTCCGGTCCACTCGCAGGTACCGTGTATTCCCAGTTAACGATAAGATCCGGCTCCCCGATGCTCCAACCGGTCACATCAGCAAATTCCGTTGGCGGCGGCAAGTCGGCGGGATTACCCTCAGGTGCGCCGGCATCGACCCATGCAGAAATCATCGCGACTTGTTCATCACTCAGCGAGCGGTCGTTTTTGAACTCCTGCAGGCCAATAGTGCGGTCGATATGCCAGGGCGGCATTTGCCGGTTGACAACTTTGAGCTGTATCAGCGGCGCCCACAGCTTGGCGTCTTCATAGTTCATTAGAGGCATGGGCCCGATACCCTCTGCACGGTGACACTCTTGGCAGTTATCCTGCAGTATCGGCATGATATCTCGAGAAAAGGTAATATCCTGATCGGTGCTTTGGGCTGATGCCAGTGTTGATGGCAGTAAAATCACCATTCCCAGTATTGCCGACGAGATAAATCCTCGCGCTTTCATTTTACGGCTAGTGGTAGCTGTCATAGCTATACTCCTGAGGTTTTAGATTGTTTAACTAGTCTTTAAGCAATTTATTGCAAACTCCGCATGAGGCCTAAACTACTTAAACCGGCTACACACAGTTTTTATCAATCTTTCTTACTTTTTATTTCTACTACTAATTTTATCGCAATGGCTATTCGCTTTTCTGCAACCATTTTTAAGCTGTCTAGCTGTTTCTTAAGTCCTTGAATGACCAGAAAAATTCGAGCTTATAGATAGAACGAAAACTATATCTATTCAAGAACATACGGTCAATATGACGATCCGTCAACTAGATATAAGGGGCGCTTACCGTCGGTGCCCCTAAAAGTTCATTCTGGATAGACATAATATAGAAGCAAGAAGAAGGCTGATCCGATTTACTTTCTGCTTGTTTCAACGCTTCCAGAAGATAACCCCTTTAGTTGATTGCTCCCTCTGGCCACGGCGCCCCAGTACTATGGTCGCTTAGCGCACGTAAACCCTGGAAGACGAATTTTTGTACGCGTTTCCCTTCATAAGTTTCCGTCGTATAGATATTTCCCTTAGAGTCACTGGCGATACTGTGGGTGCCGTAAAAAAGGCCTGGTTGACGTCCCCCATCACCAAATTCCGCGAGTTTCTCAAGGGAATCTCGGTCAAGTATGTGAACTTTGAAATTGCTACCATCGGCTAGAAAGATGAATTCTTGGTCTGCATCCCGCGAGAAGGCTATGTCCCAGGCTGACCCAGCGCCTCGGGTATTGCGCGCAACCTGCGCTTCTTTTACGAACGTGCCGTCGGGGCGAAAAACCTGAATTCGGTCGGCGCCACGGTCACACACATAGATTAGGCCATCGTTGGAAGGCTCGGCGCAGTGCACGGGGCCGACAAATTGCTGCGGCAGTGGTTCGTTGGGATCGTAGATAATTCCCGCATCATCCGGTCGATTGCCATAGGCTCCCCAGTAGCGTTTGAATGCGCCTGTGGCAACATCGACAACAGCGACTCGCTTATTCCCATAGCCGTCGGCGATGTAGGCCTCGTTGGCCACAGGATCGATGGCAATTTCTGCAACCTTGTTGAAGTGTTCGGTGCTATTGCTATCGACGTCTTCTCCAGGCAAGCCGATCTCGCGCACGAATTCACCCTCTGCGGAAAACACCAGCATATGGGAATCTGCACCACCGTTACCACCGATCCAGACATTACCGTTCGGTGCGATTTCGAGGCCGTGATTGGAATCCGGCCAGGTATAACCAGGCCCTGGACCACCCCAGGCATTGACGACATTGCCCTCAGGGTCAAACTCGATGATTGGTGGAGCGGCCGTACAACACTCTGCAACACCGTTATCCAGTCCGATTTCCTGAGTGGCAAAATTAGAGTCCTGATTACGATGCACGATGTACACGTGATCACGGGAATCTATGGCGATGCCGATGGTGGCTCCCAGTATCCACTTGTTGGGTAGGGGTTGCGGCCAGAATGGGTCAACCTGCATTTTCGGCGCTAAGCGCTCGTTATTGGCTGCGGAGGCTGCCTGATTGAAGTGGTTCTGGCCTAGTTGAAACAATGTAAGAAGCACCGCAGCAGTGCCTAAAATCGAGCATGTTCTTATTGTTTTTGTCATAGTTGGTTCCTTGCAAATTGGCGTTTAGGAATTATGGAAAATACCTATCAATTACTCGGACGAATTCGACTGGGGCCGGGCCTTCTCTTAGGTGTTAGCGTATAGAGACGGAACGGATTCCTTTCTTATTGTTGACCTGACTGTCCCAGTGATTCGAGACGACGCCAGCCAGCGAGGATTCCCGCCATCGAATAGTTACCTTCGTGGCAGGCATACTCGTAAATAGGTAGTTCGGCGCGGCGCATTGGGAACATGGCTGTCCATGGTGCTGTCCAGGTGCTCGGATCAGAGACGGTAAACTCATATCCCAAGGAGTCAGCATCGATCATCCAGAATTTCTCAACGAGATGCATGGCGGCGCTGGAATTCCCAAATGCGGTATCCCGTGCGAAGTTATCTGTTACTACGACCAAGGTATCGCCTTCCCAATGCCCAATAGAATCGCCTTCCCATTTGCGCGGCGCTTCGCGATGCTCCGAGGTGCTCATTTTCACCGGACGCACGTTGTGCACCATCTCGTTGTGGATAAGCACGTGGTCCTCGGTTTGAATTAACTGTACATTATTATTGTAGGCGCTCGGAATCATTGGGGGGCCAGAGTTGAAACCCATGATGCAGCGTTCAGACAATGGCCTTACTTCGACACCGGCAGCGTCGCGAGCTAGTTCTCTTCTCACAGCGTTGCGCTCTTGTGCTTCTTCGGTTAGTGCTGGAATACGACCATTGACTGGGTCGGTAATGAGGGATGTGCGGCCATCGTCGAGAATCTCCTGCCCACGGTCGTACCAGAACTCATTATAGTCACCGGTGGTGGTGGTGTCGGTGAAATTATCGCGGTCGCGTCGCTCCAGTTCTTCCAATCTGAAGGCCTCTTGCTCTTCAGCGCTTAACAGCTCCTTGCCAGCAAGATCCGAAGGCCGTTGAAACGGAGTGATGGTGCGGAAATCCCAGGTACCCTGCAGATCGGGCCTGCCATTGGCAAGGCGGGGAATGTCGGCATTCGCGGCCGACTGAGCTAAGATGACATAGGGACTTGAAAGAATGCTTAGTAAGACTGCCAATGCAGCTGCTTTCTTGTGTGTAATTTGAATCTTCATACATGCCTCTAAGCTTTTGAGGGTATAGGAAGTCAGAACAAATAGACTTTATGACAGGGCAATAATTAAGAATACTAAAACTTTTACAACTTTAACAACATTAGTTCTTTCCAGGCCATTTGTCCAACAGCTTTTTGCCCGAAATGGAACGACCGCTCTATATGGAGTTGACAGGATCGCCATGGGAGCAGTGAAGGGCTGCAGGATTAGCTTCAATATTGCCCCTGACCGCCTCCATACGAAAAGGCACGTAGCTGGCGCTAAATAAGGTGGATGAAAATTAAAAGTGGAAATAGAGACAAATGAAACATCACTACTATCAGGTAGTAGTCTCCTACGATGGTGGAAACTATTTCGGCTGGCAAGATTTGGGCGATGCCGAGGAAAAAGCTACAGTCCAAAGAGCCATCACTCAAGCGCTTAGAAAGATCTGTAAGTATGCAGACTGTGTCGTTGCAGGGGCGAGTCGAACTGATGCAGGAGTCCATGCTCAGGGGCAAGTCGCCAAATTCTCCATTCCTCTGGAAATCACCCCGGAAAAATTGCAGCTTGGCCTCAATTCCCTATTGCCTGAGGATATTCGTATTGTGCAATGCTCTATATGCGATGCCGCATTCAACCCAAACAAACAGAGTGTAAGCAAAAAATACCGCTACTATTTTTCCATCGATAGAATTAGCTCGCCAATATTGAGTGGAGTTGTTGCCCATGTTCCTTCGAAAATGGAAGGAGCTCAAAGCAATACTCAATTGGATCTGGAAACCATGGGGCAGGTCTGTGAACTTTTTATAGGGGAGCATGACTTCTACAGTTTCTCTGGTATCGACAAAAATATTGCTTCGACAGTTCGAACGATTAACAGTCTCGAACTGAAGCGAACAGATGCTTTGGGCTTGGATGCCGAGATCTATTACTTCGAGATCGAAGGAGATGGCTTCTTAAGGCATATGGTTCGTTACATTGTTGGTGCGATCTTTCAGGCGGGAAGGCGTGCTATAGATTCTGAAGATATTCGCCAAGCACTGCGCTCTCGAAATGAACAGAAGCTCAGTCCTAAGGCTAAGGCCAGAGGGTTGCACTTGATTGGAATTACTTACTAAGAGTTGGGCAATAGGAGGCTCTTATAAAAAATAGCAATCTAGGGTTGTAGCAGAGCCTGCACCTTCGGCTTCATGCTAAACCTCCGCCGCTCAAATAGATTGCGGGCAGCCAAAGAGCCAAAGCTAACGTAAATGAACACGCAAATACAATTAGGAGGCTGCTCCCTAGAGTATGAGTTAGAAACATCTTGGGCTGAAGAATATACGCACCTGCGAGCAATATTATGACGGTTGCAACATGGCTTCTCCATTCGGCTATTGTGACAATTAGAGCTGTTATTGCATGCCGAGATTGATAGATTAGAAATAGAATCAGAGCTTCTAAGCCCATGATGTCTGCCATTAGCACGAATTCTATCGAAAAAGGTACTGCGAATGGCGCGGCAATTAGCAGTGCTCCTATTATTAGCAGCTTAATCACGACTGGCTTTTCTAGCTTGAATTTCATTTAATCCTTCGAATGTCACATAACGTCACTTTCTAGATCCTCTTCCCTTGATATAGAACAGCTTCCTCTATTGAGTTTTCTTTCAGGTGAAGAAACTTTTTCCGTTCCTCATCCATGGAAAAATTATCACAATCAATCTGAGTTGGAAATGAAACTAGATGAATTTCATAAGGTAGTTCAGCTGTACCTTCTATCAAAGAAGTTTTGTCTGGCCGAACTCTCAGAATTAACTCGCCGTTGTATTTCCGAATTATTGGAATGGCGATTTCTTCAAACTCATCAAAAATAATTTCCTGACCTTCTTTGATATAGATGAGTTGAGTTCGATAAATCATTTTCAGCATGCCTGTCAGTAGTATTTTTTGATTTGATTGCTATATTCAGTTTGCACGAAGCCTCACTGACAGGAATTTTCAGTATACAGCCGAAATTCAGGTGTTAGAGTGCTTGCAACACCTCCCCTGTAGCTGATTCCTTCCCAAGTTTCAGTTTCAATTATAAAGTATTTACAAATTTGCACATAAAATCTGGACCAATCAGTATCTTCAAGAACACCTTTTTGATGTTCAAAATATGCGTTTTCAAAACCATTCCAGAGTGAAATACGAGTTGTCATATACTGATGCAATTCAGCCTCATTCAGTGATGCTATTCCTTCTTGAATTACTCTTGCATTCGTTTCGCTAGTTTCTATAGCCTCAATTACTAAAAACAAAAGAGAGGCGACTGCAGCTACTACCCCGAACATCTTCGCCAGCAATGCATAATCTTGGAAGGGCTTTGTTATCATTATTGTAATCTACCGGATTCCGAGATTCTTAATCAGGAACATGGCGCCCTTAATAATAGGAGCAGTCGCGAGGCACTGGCTCCTTTTTGATTTGATTGTATGGTCTCATT
>Ga0316189_10001265_pt1 | contig 25144 bp, 20 predicted proteins | sample LowCovwburrow_MG_FD_204930 | JGI IMG/M metagenome (GOLD analysis project Ga0316189, IMG submission 204930) | Coastal sediment microbial communities from Maine, United States - Lowes Cove worm burrow | ecosystem: Environmental > Aquatic > Marine > Coastal > Sediment | place: USA: Maine... | reverse complement strand
CATGGAATGGTTCGACGTTAGGGAAAAAATAAACCTAGATAACTCGTTTCAAGGAGGAAACAATGACTATTCAGACATTAGTAACAAGTCAGACATTAGTAACAAGTCAGACATTAGTAACAAGTCGTACATTAACAACAAGCCAAAATCAACGCTCTTTCAAATTATTCAGGCGCCACTCCCACGCTGTGTGCGGCGGATACAGCTTGATAGAATTGTTCATTAGCTTGACGGTGTTGGTGGCTTTGAGCGGCATGGCAATACCAAGCTTTGCCGATATGATAGCGCGCAACAAGATAGTCACGCAGGCAAATGAATTGTTTGGGGCTCTTTATTTGGCGCGCAGTCATGCGGTTGCCAAGCAAAAGAACGTGCACGTCTGCCCAATTGAGAGTGACGACATTACGCGTTGTAGTGAAAATTTTGGCTTTAACGCAAATTGGGCAAATGGCTGGTTAGTATTTGCCGATAATAACCGCAATGCAAACTTGGATGAAAATGATGAAATTCTTCGCATAATTGAAATGCCAGGTTCGATGAACATTGTTTTCAATCAACGTGGTCGACTGCGCTTTTTCCCAGATGGCAGCGCACGCAGCGCCGGCTTCTATATCTGCGACAAATCACAATCTAACTATAAACATATCTATTTACTCTACTCAGGTCGAGCGAGAGTAAATGATAATTTGAGCGCCAATCAAAAAACGAGATGTGATCAAGCCTCGTCGTCTTGATTTCGGATTTTTACATCACCAAAAAAAAGGTAAAAAAACCGAGCAAATGCCTTGACCGAAAGTGGCTGAATCAGTACGATGCGCCTCTGTTGAAATACTGTTCCCTGATAGCTCAGTTGGTAGAGCAAATGACTGTTAATCATTGGGTCCCAGGTTCGAGTCCTGGTCAGGGAGCCATTTCAATATTCTTTAAAATCAATAGCTTATACGGATTGTAGGCTTTATTGAATATCCTTAACTTGCATAATAATTCTCTTTGGTCACAGTTTTGGGTACACCCAGAAGCTATGCGGGTATAGCATCGCCTCCATAATTAAGTGAGAGTCAGGTAACTGGAAAGCAATTATTCTTCTCAAGGATGGCCTATTGTCGCAAAACAACTGAAAGCTCATCTTGATCGCTGCAGCCTTGCTGTCTTGACCACTACAAACCCAGCGACGAGGCTAATAACTGTTTTGAACCTGATAAGATCTCCCCTTAAATAATCCGTTAGCTAAATATGCTTGTCTACAAACTCAATAATTGCTCTAAGTGCTTTCAGTCGGGTTTCGCCATGAGACAGGTAGTGATCCTCTCCTTCAAGCTCAATTTTCTGCACCTTCTTTCGCGCTTTTTTTAGCGCTCTATACATCGTAATAGATTGCCGAGGATGAACAATTTCATCTTTCTCTGAGTGGATTAGTAATACCGGCGCTTTAAATTGTGATGCCGCCAACTCAGGTGAACGCTGTTTCGCGACATCTTTAACTTTTTCATCAAATCCGTAAATTTGAGCTTTCCAGTAGGCCAACGATGAACTGTTGCTACCTTGTTCATTCCGAGCGCGGCTTAGCATGTCGTTTAAATTGCCAATACCGTTTATTGAAACCACGCAATTATACAAATCTGGCGTGAAGGCGCCACCGGCCAAAGCAGAATAGCCTCCATAGCTCGCGCCAACAATGCACACATGTTCACTATCAACGATGTCTTGATTAGCGAAAAAATTCACTGCATCGGTCAAATCGTGCAAGGCCTTTCGCCCCCACTCCCCATAACCAGCCGCCTGATGTTTTGATCCAAAGCCCAAAGACCCTCGAAATTGCGGTTGAATTACTAAGTAACCCCGTTGAGCAAACGCTTGGGCAAGATAATGAAATCCAATGGAATCAGATGACGCTGGGCCGCCATGAGGCATCATAACAGCAGGTAGGTTCTTTAAATTGTCGACTCTATTTCTCGGCACAGTAATCAATGTCGGAATTTTAAGTCCGTCTCTTGCTACAAATACAACGGAAGCTATTGGGTGAATCTCGTCACTAGGAATGTCGGGGCGGCGCTTGGTAATCAGAACTGGGTTTTTCCCTTTCGAATACAAATAATATTCGCCAGCAGATTGCGAGCCCTCGACTCTTACCAGAACATGCTTGCGATCAGGAGAAATTTGTTCGATCCAGACCGACTCTTGCGGAAACCCGGCGACAATGGCTTGAACACGCTGATCAAGGTCAGCGTTGAAAAACGCATAACTCGGATTAAAGCCCGAATACCGCACACCCAATACTTTTCTTTGTTGATCGGTGATTTGGCCAACTATATCCGCGTTGTCTTTTTCAAAGAGAGGGCCTTCGACCTTACCATTTTTTAGTGAAAGAGTATAAATGGCCGATCTATTGGCCTCACTATTCTGATCGAGCATAAAAAGGTGTTCTTCATCAAGGCTTACACCAAAAAAACTCTTGGTAAAATAGGGCGTTTCTTCAGAAAAAATCTCGACCAACCTTTTGCCGTGAAAGGCAGACACACTATGCGTATTTTTAGATTCATCAAAAGCTTCTATGGCCAGAACCTTACCATCGCTCGCAACGAAGTAGTCTCGAGCGTGCCCTCTTCCAGGTTGATGAATTCTAGGTCGACCAGAACCATTAACCCTTACTCGGAATAAAGACATAGGCGGCAATATTTGTTTTCCAGCTAAAAACATTGGCTCCCCCGAAAAAGCCGGCATATACGCCGATTTTCCATCAGGTGAAAGACCAACAATTCTATCCAACCTTGATTGGGCCGCGTAGAGATTGTCTCTTCCGGGAACCAGCAATTGATCGTATTTTTTCTTGTCAATGTTGTAGGTCAAAGCGGTAGCAAGTTCAAATTCTCCTTTATAACCTAGCACGCTTTTTAGAGCCGATACCGTGAGTAACAAATTTCTATTGTCAATGAAGTTTACGTCACGGGGATTAACGCTAGAGACATCAATGGTGGCTCTGGCCTTGCCTGATGTTAAATCCACAACTGAGACAACATCTTGATCAGAGTCAACTAAACGAAATGCTACTTTTTTGCCATCGGGGGCAATACTCATTTGCTGAATTTTTGGCAATGCCCCATAACGATCAATATCTGAACTACTCATCGCATTTGGAGCAACAGCCAGCAATAGTAATATGATTGTTCTTTTCATAGATCTTCTCTCTCTATCCGCACATTTTTTCGATTTATCATGAAATATGTTTTTTGACTTGTTGCATAATCCCCATTGGCATCGGGTCTGTCACCAAAGGGAATTTCCTGTTCCTTCCAAGCAACTGAACCGGATGCGGCTGCGCCACTACTGGCGAATTTAAATGGTTCTGGTGAAGTCAGATGGACAGGCTTTTAACTTTTCCAATACCTGTCATTAGCGATCTGCCCTATTGAACAAACCCTATTGAACAAACCCTCAGACTTGCGTCTCAATCACTCCCCTTAATTATTACATGATTTCCAACCATGGCAGAAAAATTGATGCCCGATAATTATTGACTATACCTTTCCGAAAAAACACATAATCGACACCGTTAATAAGCAAGCCCATAGCCTTCCTCAACGTGAGACTCTGGCAATCCCAAACGTGAGGGCACAGGAGCAAGCGTTATTCATACCTCATAAAATAGTAGCAGCCGGTCAGTATCGTTTCCTAATGACAAATACGTTTATCGAATGCAAAAAGCGGCTACCTAGTAAAGTTGGTTTGCTCTAATTACACCCATCCGCTCAGGCAAGCTGATGGTTCATTTTATCGCTATTTTCACAGAAAATAAGGTTTTCTGTTTTTGATTGTCAAGAATATTCACTATAATAACTACACTCAATAGGCTTAATGGTATTCGAATGTCAAAAAATATGGTCATCAATGTACGGGTTGGCGGAACGTTAAGTGAGTTCGTCTCATCCAACATTAGCGAAACTGGTAGTTATGAAAACGTCAGTGAATACGTACGTGACCTAATACGAAAAGACAAAACCAACAAAGATGAAGTCGCTTTTGCGACGCTAAAAGCTGAGCTACAAAAAGCCTTTTCTGCTCCTGACAGTGAGTACGTTGAACTTTCAGCTGACGAAATCATCGCTCGGCATTCCTAAACTCTTAACGTTTCATGCCACCCTATTTGATTTTAAAAGCGGCGGGTTACCGTCTGGATGACATTTACCGCTATACCTTGGGTGAATGGGGTAAACCCCAAACAGACAAATATATTCGAGGGCTGTTTCAGCACTTTACAGACATTGCCGAAGAAACAGCAATCTCTCGCCCTATACCCGCAGAGTTTAGCGTCGATGGTTACGTGTCCCGCTATGAAAAACATTTTGTGTACTGGAAAACCTTATCTACAGGACAGCTCGGAATTGTGATTATTCTGCATAAGAGAATGCATCAAATCGAACGATTTAAGGGTGATTTTGACCTGTAAATAAAAACCATGCATTGGCAGAGGCATTCGTTAACATCTTTCCTCGTATGACAATAGTTTATGCTATTTCGTTGTCATTCAAGGTTAAACGTCAACTGACTTTTTAGCTTTTGGAATAAGCTTTCATCACAATAAATTCTTACTGTAAAAACAGCATATAGGGTCACTCATTAATTGTTACTCTGATAACTCATTGTAATTTTTTCTTGAGTTTTACAATTCAACTTTTTTATCTAACCATGTAGCATGATCAGCGATGGCAACTCGACTCTATTCACAAAATCGTTCACTCATAGTCGGCTTAGCCTTACTACTCACTAATTCGTTGGGGTATGGCGCCGCCGAAGATGAGTTTGATCTGCTAGTCGTCCCCGCCATAATCGCCGCGACCAATGTCCAAAAACCTGGCCCCGGCAACACCGGCCCAAAGGGTGCGCTAACTAAGCAGGAAGGTAGCATTAGCGTAACAACTGATAACACGGTTATCGAAAACATAGACCTGAAGGGTTGCATTCAAGTAAAAGCTAACAACGTTGTTATTCGCAATGTTCGCATTGATTGCGGTGGCTTTTATGCAATCCAAATCGTGAGTGGTTTTGAAAACCTAACGGTAGAAGATACCGAGATGTTTGGCATGAAGTCATCGGGTGTTCTGGGTAGTAACTTCACCTTGCGCAGAGTGAATATTCACGACTCTGGTGGTGATGCGGTTAAACCAAGCACAAACGTATTAATCGAAGATTCTTGGTTTCATAAGCTTGGCACTAACGTTGGATCACATTCTGACGGTCTGCAAATGGTATCTGGTGGCAATGTCACCTTGCGAGGAAGCAATATAGACATGCCAGCAACATTAACCGGCTATACCAATAGCCAGTGCATGATCATACAAACTAACAATGGCCCAATCGATAATGTCTTAATCGAAAAGAACTGGCTAAATGGTGGTGGCTGGTGCGTGCAAATCAACGATAAGGGCCGAGGCCACGGGTCACCCACCAACGTGATAATTCGCGATAATCTATTCGGCCCAGACTGTTCATTCGGCACTATATTAGTGCGCGGCGAAAACACTGACACGACGATTAGCAATAATATTTTTGAGTTGACTGGTGAAGAACTTGGCACACAAGTCAGCTTTGATACTTGCGGCAATGATTTTTGGGCTTTCAAAGCGGTACTAGATTTAACCACCATTTGCGATGACGTTTAATCAAGCAAGGCCGCTCAAGAACTTTTCTATTGCTTGTTTTACTTCTATTTCATTGAGTAACGGCGCACGCCCAAGGCTAGCCATTTGGCAAACCGTGCGTAATATTGTTTTGACTCAAACCAACTCCAAACACCTATCGCTGCATGAATATTTGTCTTGAAAACCTCTGTGTCAGTTTTGATGACAAATTTCAGATCATAAACGTCGATTGGCAAATCAGCGCCGGGCAACACTGGATGCTGGTTGGTGCAAATGGTGCCGGTAAGTCCGCTTTAGCCGCTACCCTTTGCGGCTATGGTGATATTCTCTCTGGATCAATTGTGGGCTTGCCCGCTAGCGTGGGGATAGTGTCGCATGAAGTTCAGGCTGAACTCATTGCACAGGAGTTAAAAAAAGACGATGCAGACATACTAGATGTTATCAGCGAGGGCACTACTGCATCAGAAATGCTTGCGCGGGATTGTACTAATCAAAACCTCAAAGATGAACTGGTAGAGGCATTTGCTTTCACGCCACTGATGAATCATACATTTTTAAGTTTATCTTCTGGTGAAACTCGCAAACTCTTAGTGATTAGGGCACTTGCAAATGAGCCCGATTTATTGGTGCTGGATGAACCCTTTAGCGGCCTCGATGTCGACTCAACAGCCACTTTACAAAAGTATCTGAAGACCCTAACGGACAAAACAACCATGGTTTTAGTACTAAACCGTTTAGATCTTTGCCCAGAATTTATTACAAATATTGCCTACCTGCAAAATGGACAACTAAGCCTCAGTGTTTCACGCGATAATAAACAGGCTTATTCCGAGCTTTATACGCTATTACATCTTAAAACCACGGGGTTAGAAATACCCACAGAGTACTCCGCTCACTCTACACCGGTATTAGATCCCGCTCAGCCACTAGTGCGTATAAAGAATGCAACTATCGCGTATGGCGATGTTGACATTTTCTCGGGGCTTAATTGGACCATTGAGCCAAATCAACATTGGCAACTCAGCGGTCCAAATGGCAGTGGTAAAACGAGTTTATTATCGTTAATCACCGGTGATCACCCACAGTGCTATAGCAATGATATTTTTGTGTTTGGATATCAGCGTGGCAGCGGCGAGAGTATTTGGCAGATCAAACAATTCATTGGGTTTGTCTCCAATGCCTTACATTTGCAATATCGTGTAAGCATTAGTGTGCGCAACGTTATTGTTTCCGGCTTCTACGACAGCATCGGCTTATATAGCCAAAGCACTCCAAAGCAGCTATTAATCGCAGATCAATGGCTGTTACTTCTGGGCATGAAGGAGCAAGCTGACCGGCCGTTTAGCGAATTGTCTTACGGCGAGCAGCGTATGTTGTTGATAGCAAGGGCGATGGTAAAACAACCGCCATTGCTAATTCTAGACGAACCATGTTCAGGCTTGGATGAAATGAATCGACAGTTAGTGCTGGCCCTAATCGAGAAAATTTGTGCGGGCAATACCACATCGGTTATCTACGTTAGCCATCATGCAGAAGACATTATCGAAGGGATAGATAATTATCTATCATTAGAGGCCGTTGTTTAGCTCAAGCTTATTCCTGATCGGCGAGGTGCCCATAACTAATAAATGCTCCAACAGCTTCACAGATTGCTTGATATCTATCTGCTATATTTACACACTGATGCATTTACCAACAGCTAGAGATAATCAATGGACGCACTGACTGCCCTTCATACTCGTAACTCAGTAAACCTATTGAGTGAGCCTGCCCCGACTAAGGAACAACTGGAGAATATTTTTAAGGCGGGGCTTAGGGCCTGTGACCATAAGAACCTAACACCGTGGAAATATATTGTGATTGAGGGCGAAGCTCGTCGCGCCTTTGGCAAGTTGATGGCATCAGTCAAAAATAGCATGGAAGGCGGACAACTTGACCCAGCACTTACCAGCAAGCTTGAAGCCAAGCCTTTTCGAGCGCCTACCATTGTTGCGGTCGCAGCCAAAATCGTTGAGCACGAAAAAGTGCCTGCCGTTGAGCAACTATTATCGGCAGCCGCCAGTGCTCAAATGATGATGGTGGCAGCTCACGCTCAAGGAGTAGGCGCTATTTGGCGTTCGGGAAGCATGATGTTCCACGCCGAAATGCGAGCGGGGCTAGGCCTGGCCTATGAGGACCAGATCGTTGGCTTTTTATATTTGGGTTCGCCTTCAGCGGTTAAACAACTGCCTAAGCGTGACACCACCGACTATGTAGAGTTTTGGCAACCTTCTGCGATGTAATACAATGCTGAAACACCGCGAAAGCTTAACGGCAGGCTATAAAGCCTGATTTTAGAATTGGCTTTCCGGCGTTGTTACGACTAGGCCATCCATTTCTTCGGTGATTTTAATTTGACAAGCAAGGCGTGAATTGTCCTTTACGTCTTCCGCCACATCCAGCATTTCTGCTTCTAATTCTTCGGGTTTGCCTACAACATCTGTCCAATCTTCACTCACGTAAACATGACAGGTAGCACAAGCACAAGCACCACCGCAATCAGCGTCTATACCAGGCAGGTCATTACTAGTTGCTGTTTCCATAACGCTATCGCCAACTTTGCCGTCAACGCTGCGTTCAGTCCCTTCAAAATCGATATAAGTAATTTTAGGCATTTGTTTTTCTAAGTTCTCAAATATTGCTCGTAAATATTCACGACGCTTTTAATTCGGTGCAAAGTCTAATGCTTCTGATTGCTTGCTGCAAGTGCCAACAAACAATTTGAAACGATCTTAAATCTCTTGAAATTAGCATGCTATAGCTTGGCATTTGATCTCTAAAGATTGTGGAATGAGGTATTATTGCGAATAAACTAATAATTTGTCGAAACCGAGCCTATGAACCACAAGTCAATTTTGATTATTTTCTCTTGTTTGAGCCTTTTAAGCGCATGCGGTAGCAACAACGATGCAGGCAAAAGTGACGTCGCGAGCCCTGAAAATCAAACAATAGAAAGAGCTCCGGCACCTAAGGCTGATGAAAAAGAAAATATAGGCGTCGGCATCGATTACCACTCTCTATCAAACCCTCAGCAGGTAATAGTAAGCCACATTTCTCTGGACCTAAGCGTAGATTTCGATACGAAGAAGATTGCTGGCACGGCAAAATTAACGTATGCCAAGAAGGAAAGTTCTGCCACGACCTTGATTCTCGATACCAAAGACTTAAAGATAAAAAGCGTTAGCAGTGGTGGCAACGACTTAGCCTATAGCTTAGAAGATAGTGATTCTCACCTTGGTTCGGCACTCAAAATCACTCTGCCAGATGAAGGTAAATCCGTAGTAGTCACGTATGCCACATCACCCAGCGCTTCTGGAGTTCAGTGGCTTACACCAGCACAAACGGCCGGTGGCAAACACCCGTTTTTATTCACACAAGCTCAGGCAACCCATGCCCGCAGTTTTATTCCTCTGCAGGATTCTCCGCAGGTTCGAGTGACTTACGATGCGACTATTCGCACACCTAAAGACTTAATCGCAGTAATGAGTGCCGCCAATGATCCCGATGCTACTCGTGATGGTGTCTATGAGTTCACCATGCCGCAAGCCATTCCGTCGTACCTGATCGCACTAGCAGTCGGCGATTTGAAATTCAAAGCCATGGGCGAAAGAACCGGTGTCTACGCCGAACCGGCGTTACTGGATGCCGCCGCCGCGGAGTTTGAAGACACTGAATCGATGCTTATTGCTACCGAAAAAACCTATGGGCCATACAGTTGGGACAGATATGATCTATTAATACTACCGCCCTCTTTCCCGTTCGGTGGAATGGAAAACCCAAGGCTATCGTTTATCACGCCTACTGTAATTGCTGGTGACAAAAGCCTAGTGTCACTTATTGCTCATGAACTAGCGCACTCTTGGTCTGGTAATACGGTGACCAACGCGACTTGGCGCGACCTCTGGCTAAACGAAGGCTTCACCACCTACCTGACCTATAGGATTATGGAAATCATTTATGGTGAAGGTCGTTTTAATATGGAGGCTGTTTTAGGATATCAAGACTTGGAGGCAGACCTGGCTAGGCTTGATCCAAATGACCAAATTTTAGCGATTGATTTAAGAGGCAGAGACCCAGATGACGTTTTCTCTAACATCCCTTACGAAAAAGGGGCACTATTCTTGCGCGAAATTGAACAAAAGGTTGGGCGCGATAATTTTGATGCTTTTCTAAAGGAGTATTTTAAAAAGTTTGCCTTTCAAAGCATTACTACCGATCAGTTTATTAACTATTTAACAGAGACTCTACTTGCCCAGTATCCCGAACAATTGAGCCTGCAAAGAATAAACCAATGGATTTTCAAACAAGGTATTCCAGAAGGAGCCCCCAAACCTGAATCTGATGCCTTCTCGCTAGTTGATACGGCTCGCGATCAGTGGCAGAAAGGAACCCTTCCCGCCAAAGAAATTAATACAGATAAGTGGACCGTTCACCAATGGCTGTACTTTTTGAACAATATGCCTGATGCACTGAGTGATGCCCAAATGGCTGAACTAGATGCTGCGTTTGCACTCACTGACTCTAAAAATAACGAAATTGCACATAGCTGGTTATTGATGAGTGTAAAAAACTGGTATCAACCCGCACACGCTAGGTTGTTCAACTACTTAGTAAGCATTGGACGAAATAAACTGGTAAAGCCTCTTTATCAGGAATTGGCCAAAACTGAAGATGGTAAAGCACTGGGCTCGAAAGCCTTTGCAAAAGCAAGGCCTGGGTACCACCCGCTTACAGTCAAAACGAATGAGAAATATGTCGATGTAGACACACCCAAAGCTACAAAAACGCAGTAAAGGCTAGTTGGGAAACTAGAGTAAACCTAGCTATGGGAAACTAGAGTAAACCTAACTCTATGCCTAGCCGTTATAGCAAATCACTGATTATTGCTGGCAACCAAGCTGCATTACCACTTGAAGGTGGCGGTGGCGGTGGCGGCGGATCTTTTAGCGTAAAGGTCAGTGTGCCTAAGGTGGGTCTTCCTTGAAATGGCGAATCGGTGCCAAACAACTTTGAAATCACCTCTGGAACCGGCGTTGCGGAGTTATCTAGTGAAAACTGATCGCCTTCTTCGGTTCCTGCATCATAGGCTTTTAAATCAATAGTCAGGTTTTCCACCCAGACTCCTTGATCCATTAATGATTGACCAGACACGCCCACAAACCAATCAGGACTTGGCGCAATCATGGTGATGAGCGTGATAAATGGCATCGACGCCTCTACTTCGATTTCTAGCGAATCGGAATTTGGTAAACCAAATAAACTGCTAAATTCAATCACATCACCAGTTGTGCCCGTATTTTTTGCAGCCAACAACTCAGACTTAAGTTCTGAGTTCGAACCTTCTTCGGCGACCTTTTTCACACCAAAACTTGCCGAACCACCCTCTTCCCAAAATTCCGCTGCTTGGACATGGGTAGTACCAATCAATGGACTAAAGTGCGCACTTCCGGGGTAGTCTGAGGCATCTTCCAAATCCGCAGCGCTCCATGTCGCATTGAATGTTACTTCATACGTCACCGCATTCACTGCGCCAGTCGCCAGCATGCAAAGCACCAGCAACAATTTGCTGACAAAAGATTTTAAGGGAAAATAATAGAAACTGGATAGTCGAGTATGGGTCATAAGTAGAATAGTCTTCGAGCAAACTTTTATTTTTGGGTTCAGCAATCTTAACTTCCTAAGCAGATTGGATTGCTAGGCGTACAGCCGATTTAATCAAATAGTAATCAACTTTGATATTGCTTTCATCAATTAAGGGGTTTCTCCAACAAAATTCAGTGCCGATTCACCTTTCAGTAATTTTAAAAACTCATTAAAGCTTTCTATTTCCCCCTGTTTTACCATCTGGGTAGTTATTTTCACTCTGGTCTCAACCTGTATTTTGTGCTTTCCAGTCGTAGTAACGAATCTAGTCATCTCACCATATTTACCTTTTAGATTCAAATTTGGAGGATACCAAGTAACGTTCCAGAGTTTATTGAAATCAAAATTGATCGTTGACTGAACGTCTATGCCATGCACTCTTGCGTCGTAATGTTTGCTTGAAATTTCCACATCATCCAACTCTCTATTCAACCAGGAATCATTTTCGACGTAATTAAGCGCTTCTCTGGGATCTAGAAAAGGAGTGTATTTTGCCTCTGAACGAATTATTGCAGTATTAGCCATCTCTTGAAGGCCGACAAACTCAAAAGTTGGATCCACCAAAGATGAGACTACCTTGTGAAAACTCTCCGTAGCCGCTTCATTCCTTTCTTCGTCATTTTTGGGGCCATAAGAACTGCGTATACCTGAGGCGTATTCACCGTGGTAAATCCGTTCTTGTCTTTCAACAACATTTGCGTTCTCGTCAAACTCTAAAGATGAAGATACATTGAGTCGCCATTTATGCGGTGCCAGGGGAATACGCAAAGGCTTGGCGCCTTCCTCCAAAGTAAGTGACACCATGCCCTGAATCCAAGACGAAATAGAGTTGATATCAGTGTTTGAGTCAGTAGGGTCTAAGCAATAAAACTGTTTTTCCGAGTCAAAACAAATAACCATATGGTCGAAGTATCCGGTGCTGGGAAAACGCGTGTTAGCTAGGCTGGAACGCTTAGTTGCAACCAACACGGGTTTCGCATCGACACCTATGAGGCTCAACATTCCATGTAACATAGCAGATTTGTCTTTACAGTCACCAAATCTATTCTCGAGCACCGAGGCCGAAGTATGCGGGGTAATTCTATGCCCAAGTTCTGACATTGAGACATAGCGGATGTCTCTGGATACAAATTTGTGTATGGCTTCAATTTTTTGTCGTTGGGTCATCCCATCATCGATAATGCGATCCAACATTTTCTGCACGGAATCATCTTTATTGTTTGATTCCTCAAACGCCTTAAGATCGTTTGCTATGACGTCGTCCCAAGTTTGAGTTTCACCAATGAAGATTTGTGGCAAGACGTCCCGCCAAATGATGTCTACATCCGACTTATTGGGGCTCAGATCAGCGCTTTCACATTCAAGCTCGTTATCGTTAACCTTACAATCGATGATGTCTTTGTTGTTGCTCGAGTAAGTCAGTGGCGTCTGCTCGTCCTCGATCACCCTGAGACGAAAGTTCTTCACTGGGTCAAATAGCACGGGGTAGATGATGGTCGACCAACTTGACTCCAAGTCAGCAATCGAAAATTTTATTTGGTATTCAAGTATAGAAATACTCTTGTCCGTTAATCCTGAGTAAGGCAATACCACCTCTTTTTGATCAGTAAAGGTATTGTACGCATCACTATCCAAGACTCTTATATTGTCCGGGTTCAACCGATGTGCCTGCCCATTAAGCTTCAAAACTCGCGCCTCACGAACAGTTAAGGCCTCTACTTCTTTGTCCCAATAAATGCTCTCATTTCCTGCCGTATGAGCATCATTGTACGTAGGAAAATAATTTACCTGACGAACCGTTCGAGTAACTTCGCCCGCATCAAAAATAATTTCAATGTCATGCAACAAAGTGGTTTTTTCAGACGGCAAATCATCTGCCGCAATGAACTCTTCAGCAAAAGTATAGGTACGGCTAGCGGACTTTTCTAACCAGTCTATTTTGACTTCGTTAGCAAAGGACTGGGAAAAAAACAATATAGCCCCGAAGGCAAACCAAGCCTTCCATTTAAGGAGCCTCTGATTAAGTCTCATAGAGGTGAAAAACTCTTAGCAATCGTTCGCATATTTTCTGACTGTCTTGCATGTTTGTGCTTGCTGTCCATCAAGTACCCATAAAGTTCGACAGTTCGGTCATTACTAATAATGATAGTGCTGTAGGTAGTAACTTTTTCATCCAACCAAGACCCATTGCACTCGGTATAAGAAATCACAGATTTTTCGTTGTTAGACAAGTAACGGTTTTCTTTACACACTGGAGAGCCCGAAAAGTCGTTACGCAGTGTAGCTCGACCACTTGCAACCCCATTCAAGCTATTTGATAAGCCTTGATCGAACACAATAAAGAAGCTGCCTAATGTCGGCCCAGAAAGTTCAAGCTCGGTTTCATCGCTAGAATGCGTCCCTGCTTCAACTTCAACCCAGCCATCACCTGCGATAGTTAGTCCAAAACCAAGATCAGAATTTTCAATTACCTGCCGATCTTCTAGGTCCTGTATTTTATCTATGAAAAGTGGTGCAAGCACATAAAAGTAAATATACGCTATGAATACAATACTTCCCAAAACCACCACTAACCATTCATACCAGTAGTACCCAGAGGCCTTACCGTAGAACTCCACCTTTTCAAGCTTGTGCTTCCAGTTATTAAACCGGATATGAAGCAACGCAAACAGCCCGCAAATTATGATTAAACTGGCTTCCAGCACCCACTCAGGAAGATTTAAGCTGTCCTCCGTAAGGACGATGATATTAGTGACTACCAGTACAGCTATCCATGCCCAAGTGTATGATTTCCACTGCCTAGTGGTCGAGCCATCCTCGCGTCTCTTTAACTCATCAAAAAAACGCGGCAGACCGATGATTTGTGCCAATGGAATAAAGGGCACAAAAAACCACAGCCAAGGGGTAAAGTCTATATTGCCAACCGCCTTAAGATCACGCACCCGTCCGACTAGCCAAAAAGAGGTTAGCAACGTAAATGACAACACAAACAGAACAGATTCTTGCCACGCAGGACGAGGCTGTCTTACGCGCGGTAAGGAGGTGTCGGATGCTGTCTCATCCTTGATTTCAATTTCTTCTTCCATACCCGTTTAAACTAGTTCGTTAATCCTTCACAATCACCGACCAGTTAAATTGACCAATCGTTGTGTAAATCTATTGACATGAAATAGCGCCGTAGCTACCTGAGCGCGACAGCCCAACCTAACAAAGCAAGCTTCCATCATCTTGTACAGAATAGCAACAAGAAAAGATAAATGCCCACACTCCCAAATTAAATGTCACTAGCTTAGAAATTCCTAGCTTCAAAAATCAATCCTTCTTCACCAAATTGATTCTCAGCTAATTTAGCCTTAGCAGTTTCGTCACCTTTAATCATCACATCAAAGAACTGCAGGACTTTTTGGCGTTGAATCTCATGTGCGATTGCGGGTTTGATTAAGGTAAATATTTGCTCAGGTGCGAAGTAGCGTTGTTGTGTATTCGGTTTGAGATGTGGCCACCAATACCCGCCAGACACACCAAAACTTGAATGATTTGAATCGTTTAACAACCCCCAGAACACCGGTGCTTTTGATGCCTCATAGGCTGCTCTCAGTGGTGGCAATGGGTTATCCAATGTGGGTAGAGTACCGTTTGACGATTCTGCTACGGCTGCGCCAACGCCTATTATTAGCCCATCTTCAGCGCCACTTAACAACATGGTTGGCTTATTGATTTGACTGATAGCTGATGGTCCTTTGGCGTTTAAAATTACTGATTCAGCGGTTTTGAGTAAATCTTGCGGCAAGCCTGGTCTGACGTCTGGCATCAATAAGGGTACAACCGCTACACCTGCTGTAAAACGTTTTTCTAATGCTAAACCGGCCAGTGTTGTGGTGCCGCCAAATGATCGACCAATCAAACCAATGCGCTCTAGATTAAGTTTGTTTGCAAATCTACCATCGGCGTTCATTCGGTCTAACTCTGACAAAGCGGCGCGCAGGTCATTGACGCGTTGCAAAAGCGAATTATCTAGATTTACCAAGGCCTGAGGGTCGCTTCGGTCACGAATCAATGGAGTATAAGTTTGGCCATATTTTTCTTTGCTGCCGTAGGTGCCATCAGCATTGAGAAATGGTTTCACGTCGGACATGGCCGCGTCTATTTCAGGGTCTTTGCCTGTGAACGAATAAGGTGAATTGCCGGTATGCTCTGGGGCTATCACCAGATAGCCATTAGCGGCTAAGTATTCACAGGCGCTCTCCATATTGTAGCGACTGCCGGCATCTCCATGCGTCATCACAATCACTGGCCAAGTTTTCTGGCTGCTTGAAAGCGGAGCATCAATATAACTCTGACGCTTACGATCAAAAAGTTCATCAATAGCGGCATCAATTTGGCTTTGATCAACACCGTCAACCACCGTTTCCGGAATGAGGTGAAAAAAGGTAGTTTGAGTCATCATCAAACGATGAACAGCTTTATCTCTAAATACATAATCACCATAGGTCGCCTGTCGGTATTCATTCAATTTGATAGCCGCGTGATCAACCGGATACCATACTTCCGTAATCAATGAACGTTGACCAACATTTACGCCAGCCACACTGTCATAAGGACGCGATGCGTCATGAATAAAAGTTGTGAAAGATCCAATCGCATAGGGTGTGGCATGCTTGATTATGGCTTCTTTAGTAGGTGGCATTTCCACTGGTGCCGATTGGCAAGCCATCAAGAGGCACGATAGAACAGATAGCAAGATTAAGATTCGCATTGGAATAATTCTCCGGTCAGGTTTCCTGGTTTTATTATTGGCATTACTATTAGTTATTGGTTCAGATGGATGTCTGCATTTAACGCTTAATGGATTCGTGCGCCCTGCTCTATTAATTCTTTCTGCACCAGTTTGATATCAACGTCGGCGACATCAACATCAGTTTGCACCGATATCGCAGCAGCTACGCCCGCACCTTGACCATTTACCGCACAACACATCATATTTCTCACTGCCGCATGTGAATCACGATCACCACCAGCACTGCGTCCAGTAACGAGTAGGTGGCGCACACCTTTGGGCAACATAGAGCGGTATGGCAATTGAAAATACCGGCCGGTAGTTGGCAGAATCAAAATACCATATCCATCGATAAACTCTGGAAATATTCCAATACTATCGTCAAATTTGCCCTGCTCGCGTACATCATGCGCGGTCATATTGTAAACCGCGTCTATTTTTCGAGTGTCTCGCACGCCTAATGTCATACCGAAGTTTCTGAGTTTGGCGTTCTCACAACCGGGGTTAAATTGTTTTAACGCCTCAATCGCCAACATAGCCTGTTTGCGCCCCTCCATTTCACCTCGGGTTAAATGATCAGGGTCGGTAGCATCCAGCCCTGCCAAATGCACAAGATTTAGATAGGTGAGATCACCTTGATCGGTGATCGCACCCCATGTGCCGGTAATGGTATTTAGATTTTCTGGAATCAGACCAGACTTCATGGCTTTTTCAAATGGCTTTTTAAGATAGGGCGAAAACATTCCTTCTTCTTTACCCGATGTTTGCATCGACCAATCAGGCCCGCACCAATCACTATAAGTATGGGGGTCTGCTTTAACATCTTCGATGAATCGTTGCTTATCTACTCCGTTCATGGAAAACATTACCGAAGCCGCCATCATGTCTTCCACTGGGGTTTTATGCACCAGCGCGCCCGATCGATGTGCAATATCAGCATCACCCGTGGCATCAATCACGCGCTTAGCTAAAATAGCCTCGCGGCCTGCCTTACTTTCAACAATTACGCCTCTAATTACACCCCGTTCAACGATGGGCGCAACCATGGTTCGATGAAGCATTGGAATAATGCCTGCCTCTTGCACCAACACATCAGCCACATATTTAAAAGCTTCTCCATCAATTGCATGACTATTGGATTGCGGCTCGGGTGTAGCAGCGCCCATGGCCTTAGCACGCTCTTCAAACTCAACACCGATACCCTCGCTATCAACGGTTTTCTCATGTCGGTACCACGCGAAACCTTCTACGCCTACCTGTGTAAGGTTGCCGCCAAAACAACCATAGCGTTCCAATAAGGTGGTTTGCGCACCCGCGCGCGCTGAGGCAATAGCGGCCGCCAATCCACCCGGCCCACTGCCAACAACCAACACTTCTGTTGTGTGAATTATTGGCGTCTCGCGCGCCGCTTCACTGATAGATTTCATCGCTTACTTTGATTATTTCTGCAAGGGAATAATAGTCCCCATATTCATAATGCCATTTGGGTCGTACGTTTCTTTTAATCTTTTTAATATGTAGTAAGAAGAACCGTATTCGTCTTCAATCCACTGCGCACGATGTTTTCCCACACCATGATGGTGACACATTGAGCCGCCATGTTTAATTGTTTCTTCAACGATAATTTTCTTAATCGCATAATGGTACTGCGTTATTTCTTGTTCTGGGGAGCAGTCCAATACCTCATAAAAATACACAAAGTACATATTAGTACCGTTCAAGTAACTATGCGATGTATGTCCGCCCAGCATGGTTAAGTTAGGAATCTCGTTTCTAACGCGCTGCATACAAACTTGGTAAATATCATTTACGCTGCCCCACTTGGCTGAAATCTCGGTGGTGTGGCAAATGGTATTGGTTTGCATAATCTCAATTTTTTCTTCCGCTAAATTCGAAGGGTCCCAATTAAGATGATCAAACCAGGTTTCGATCAAACTCGAATCGACCGGCTTACATTCGCCGTGCTTTGCCACAATGTCCGCAATAGCTGTGGCCGTCGCATCGGCGATTGGCTTAACGCCCTCGGCCACAAAAATGAGCACACACTTGCCCTCAGCAAAATGTGAAAAGTGAAACGCGCCATCTTCAAGGTCGTACAATCGTGCCACCGAAGGCCGATAACCTTCAACCATGACTTCACGCAATATTTCAAAACCAGTGCTCATATCGTCTAAGGTATAACCTAGAAAACGATTGTTCTGCGGGTAGTATTTAAATATTTTTACCGTCACTTCGGTAATGAAACACAGCGCTCCTTCATTACCTATAATGACATGTCGAATATCCGGACCAGCCGCACGCCGTGGCACATCTTTGATGCGTGTCACACCGCCTTCTGGGAATACCGCTTCCAATGCCACCACCATATCCTCGATGCCACCATAGAGAGTTGAAAACTGACCAATACTGCGCGTGGCTACCAGCCCGCCCATTTGCGCTAAGGGCTTTGACTGCGGAGAATGCCCTGTGGTGTAGCCTTGCGCGCGCAAGGTATCTTCCAACACTTGAAGTGAAACTCCACATTGAGCCGTGGCTTGCATATTATAGGTATCGATCTCAACAATCTCATTCATGGCTGAACCGTCCAGCACAATTGAATTCTCCAAGGCGGTTTCAAGGCCGCCCTCAGTCGCCGAACCGCCAGTTCTTGGTACAACATTAAGTCCATTGGTGTTTGCAAAGTCAATTACCCTGGCAACCTGCTCAGTGCTGTTTGCCATAACAATAGCCGCTGGCATCGGTTGAGTATAAATGCCGTGATATGCCTCATAGCGGCGAAAGCGGTCAACACTGCTGTCCTTTAGTGTTTGCTCATCGGTATTTAGCTGGTCAGCGCCGACAATGGCGCTTAGCTGTTTTATTATTTGTTCGCGGGTTAACGACATTGTAAATTCCAGGTAGTTTGTTTTTTCACTCATTACTGAGTAATTGAATGTAAGTTTTCCAGCAGCAGGTCGGTTTGCGAAGTCACTTGCGAAAACACCTGCTGGTTAATTTGTTGGTAAATTTGAGTGTTGTCAGTATTTGGCATGAATGTGTCATTACGCCTAACCATAGCTTGTTGCGCCTCTGCAAACGAAGCGTAAGCATTCACGGCAACGGCGGCGCACATGGCAGAGCCCAGAGACGCGGAACCGGTTACATGGTTGCGCATTGTGGGTAGGCCAAACACATCGGCTAAAATTTGCATGAAAAGATTGCTATTTGAACCACCACCAGAAATAACTAAGTGCTTGAGATCAAGACCAAGCTCACCCACACAGGCATCGAGATGGTTCTTCATAGTCATAGCGATTCCCTCCAACGCAGAACGGTATAAATGTGCGCGTCTATGGGATGCTTGAAATCCGAGCATAATGCCTTTTTTAAATAATTGGTCGGTCGGCGCCAACCACTCTGGAATTGTGATCAAACCATCACTGCCAACGGCTATGGCGGAGGCCTCTCTATTGAGTAGGTCTTCAGCCGACACAGTTTGTGCTTGTGCTTCTTCAATCAGCCCTGAACCAAACAACTCCTTTAGCCAACTAATAGTGGACATGCCATAACGTACCCCGCCAGTTTCATAGAGGTAATGATGCGGCACGCACGCCATATTAGTGAAAAAGCTCTTTCCGTTGGCTAGCTTATCAGTGCCGGGCACCATTGCTCCGATATAAGTGCCTAATGAAATCAATGCGGTGTCTGAGCCACCTAAGCCGGCGCCCAGTGCTTCAACCGCTTTGTCATTTGCGGTGGCAACCACCGGCAAACCGATAGGAAAGCCAGTTGCCAAAGCGGCGCTTTCGCTTAAATGACCGAGCACTTCACCGGGCTTTACTAAGTCGAATAACTGCTTTGATGTCAGGCCACAGCGTTCAATTTCGTCTGGATGCAGGCTCCAAGCCCAGCGGCGCTTATCAATAGGCCATTGGCCTTCATAGTTTGCCGCTGAGTCTTTAAACTCACCAGTTAATCGGTGGGTAATATAGCCTGATGAGCTGGTGACATAAGCCACTTCGGGGCTACTGGAGTGATACTTTTGTGCCAGACGCAAATCCATCCAGTTCAATACCGGCGCCGCCAAGCTACCGTCGGCCTTTAAATCTGCTCTACAGCACCGAATTGTGCATAAGCCAATGGCTTTAATGTCACCCTTCTCTCCCGAAAAGCTCTGCATAGCTTGTTGGCTTGCTAGCTTAAGAGACTCCCACAGATCATCTTCGGGGTGTTCAGCCATACCTGGCTGATGCATATCCAGAGGCCGTAATGTCTGCTTGCCTTCACTCACTTCATGCCCATGCATATCAAATATACATACTTTGGAACTCTGCGTCCCTCCGTCGATGCCTATAAAGTATTGCTGACTCACGACGATGACAACATTATTGACCGTGCCATACAGTCTTATTAACGAACAAGATAGCCACCGTCAACCACCAATATGTGACCATTTACATAGTCTGAAGCTCGACTAGCAAGAAAAATAATAGTTCCCATCAAATCCATAGTATCTCCCCAGCGATTGGCGGGTATATGTTCCAGCACCCGTTTATTAGTCTCAGGGTTACTGCGGGTTGCGCTGGTCAATTCGGTAGCGTAATAGCCCGGGGCAATGCCATTGACCTGAATATTATGCTGCGCCAGCTCGTCACAATAAGCTTTGGTGAACCCTGCAATACCATGTTTAGTGGCCGCATACGCCGGCGACCATTGACCTCCAAGAAAAGAAAACAGAGAACAAATATTGATTATTTTGCCACTACCTTGCGGCACCATGAACTTTGAAGCTTCGTAACTAAGTTCAAACGCGGCGGTTAAATTGACACTCAACATTTTGTCCCATTGTTCACGGCCAAAGTTTTCCACTTCACTGAGCAAAGATATGCCTGCGCTATTAACTAAAATATCAATCGCCCCAAAACGCTCCACGCTTGATTCAATAATTGTTTTAGCGGCCCCTTCTGCGGTTATGTCTACTTGCATAAAGTGGTAGCCGACGCCCTCTGCTTCGATTAATTTTTGTGCCTCACTATCATCTGCTGTGATACTTGGCACGGCCACATTTGCGCCTGCCTTAGCGAGCGCGAGAGAGAAGGCCATACCCAGCCCAGTGTTACCCCCGGTGACAATCGCGCTCTTGCCCTCTAAAGAGAAGAAATCCATTGCAAAGTTTTCTATATTCATCAAAGCGGCCTTTGTCTCAATATTATCGACCATCTCAATTTAATGAATGGTGTGTTAACGATCATAATATGAAACATCAAAGCAACGGTAACAAGTTTTTGATTATTGCTTTATGGATCATATTTTCATCATGTGAACATTAGCTAAATTCACTCAAACTTGACTGAATTGAATATGAGGTGCAATCTATGTGCCTAAAATGTGAACAACTTATTTTTATTAGAGGAAAGAACGATGAAAAATTCAATGCGTTACAGCCTGATTTCATTTATGTTCGTTGCACTATTGGGCAGCATATCTACGGCCTTTGCAGACGAAACCTGTATGTCGCCTTATATGGCAAAAATAGTTGGTCAAGAAGATTTTGTTTATGTATGGACGCTAGGCGAAAAGAGTCTAGGCGACGAACAAGATAAGTTGGTTACCATTGATGTAAACCCTAACTCGCCGATGTATGGCAAAGTCATTAATACGCTGTCGGTGGGCGGTCGCAATGAAGCGCATCACTCGGGGTTTTCAGATGATAGAAAATTCCTTTGGGCAGGCGGCTTAGACAGCAACAAGATATTTATCTTCGACGTACACACCGACCCCGCCAAACCGGTATTACATAAAACCATTAACAACTTTGTTAAGCGTAGCGGCGGCGTGGTTGGGCCGCATACCTTCTATGCACTTGCTGGACGCATGATGATCACTGGACTATCCAACAACGCCGATCACGGAGGCCGCACCGCCTTGGTTGAGTATTCTAACAAGGGCGAATATATTGCGACTCATTGGCACCCAACGGATCAGGATTTGCGCGGTGCCACTAAGTCAGGCAACTTTGCCGATGGTTACGGCTACGACGTTCGAGTACTGCCCCGCCGCAACGCTATGTTCACCTCTTCATTTACCGGTTGGACAAATTACATGATGGATTTTGGCACCTTGCTAGGCGACCCCGAAGCAATGAAACGTTTTGGTAATACCGTGGTCAAGTGGGATCTACACACACGCAAACCACAAAAGGTTCTGGATGTGCCTGGCGCTCCTTTGGAGATTCGTTGCGCATGGCAGCCAAACCACAACTACTGCTTTACTACGACCGCACTGACCTCGCAAATCTGGTTGATCTACGAAGATGGCGATGGCGAGTGGCACGCCAAAGCCGTTGCCGATATTGGCGACCCATCAAAAGTGCCACTACCGGTGGACATATCCATTAGCTCTGACGACAAAGGTCTGTGGGTTCAAACCTTCATGGATGGCAAAGCACGATACTTTGATATCTCGGACCCATTTGCGCCAAAACAAACCTATGAAGAAACTATTGGCTCACAGCTCAATATGATTTCACAAAGCTGGGACGGTAAGCGTGCCTACTTTACTTCTTCACTGTTGAACAACTGGGACAAAAAGGGTGACGACGATCAGCAGTTTTTCAAATCCTATGCTTGGGACGGCAGTAATTTAAAACATGAATTCACCATTGATTTCAAAGCTGAAAAGTTGGGCAGTGCTCACCAAATGCGCTTTGGAGCCTATGGTCTATATGGCATGAAACGCCCCTATGAAAAGAAGGCAGAGCTAGCCGCAGCACAGTAACGATTACCATTCGCCCAAATCACCTCTCTCTTAAGTTGTTAAAAAAGAGTTTTAAATTATCGATGACTGCAGCTGCTCTGTTAATAATTCAGAGCAGCTTTGCCACCATAGCAACCGCCGATGAAGGCTTAGAGACTAAGTCGGGGCTGGAACGCCAAGGCGTCTATTTAGCACCTGGGTGGGGGAAGCTATCTTTTACTGCACCATCTGCGGGCAGCTATGAGCTGCCCATTATTGACACTGCTGCTGGTGGTGAAGTCTTAACTTCTGCTGGAAAACTAATTGATCTTGCAGACTTGCTAGGCGAAAAAATAAGCATACTCAGCTTTATTTATCGAACCTGCGACGATGTGAACGGGTGTCCACTCTCAACCATGGTGCTCAATACGGTAGGAAATAAAATATCTGAGCAGCCACTGCTTAAAGACAAGCTAAGACTTCTCACTCTAAGCTTTGACCCTAGATCTGACACGCCTGATGTAATGCGAGAATATGGCGCATCGATTTTAGCTGGTCGCGACATGGACTGGCATTTTCTTACCACCGAATCCGATGCAAAAATACAGCCTATATTAGATTCATACCAGCAAAGCGTCGTTGCGGACGGTGTTTCTGAAGATGGTGTTGCACGAAAGTTTTCACACCTACTACGCGTCTATCTAATAGACCAACAACACCGAGTTCGAAATATTTATAGCCTCTCATTTTTGCACCCAGACATTCTAATCAACGACATTAAAACACTTTTAATGGGAGATGCGCCCGTTATTGAGGATGAAGCAGAAAAACAGTAAATGGATGCCTAATCTATTTCATTTTAAATCCCTTGCACTAGCGCTTGCTCTAGTACTAAGCATATTCACATCGTCGTTATTGGCTAGTCAATCAAGCAATCCGCAAGATATTCGCCTCGCACCTGGCGATGACAAAACCGGCTACGAGCAACAAAACTACACCACCAATTCACTTAGCCTAGAACAACGTAACGGTGTGTCTGCTGACCTTCTAAGCATTGCTAAAGCCAATCAGCTGGGGCTGCCTGTATTATCTGAAGAAGTAACTCAAGGCCTGACAAGTTCAATAATTCAACTAGGCAGAAAGCTATTTTTTGACCGTCGCTTATCGCTCAATAAAACTATGTCCTGCGCTATGTGCCATATTCCCGAACAAGGGTTCAGCAACAACGAACTTGCAAGACCCATCGGCTTTGAAGGGCGAGCGCTCAAACGCAATGCACCCACTATACTAAATGTGGCTTATGTCGATAGGCTGTTTGCAGATGCCCGGGAATCTAGCTTGGAGCAACAAGTATGGTCGCCCTTATTGGCCTCGAACGAGATGAACAATCCCTCAATCGGCTATGTGATTGATACCATCAATGACAGCGATGATTATAGCCAAGTCTTTGAAAATGCCTTCGGTGAGCCAGCTAACATGCTGAACATTGGCGTGGCATTGGCACAATATGAACGCAGCTTGATCTCTGGCAATTCTCGTTTTGACCGCTGGCTTTTCGCCAAGGAAACGAAAGCCTTAAACGCAAATGAAATTGCTGGATACTATTTGTTTATCGGCAAAGCCGGCTGTATTGCCTGTCATCATATTAAACAATCAGAAAAAACCGCTCTATTTACCGACAATCTGCTACATAACACTGGCGTAGGTTATCGCGATTCCATGCTGTCACCCGCAAGCACAGTTAGCGTACAAATCGCGCCAGGCATTACCACCAAGCTAGACCAAAAAATCATCAACAGCATTGGCAGCGAAAAGCCAAATGATTTAGGCCGATACGAAGTAACGCTCGACCCCAATGATAGATGGAAGTATCGCACACCCTCATTACGAAACATTGCTCTCTCAGCACCGTATATGCATAACGGTAAATTTCTGAGTTTGCAAGATGTTATCGTTTTCTATAACCAAGGTGGAGAACCCAACCCACTGCTAAGCCCTTTAATTCGGCCGCTTAATCTCTCAAAATCAGAGCAAGCAAATCTTGCTGCATTTTTAAGGTCATTGACAGGCAGCAACCTAAAAACTCTGATTGCAGATGCCTTTGCCGCACCTATAGGAGATGCTGGCAGTAATGCCGGTGTTAAAACTGACGAGCAGCTTGAATCTTTGCAAAAATAGTTAAGCGGTAAATCTTTAGGTTTCACTCGCCACGCAATCTGTCACACCTTGTAATAGGGTCACCACAATAAGTTGGTTTGCATCCTATTACTTTTTCTTTTTTCTATCCGCTTTGTGTTTTATAACTCTATTCTTTAGTACCTCAGTAAACCTATTA
>Ga0316189_10001264_pt1 | contig 25149 bp, 15 predicted proteins | sample LowCovwburrow_MG_FD_204930 | JGI IMG/M metagenome (GOLD analysis project Ga0316189, IMG submission 204930) | Coastal sediment microbial communities from Maine, United States - Lowes Cove worm burrow | ecosystem: Environmental > Aquatic > Marine > Coastal > Sediment | place: USA: Maine... | reverse complement strand
CACGGCTTTGGCCTGTGGGCGGTCGACCTCGTCGCCCCCGCTCCCCGCCCAAGGTCCGCCCCAAACACCGCCCCACACACCGCCCCACACACCGCCCCGAACACCGCTCCACACACCCCCCTCGACACCGCCCCACACACCAAACCTAGGACCGGAGCCGGCCCTAGCTTCATCGGCTTCATCGGCTTCGTCGGCCTCTCGGTCCCCCACTTCGAGACGCCCTTCACCCCCTGCGTCGAGATCGCCTGGCGCCTCGCGAAGCGGGCCTGGGGTCAGGGCTACGCCACCGAGGCCGCCCGCGCGGCGCTAGACTTCGGCTTCACGACGCTTGAGCTCGAGGAGATCGTCTCGTTCACGATCCCCGCCAACACGGCCTCGATCCGCGTCATGGAGCGGCTCGGCATGAGCCGCGACCCCGCCGAGGACTTTGACCACCCGCGGGTGCCGCGAGGCCACAGGCTCTGCCGCCACGTCCTCTACAGGCTCGACCGCCCGACCTGGCGCGCGAAGAACCCACCCCGCGAGGCGCCACAACGACCCCAATAACCCCTCCAGGGGGCTCTCGAGGGCTTCTCGCGGCCCTCGTGCGCGGCGTCCACGCTCCCCAGCCCCAGCCGGCTCGACGCCTCCGGGTCCAGCAGCACCCGGGGCAAAGGACCCCCTCGCTCGCCCCAGGAGGCCGCTGATGCGAGGAGTGCTCGCGAGAGGAGGGCGGAGCTGTCGATGTGGCAGTCGAGAGCTTGCCAGCGCCTCTCCGCAGGGAAGGACGTTCTCGCCCCTTGGGTGTATCCTCGCGATGTCCGCTGATGCGAAGCCCGGAGCCACTGCCGACCCAGTCAGCCTCGCTCCCTGGTCTATCGGTGGAGCTGACGATGATCGGCGTGATCCCGCGCTCGCTCGACCGCTCGCTCCTGCTGACCAACCTCCTCCTCTCGGCGGCCGTGGTCGCCCTCGCCGAGGATCCGCTCCTGGCCGCGGGGCTCTGCGCCGCCCACGTCCTCCTCCAGGTGATCAGCGCCCTGCCGCTGCGGGTCCGCAACCTCCGCCTGCACACGCTCCGCGAGGCGTCCCGCCTGATCGCCGACGCCGGCCTGCTGCTAGCCTTCCCGTTCCTGGTCGGCGCCGACACGCCGGCTTGGATCCTCGCCCTGCCGATCGTCTTCGCCAGCCCTCACTCGCTCGGCTTCGGCAAGCGGACCTTCTTCGCGGTCACGGCGATCTCCGCAGCGGCGGCCGGGGGGATCCTCCTCGCCGGCGGCTCCGCCGGCCTCGGCACGGCCCTGGTCGCGGTCGTCGTCGTCGGCGCGGTCGGCATGCTCGCCCACCTCCTGGCCTCACAGCCAGGTTATCCTGAGCGCTCCTACACCACCGCGCTCCGCCGCCTAGAGGAGGAGATCGCCGAGCGTGAGCGGATCGAGTTCGAGCTCCGCCAGGCCCAGGAGGGGCTCGAGCTCCGGGTCGACGAGCGCACCGAAGAGCTCACCCTCACCAACCGCAAGATGGAGCGCGAGGCCTCGAGGGCACGCATGGCCGAGACCCGCGCCCTCGAGGCGAGCCGGATCAAGAGCTCGTTCCTCGCCAACATGAGCCACGAGCTGAGGACCCCTCTCAACGCGATCATCGGCTACACCGAGATGCTCCTCGAAGAGGCCGCAGAGCTCGAAAGTCCGACCTTGAGCGCCGATCTAGACAACGTGCTCGGCTCGGCAAACCACCTCCTGGCGATCATCTCCGACGTGCTCGACCTGTCGAAGATCGAGTCCGGGAAGATGAACGTCTCGATCGAGGTGATCACGCTGAGCGAGCTGATCACCGGAGTCACCGCGACCGTCGCCCCCCTCGCCGAGCGCAACCGCAACAGCCTGCGGGTCCGCTGCCCCCAGTCGCTGGCGCCGATGAAGAGCGACCGGACGAAGATCAACCAGATCCTGATGAACCTGCTCAGCAACGCCTGCAAGTTCACCGACGACGGCAAGATCGAGCTGACGGTCTGGGACGAGCAGCAGGACCAGCGGCGGTGGATCTTCTTTGAGGTCCGCGACAGCGGGATCGGCATCGCCCCTGATCTCCTCGGTCGTCTCTTTCAGCCCTTCACCCAGGCCGACTCGTCGACGACCCGGCAATACGGCGGCACCGGCCTGGGCCTGGCGATCAGCCGCCACTTTAGCAACATGCTCGGCGGCGACGTGACCGTGAGCTCCGAGGTCGGCGAAGGCTCGGCCTTCACCCTCCGCCTCCCCGACGAGGTGATCGATCCGCGGGCCTCGGGGCTGCTCAGCATCTCCAATTTTTAGGCCTCCGCGGGCGGGGCCGCCCGGCCCCCTGGGTTATTTTGGGGGCGTGACCTCGTCGACCGTCTCCGCCCGCCCGGTCGCCGCCGCGGCGCCCTGGGCCGAGCCCCTCTTCACCGTCGGGGTCACCGGGACCAACGGCAAGACCTCGACCTGCCGGCTGATCGCCGCCGCCCTCCGCCAGGTCTCCCGACCGGTCGCGGAGATCACCACCCTAGGCGTCCACCTCGACGACGAGGCCCTCCCCCGTGGAAAGCGCTTCGCCGACTTCCTCGCCGCCCTCGAGACCTCCGCCGCTCGAGGCTCGCGCTTCGCGGTGCTCGAGGCGACCAGCCACGGCCTCGCCCAGGGCTACGCCCGGGCCTGGCGCTTTGACCTCGGCGTCTTCACCAACCTCTCCCCCGATCACCTCAGCACCCACGGGAGCTGGGAGAACTACCTCGCCGCCAAGGCTCAGCTCTTCATGCACTTGGGCCCCGGACGGACGGCGGTGCTCAACGCCGCCGACCCGCACGCGCTCTTCCTCGATCAGGCGATCCCCGGCGACGTCGAGCGGCGGTGGTTCTCAGCGCCGAGCCGCGGCGAACGGCTCTGCCCGAGCGACCTCGAGGCCGCCTCCGTCTCCCTAGGCCCGACCGGGACGACGATCGAGCTCGTCCCCTCCCCGGCGGCGACCGCCCTGGGCGGCGCCCTGCGGACCCGACTGATCGGCGAGGTCTTCGCCGAGAATGCCCTCGCCGCCGCCCTCGCCGCCCTCGCCGCGGGTGTCCCCGGAGCTGAAGTAGCCGCGGGGATCGCCGCCTGTCCCCAGGTCCCCGGCCGCTTTGAGGTGATCGCCCACGGGCCCGACCGGCCGACCGTCGCCGTCGACTACGCCCACACAGCCGACGCCCTGACCCACACATGCCGCAGCGCCCGCCTCCTCGCCGGCGAGGGCGGCCGGGTCATCGCCGTCTTCGGCGCGGGCGGAGGGGCGACCCCGAGCAAGCGAGTGCCGATGGGCGAGGCGGTCGGCCGCGCCGTCGACCTCGCCGTCGTCACCAACGACAATCCGCGACGCGAGGATCCGCAAGAGATCGCCGACTCCCTGGTCGAGGGCCTTCGCCTCGGCGGTCACGCCCGCGTCCTCGTCGACCTCGATCGTCGCGCAGCGATCGCCAGGGCGATCGCCGAGGCGGCCCCCGGCGACGTCGTCATCATCACCGGCAAGGGGCACGAAGAGGGCCAGCGGATCGGCGACCGGACACACCCATTCTCGGACCGCGCGGTCGCCCGCGCCTGCACAGACCGACACTCTTCGCTCTAGGCTGCGCCCTCCGTCGCCGTCTCGCGCTCCACAGGCCAGAAACAAGGAAAGACCCCGGAGGGCGGCCCTCGTAGAGTCCTAGAGCTGCCCGAGGGCAGCCTCGCGAGGAGCCCGAGAGTCACCACACCGTACGGACCTATCAAGCCCCAGCGCCACCCGAGAGCTGCCCGAGAGCTGCCGCGGTGCCCGGCCGATCAAGCCCGCTCGTAGCGGCCCCGTCGGCGGACTACAACAGGACAGGGCGCCGTGATCGTGCGGCGCCCTGCGTTCGCGACGGGTGATCGCCTCCGCTGGATCAGCAGTCGATCTCGTCCGAGCCGTCGAGACAGTCCTCGATCTTGTCGCAGGCGAGGAGCGCAGGGATCTCTTGGCCGTCGTCGCAGACGAACGCCTCGATCTCGCAGCCGGTCACCTCGTCCGAGTCGTCGTTGCAGTCCTCGACCTCGTCGCAGACCCAGGTCTCCGGGATGTACACGCCGTCGCTGCACTGCCACTCCGGCAGGTCGCAGCCCTGGACCTCGTCCGAGTTGTCGTCGCAGTCGGATCCCTCGTCGCAGACGAACACGTCCGGGATCTCCTGGCCGTCGGCGCAGAGGTAGGCCGGGATGTCACAGCCGCTGACCTCGTCCGACTCATCGTCGCAGTCTGGGCTCTCATCGCAGACGAAGTCGACCGGGATCTCCTGACCGTTGGTGCAGACGAAGACGTCGCCGGAGGTCGTGCTGCTCTCGCCGACGGTGGTCGTGTCCTCGGTCGTGCTCGCGGTCGTGCTCTCGGTCGTCCCCTCGGTCGCCCCCTCGGTCGTCCCCTCGCTGTCGGTCGCGCTGCCGGAGCCCTCAGTGTCTGTCCCGGTCGCCTCAGTGTCGGTCGCCGTCGTGCCCTCGGTCGCCGTCGCGCCCTCGGTCGCCGAAGCGCTCGCGGTCGCCGTATCGTCATCGCTCTCGCCGGAGGTGACGATGATGCAGCCCCCAGCGGCGATGCCCTGGCTCATCAAGCTCGCAACGGCCAAGAATTTACGCAGATCGATCTTCATCACAGCCCTACCGTTCCCTCGTTCTAGTTCCAGTTCTAGCTCTAGCTACAAAGCGCCCCGAGCGTTCCTCGGGGCGTCCAAGAGTGGCAGGTGCGACCGCCCTCGTCGAGCGGCCATTCCCAAAATCAACGCCCCGCGCCAGTGCAAAAGAGTGTGCCCGTCGATCTCCCCTGAGCTGACGCTCGCGACCGTCCTGCGCAGCTTCTCTCACGACCGCGCGCTGAGCCATCTCGGCCTCTCGGGGGCGCTCGTAGGCGGGGCCTGCCCTGACGACCCAGGGCAACGCCCGAGCCCCAATTGACCGCGGGGACAGGAGCTGAGCCCCGGTCCCCGCGCCCTTCAGCCGCGGCCGAAGTCTCTACATCGGCACGACGCTCTGGACCTGACCGCCGGTCATGTCGGAGTACACGTAGTGCGTCCCCGGGATCGTCACGAGCTGAGCGTTGGGGACGTCCTTGTCGACGATCTTGAAGGCCCAGCCGCCCTGGTCGACGAGCCAGAGATGGCCCTCAACGTCGACGCTCGGCCCGATCGCGGTCTGGCACTTCGACAGGGTGTGCTTCTTGATAAGAGTCCGCGTGATCCCGTCGATCTCGACGAGGCCGCAGGGGCCGTTCGAGGCGACCCAGACGTGGGAGTCCTGGTCGACCGCGACGCCGCGGTGACAGGCCTGCGTCCCCTCGATCTTGATCCACTGCTCGCTCTCGACGTCGAAGGTCGAGACCGGACCGCTGCAGCCGCCCATCCACGGGTTGCCGTCCTTGTCGACCGAGAAGCCGTAGGACTGGACCCAGCTCGGCGGCGTCCAGCGGCTGACCGTGACCGGATCCTGATCGGTGTTGACGCGGACGAGCTCGCCGCGGAGCGCCGAGAACCAGGGCCGCTGCTGCGGATCGAGCGCGCCGCCGTAGGGGGCGAACGAGCTCTGGCCGACCCAGTTGTTGACCGCGACGGTCTGGTCGAGGTTGCCCGTCTGGCCGTCGAGCTCGACGAGGTGTGCCGTACCCGCCTGCTTGGAGCGGTAGCCCACCCAGACCTTGGGATCCTCCCAGGCGCAGACGTTGGGATCGTCGTTCCAGGTGCCGACGGTCCAGGTGATCCCGCGCGGACCGTTGGAGTTCGAGCCGCCCCACTCGGGGTGGACAAGCGACCAACGCACGCACTCGTCGGCGCCCCAGGCGAGGATGTCGTCCTTGTTTTGCGAGGTCTGGATGACGTTGTCGTTGTTGCCGTCGACGCAGTCCTCCACGTTGGCCGCGATCATCGTCGAGCGACCGGAACCTCGACCGTTGACGACGACGAAGCGGCCGTCGGCGGAGACCGCCGTACGCGAGCCGCTCTCGCCACCGCCGTTCGGGCCAGTGCGATAGCGGGCGACCTCGGTGAGGGTCAGCGTGTCAACCTTGGACACCGTGCCGTCGTTCATGCTCGGCACCCAGATGTAGCTCTTCTGGACCATCCCCATCATGCCGCCGTCGCCCGGCTTGCACTTGTCCTTGCAGGAGCCGGCGTCGCAGTACTGCTCATCGCCGCAGTCCTCATCGACGACGCACTCGGGCGCAGGCTCACACATGTTCTCAACGCAGATCTGTCCATCTGGACAGTCAAGATCTTCCTGACACTCAGGGCCGGTGGTGCTCGTCCCGTCGGTGCTGTCGGTGGCCGTCACCGCGGTCGTCCCGGTCGTCGTCGAGTCGGTCGGATCGACCGTCGTCCCGAGCGTCGTGTCGGTCTCCCCCGTCGTCGGGTTGGTCGTCGTCGTCGTCGTCGACGTCGAGTCGGAGTCCGTGCCAGACCCGGAGGGATCGGTCGTCGACTCGGTCGCGGTCGCCGTCGCCGTCGCCGTCGCCGTCGGGCTCGTCGAGGTCGGAGAGGTCTCAGAGGCAGTGCTCGTCGCGGAGTCGCTCTCGGACCCCGTCGCGGAGTCGTCACCGCTACAACCGGCGAAGAGCCCCAGAGTGAGCAGAGGGGCAATTGCCCGGGTGAAAATACGGTCACGACACATCATCGACGTCGATCATGGGAGAGGCTCGCGGGCCATGGAAGGGGTTTTTCCGAATTTTGCGCAGATTCGGGCACAGACAACCCCTCCGCTCACGAACGTTGTATGGAGACCCCCCACGGCCCGACCTCGAGCGCAGCGCTCGTAGTCCCGAACACCCGAAAGCGCGCGCTTCGACCCCGGCAGGACGCGCGACCGCGAGCGCGGACCATGGCAGGCCGCCGCGAGCTGTGCTCCCCGCGAGCTATGCCGCCCGCGAGCGGCGACTCCGGGCCCCTAGGGCAGCGAGGTCCAGTTGTAGCTGACGTACGCGGTCATGTGCCCCTTCGCCTCACCGCAGAGGAGCGTCACCTTGTAGTGATCAGTCGCGCCCTTGATCGAGCGACGGTCACCCTGCTCCTCGACCGAAAGCCCAGGGACCTCAGCGCCGACGGCGGCCATGAGCTGCTCGACGCAAGCATCGATATCCGTCCCTTCAGCCAGCTGAAGCGTGATCTGCGAGGCGAAGAGCCCAGCCTCGTCCGCGGGGGCCCGCCCCTCCTTGAGCACAGTCGCGCCGGGGAAGATCGTCGGCCTAAACCAAGCCGGGTCCCGGAGCGCAGGGTTCGGCGCGTTGCCGGCGATGAGGTCGGAGCCCGAGCGACCAGCGACCGCCTTGGTCGGCACGTCGGAGACAGACACTGTCTTTCCCGGGCTATCCCCGGCCGCCGGAGCAGCCTCTCCGGCGTTGCTCTTGGTCGCGGCTGCGGGAGCAGGCCCACAGGCGAAGAGCGGAGCGAGGACGAGGAGCGAGGCGCAGAGGCCCGTGAACCGACACATGCGCGGATGGTAGCAGCCTCCTGAGGCCAGCGTCAGAGCCCCGCGGTCGCTCTCAGCCCGCGGTTCGCGCTTGCCGAGCCGACGCCCCGACGGCGACGTCTCCTGCGGCGCCTAGAGCCTCTCGACCGCGTGGACGAATTGGGCGACGCGTCGGTGCCCTTCAGGTTCGATGTGCACGCGATGATCTACGCCGAGGACGCCCCCGCGCTCGAGCGATCGCTGCACCAGCACTTCGACCACCAGAGGGTCAACAGGGTGAACCTCCGCCGCGAGTACTTCAGAGTCACGCTGCCCGAGCTCCGCCACGCTGTGGCGAAGCATCACGGCGTCGTGACATTCGTCCTTGAGCCCGCCGCGGATATGGCCCGCCGGCCACTTCGTCCACGTCTTCGTCGAACGTCACAGCCGCCGACCGACGCCGATCCCTGAGCCCCTCCGGGCCGCCCTCGCCCGCCTCACGGTCTGAGTCGAGGGCTGCCTGTGGCAGCTCGGTCCTCCGCCCGCGCGCAGTCGCTCCAAGCTCGCCCCAACACCCCTGAGCATCGCCCGCAGCCTCGCGCTCAAGCCTGCAAGACGAGCCGACGAGGCCTCGTCCTCGCGGCGCCGAGGATGTCGGCGACCGCGCGAGAGCGCTCTCCACAGCCGACTAGCGGCGGCGGCCCTTGGCCTTGTGTTTCTTCGCCGCGCCCTTGTTGCGGTTCGCCTTGCGCACAGCGACCCCGTCGGGGCCGATCCGCGTCGGCGGCTCACCGACCTCAGGGATCATCTGCCCCTCGACGAGCTGGAGCAGCACCAGGATGTTCGCGTAGAGGAAGGGCGTCAGCTCCAACGTGAGCCGCTTCTCGAGCTGGACGTGGGCGACCTGCTGATGGATCGGCAGGCGGAGGTTCTTCGCCGGCAGGCCGACGTAGTCCTCGCGGGTCGGATCGGAGCGCTCAGGATCGCCGGTGACAAAGTGCCCGCGACAGACCAGCGGCCGGATCTCCCAGACCCGGCAGCGCCCGCGCTCCTGATCGAGGAGGGGGCAGGGGACCAGACGCTGGGCGTTTTGCAGGCGCCCCTGCATCACCGCCGGGCCGGTCATCCTGATCTTCTCGGGATCGGCCCCCGCGTGGTGACCCTGGATGTCCTTGAAGAGCTGCTCGCCGGCCTTGGCGAGGCGCTGGGCGATGTCCGGGAAGTCGCGCCACAGGCGGACGGTGCGAAAGATCACCAGGCTCTCGAGGCCAGTGACGCCAAAGGGCGCCACATAGCAGCTCCGACGCCCCTCAGGCGTCCCCGGACGGACGGCGTCGTCCAGCTTGAGGTGCGACGAGACGACCTTCAGGTACTCGTCGTAGTGGCCGAGAAACTCGCGCCACAGCCCCCCTGTGCCCTTTGGGAGGCGTTTGGCGGTGCCGATGTCGGCGATCCCGTCGAGGGCGCCGAGCTGGTCCAAGGCCGCCTGCATGCCTTCAATATGGGCCTGCGCCTCTTTCTTGGCCGCTCTCGGGGCCCGGGTCACACGATCGATCGGCAGCCGATGTTTTCGACCGAAGAGTCCGCGAAGGAAGTCGAGCACCATGACCCGGCGGGTTGTAGCAGAGTCCCGCGCGATCCGCTTGCGCCGGCCCTGCCGCGCGGTTAGCGTTCCGCCGTCATGCTCAAGCGCCTCGCATCGCGTCTTCTGCCCGCCTTTGCCCTCATCTCCCTCGCTGTCGCAGCGCCAAGCTGCAAGAAGGGAGAGACCGCGGAAGGTGACGCGCCAGGCGGCGCCCAGGGCGACACCTCGACCCCCGCAGCCGACGGGATCAGCCTCCGCTACAAGCCCGGCGCGACCAAGCTCAAGGAGTCCGGCAAGCTCTCCCTGACGCTCTCCGGGCCGCAAAGCGGCAGCATGGCGATCGATATCACCGGCACCCTCGACGTCACCGACTCAGGCGCCGACGCCCTCAAGGTCGCCTTCAAGATCGACGAGGTCCGCGACGTCTCCTTCGGCGGCGCCTTCGAGCCCAAGCCCAAGGAGGGCGAGGAGCCCAAGGATCCGAAGGAGTCCCTGCTCAAGGCGAGCGGCGCCCGGATCATCGACATGCGCGGTGAGACCGACGAAGACGCGACCAAGGCCCTCGCCGAGAACAAGAAGCCCGAGGGCGAGCAGGGCGGCGGGATGACCGAGAGCGTCGGCGAGTTCCTCGGCCTGCCGGAGCTGCCAGAGATGGGCCTCAAGCTCGGCGAGTCGATCACCGTCGAGAAAGAGGACGAGCAGGATCTCGGCGGCCTCAAGATCCCGATCGACGAGGAGTCGAAGTACACCCTGGTCAAGATCGACGACTCGTCAGGCAAGCGCCTCGCCGAGGTCACGATCGAGACCGAGGGCAGCGGCGCGATCGAGCTGCCGCAGGGCGGCGGTCTCCTGAGCATCGATCAGGTCGCGGAGGTTCGTATGATCTTCAACCTCGACGACCAGATCCCCGTCAGCCTCCACGTCGAGCAGACCAGCGCCTTCTCGGCCGGCTCCCAGGGCGGCGGCGAGACCCAGGTCACCATCGACGCGACCTACGAGGCGCTCTAGCCCAGACAGAGCTCCCACGCCCTCGCGTACCTTCGTCGATCCCGCGGCGGCGCCAAGAGGACCCACGAGCGAGCCGCAGGGCGACCGCGCGTCGCCCTCGGCCTCGACCCTCCTCCCCCGATCCGACCCAAGGCGGGCATGAGCACAGCCGCGAGACCAAGCCCCAGGCCCTCCGTCGTTCTCCTGAGCGGTGGCCTCGACTCGACCACGGTGTTGGCGATCGCGGCCGCCGAGGCGCCGGTCTACGCCCTCTCTTTCTCCTATGGCCAGCGCCACGCGGTCGAGCTGGAGTGCGCGGCCCGACAGGCCATGCGCTTCGGCGCCCGCGCCCACGAGGTCGTCGACCTCCGGCACATGGGCCGCCTGGTCGCCTCGGCGACCGCGTTGATCGACGGCTCGAAGCACGAGGTACCGAAGGGACGAAGGACCGACGATCCCTCGTCGATCCCGATCACCTACGTCCCCGCCCGCAACGCCCTCTTCCTCAGCTACGCCCTCGCCTGGGCCGAGGCTGTCGGCTCCCGCGACCTCTGGATCGGCGTCAACGCCCTCGACTACTCGGGCTACCCCGACTGCCGCCCAGAGTTCATCGCCGCCTTTGAGGCGATGGCCAACCAAGCGACGAAGGCCGGCGCCGAGGGGGATCCCTTCCGCCTGCGGACGCCGCTCTCCGAGCTCCGCAAGGCGGAGATCATCGTCGAGGGGACCCGCCTCGGGGTCGACTACGGAGACACGATCTCCTGCTACGCGCCGACCTCCGCGGGCGAGCGGGCGCTCGCCTGCGGCGCCTGTGACAGCTGCCAGCTTCGCCGCCAGGGCTTTGTCAGCGCCGGCGTCGACGACCCGACCCGCTACGCCTGAGCACGGACGAGGCGGCGCTCATCGATCGGCTCGCGCGGCGAGCCGGCCCGGGACCTCAGCCTCGCTCACTTCGAGCTGCGTCTCTTCCTCTTCCTGTTCCGCTTCGTCCTGCGGGCGCCCTGCTCATGCGCGGCGATCCACCCTTGGACCTCCTCGACCCGCTTGTGGTCAGACTCCTCGTAGGCTCTGAGCGCGAGCGTCGCCAGCTCCGTCGCCCGCGCCGGATCCAGGGTCGCGACCGCCCGTGCGAGGGCGAAGCGCGAGTAGGCGAGGCTTATCGGTGAGACCTCGATCCCCTCACGGATCGCGACCGCCCGCTCGAGGTGCTCGATCGCACCGGCGACGTCCCCGGCCACAAGATCGAGCTCGCCGAGGTTCGTGTGCGAGCGCGCGACCGCGTTGCCCTCATCGCCGAAGTGAGCACGCCGGATCTCGAGCGCCCGCAGGTGGAGCGCCCGCGCCTCAGCGCTCTTCCCCTGCTCTGCGAGGGACACCCCGTGGTTGTTGAGGGCGCTCGCGTACTCGAGGTGATCAGCGCCGAAGGTCGCCTCCCGGATCGCCAAGACCCGCTCCCCCAGCCGCGTCGCAGCCTCGAACTCGGAGAGCTCAGAGAGGGTGACCGAGAGAACATTGAGCGTCCGCGCGATCCTCGGGTCCTCGGCCCCATAGGCCCTCTCGTCGATCTCCAGCGCCCGCTCGAGGAGCGGCCTGGCGAGGTCAAACTCGTCCGCCCGCATGTGGGTCAAGCCGCGGTTTAGCAGAGAAGCCGCGACCCGCGGGTGGTGGGGGCCCAAGAACGCCTCCCGCAGCTCCTGGACCCGCAGGTGCATCTCCCGCGCGCCGATGACATCGCCCAGCTCGACGCGGAGGAGCGCCGCGTTGTTGAGGTGGGTCGTCGCGGTCAGGGACTCGCGGCCGAAGAGCTCGTCGACGAGCGGCAGCAGCTCGTCAAAGATCGCGCCTGCCTTCGCGAGCTGGCCGAGATCTTTGTAGAGGATCGCTCGGACCCCGAGGATCCGCGTCCCGACGGCTCCCCGCTCAGCGCCGTCGCGGCGCAGGAGCCCGTCGGCGGTGTCCAACCACGCAAGCCCGACCTCCGGTTTTTTCAGGTCGTGGGCGACGTAGCCGAGGTGGTAGATCGCGGTGATCGCAAGGCGCCCATCGCCGACCGCGAGCGCCCCGCCAAGACCACGACGAAGCCGCTCCTCGGCGTCGGCGTAGCGACCGTTGCGGAGGAGCGCCTGGCCGACCCGCACCTCCGCGAGGGCGAACAGCGGCGCCCAGCCCAGCCGCTCGGCATCCGCCTGGGCCGCCTGCGCGAGGGTCAGTGCGTCGTCAAACTTCGCGAGGGTGAGCATCGTCTGCACCCGGCGGAGCCGCACGAGCACATCGCTAACCTCGTCACGCTGCGCTGGATCCGGGAGCACGAGCTCCCGCAGATACGCCGGGTCTAGGCACTCCGAGGGCTTCGACAGGGCGAGCCCCGCCTCCACCGTCTGGAGCACGACCCCCTGCTCGCCGTCGCCGAGGATCTCGAGAAACCCCTCTAGCTCGCTGCGCTGGAGCTCCGAGCAGTCGAGCGCCCGCTTCGCGAGCTCAGGCTCCGCCCTAGGGTCCACCCCACCCAAGCAGAGTTCTTCGCGGGACTCCGCCCAGCCCTCCGCCCACGCGCCGAGGATCGGCCCGAGCTTGTCGACGGTCTCGTCCGCGTTGCCGATCCCAGCCTTTTGGATCGCCATGAAGGCCTCCGGCGCCTGACCAGGCCAGAGCGCCACGATCGAGGCCGCCTCCCCAGCGCAGGCCGACCGCTGACGTCGCTCCTCGACGAGCCCCCAAGCGACAGCGCCGAGCCCGATCACCGCGAGCAGAGCGAGCAAGAGCGCCAAGCGTCGCCATCGCTCGCGTGCGAGGCCCCCCTCGATCGCCGCGAGGAGGTCTTTCATCGACTGCCAGCGGGCCTCAGGGGATCCCTCCAAGCCGCGCAGGAGCACCCGTCGCAGCCATCGCGGGACCGAGCGCCCGCGCGGCCCCTCCTGCACCACCCCCTGGGTGATCGCGTAGACCATCCCCACCACGTTCTCGCCAGGGAAGGGCCGCGCCCCGTAGAGGGCCTCCCAGAGGACCACGCAGAAGGCGAAGAGATCAGAGCGCTCGTCGACCGCGCCGGCGAACTGCTCGGGGGCCATGTAGAGCGGGGTCCCGACGATCGCGCCGGCGCGGGTGACCGACGAGCTGAGCAGAGAGCTGTCGGTCGAGGCCAAGGGATCCTCCGCGCTCGCCGTCCCTGTCGCTGTCGCGACCAGCTCACCGGACCGCGCGAGGCCGAAGTCCATCACCCGGGCCCGCCCGTCCCTGCCCACCATCAGGTTCTCTGGCTTCAGATCGCGATGGATCAGCCCGGCGCTGTGGGCCGCCGCGACCCCGTGCCCAGCCGGCAAGAGCACCGCCAGGATCTCGCCCCACGACCGGCTCGGATCAGCCTCGCACCACGCGTCGAGCGTCTGCCCCTCGACCAGCTCCATCGCCAACCACACCTCCCCGTCGTCCTCGCCGACGTCATGGATCGCGACGACGTTGGGGTGAGCGAGGCGGGCCAGCGCCTGGGCCTCGCGCAGCAGGCGATCAGAGTCACCGGCCCGCCGCAGCACCTTGAGCGCGAGGCGACGATCGAGCTCCGGATCGTAGGCAGCCCAGACCACGCCCATGCCGCCCTCGCCGAGCTTGGTCAGGAGCACATAGCGGCCGATCGTGACCCCGCGCAGACGCTCTCGATCGGGCCCGGCGAAGCCCACCGAGCCCCGCACGCTGACGTCCATCTCAGTGCGCGCGCCGACGTCTAGCTCGGTGCACGCGCCGTCTCCGACCGCCCTGCGCCCAGACTCTTCGACGCTGGCCATTCGCCAGACCCATGGAAGCGCCTTCTCCGAGTCCTGGCAAGCACCCCCCCCAACTCCCAGCGGCACATCGCCGCTCATCGCCGCTCATCGCCGCTCATCGCCGCTCAGAACCGCGTCTCGTCGTGCACTGCAACTGCAGCGCATGCCCCGTCGAGGAGCGCCGCCGGTGCGGTTCGGCGCCGCGCGGTTCGGCGATCTGGCGCCGCGCGGTTCGGCGATCTGGCGCGGCCAAGCGGCGTGGTGCCGCGCCCCACCACCGCCAACCTGCTGCTGCTGCTGCCGGGCCGCCGGGCCGCCGGGCCAAGGCGCTCTACGACAAGCTGAGCGCACCGCCGGAGAACTCCTGCGTCGAGCAGCGAGTCGACGCCTACAACGAGCTCTGTCGGGAGATCAGCTCATGCCGTGAGCGCTCGTCGGTCCGCTTCGTCCGCTCGGCGCCGCCGCGAACGCGGTCGACCGAGACGTTGCGGGACGCCGAGCCTGGTGCGATGACTCGGCGAGGCGGGTCCGCGCTCGGCCCTCTAGCGTTTGCTCTGCCGCAGGAGCTTGCGCCAGCGCTCGGCGTCCGGGAGATCCCCGCCGAGCTCGAGCGCCCGCTCAAAGGCGGGGATGGCCCGCTTCCTCGCGCCGAAGCGGAGCAGGATCTGCCCGCGCATCGCGTGGACTCGCGCGTTGTCCGGGGCGAGGCTGGTCGCCTTGTCGATCGACTTCTTCGCGTCGCTCGCGTCGTTCAGCGAGAGCTCGGTCCGCGCCCGGATCCGCCAAGCGTCGCCGTGCAGCGGCAGATGACGGGTGAGATCACGGGCGAGCGCGCGGGCCTGGGTTTCGTTCTCGCCGCGGATAAAGAGCCGCGTCCCGAGGTCCGCCGCCGCGAGCAGTTCGACCGTCGGTCGCTCCGACTCCTTGAGGCGGTTCCAGGCCGCGCGGGCGTGCAGCGCCCCCTGCTTGCGCTTGGCCTCGCGGGCCTCGAGCTCGGCGAGGGCGAGGAAGAGACGACCGTCCCCGTCCTCATCGCTGTAGATCCCGCGGCGGACGATCTTCATCGCCTCCTCGTCCTCCCGCATCGCCATCAGGGTCCGGGCGTAGAGGACCCGAATCTCAACATCATCGCTGAGCGCCTCATGCTTGGCCTGGAGCTGACGGCGGAGCTTGGCCAGCTTGCCGCGGCCACCGCTGACCAGCGCCGCCCGGGCCTCAAGGCGGAGGAGCGCGTCCTCGTCAGCGCCGAGCTCCCGGGCGCTCTCCAACCAGCCCTCGAAGTCTGCTGGCAACGCGCCGCGATCACGGGCTTGGGCGACCCCCAGGTGGGCGAGGAGGAGCGCCGGCTGGGCGTCGATCCCGGGCGCGTCGACGAGCTCGCGAAGGAGCCCCTCGGCCCGGCGAAACTCGCCGATGTCGACCAGGTAGCGGCCCAGCTCCAGACGATAGCGGGCGACCTCCGGGGCCTCCTCCGCCGCCTTCTCCAGCCACTCCAGCGCTCGCTTCTCCCCCTCGGGATCGGTCCGACGCCAGCGCTGCCAGACCTCGGCGAGGCGGAGCATCGCCTCCGCCGGCCGCGGCTCCCGCTCGACCGCCCGCTTGAGCGCCTTGTGGGCCTTTGGCAGCAGCGACTCGCCCCCCGGATCGCGCGAGGCGGCGAGGTAGGCCTCGCCAAGCCCGGTCCACGCCCGCGGCGCGTAGCTCTCCTCCTCGGCGAGCCCCTGGAGACGACGCAGCGCGGCGTCACGATCCCCGCGCAGGGTCGCGACCCGGGCCGAGGCGACCTCGAGCTCGACCCACCCAGGGTAGAGCCGTCGCGCTCGCTCCACCCAGGGCCCGGCCTCCTCCAGGCGACGCTGCTCGACCAGCGCCAGCCCCTGGAGGTAGGCGACCCGCGGCGACTCCTGCGGGAGCGAGGCTAGCTGAGCCAGGCTCTCCATCGCCTCCCCGTCGACGAGGAGCGCCCAGGCCGTGAAGATCCCCGCGGTCACCGGGTCGAGCTCGGCCTCCTCGATCCAAGCCCGCGCTCGCCCGCTCTCCCCCGCCTCCAGGGCGAGGCCCAGCGCCCGCAGGCGAGCGAGACGATCCCAGGGCGCGAGGAGGATCCAGGCCTCGTCGAGACGAGAGAGCCCCTGGATCGGCTCGCCGCTGTGGACGTGGACCACGGCCCGAGCCAGCGCCGCTCGCCCGCGATCGTAGGGGCCCATCGCCGCCGCGTCGATCTCGAGGAGTTGGTCGGAGAGATCCGCGACCGACGAGAGCTCCCGCCGGGCACAGGCGAGGTAGAGGGCCTCGTCGGTCGCCAGGCCGAGGTGGGTCCGGGTCAGGGCTCGGGCCTCCGCCAGCGCTCCGAGCGCCCCCTCGACGTCGCCCTGGCGAAAGCGGAGCTCCGCGCTAAGGCGGCGGTAGGCGGCAAATTCCGGGTCGGTCGACTGGGCCGCCTCGAGGGCGCCGAGCGCCTCCGCCAGCGGGCCGGCGTCGACCTCCTCCGCGTTCTCCGCGGCCAGGACGATCTTCCCCTGAAGCCAGGCAGCGTGGGCAGGGGCGATGCTCGGCTCGACCTCACCGTCGCTGGCGGACGCCGCCGCCAGGCGAGCGTTGTCGATGTCCCCGTTGGCGAACGCCAGGAGCCCGTCGGTCGTCCGCGCGTCGCGGCAACGATCGCGATCGTCCTCGGCATCCTCGGTGATCGCGACCTCGGGCAAGAGGCCGAACTCGACCCAAAGGTGCGCCCGCAGGAGGTCCTGACCGGCGTGGAGACACTCGCGATCGGGACCTCCCTCCAGGGCCGCACCGACCTCGAGATCGGCGTTGCGAAGATCGGTCGGCCCGCCGCGCCGCGCGAGCTGTCGCGCGTTCGCCAGGTGCTCCTCCGGGGTCGCACCTCGCCCCCACGTGAGCCACGCCGCGAGCGCGATCCCTGCGGCCACGAGGAGAACGATGAGGAGCAGGCGACGTCGATCGAGGCGCCCGCCATAGGGGCGCCTGGGGACCCTTAGCGGGGCGTGCTCGACTCGCTCTCGTCCGACTGGTCGCATCCTTCGCCTTGCCTAGGCTCGGCCATCGAGGGCGACCATCGAGGGCGACCTCGCGCCGAAGCGGCCCGGCAGGATAGCCGCCGGGCCGCTGCCCGTCGACCTCTTCACCGCCCGGCCGCCCGACGTCATCCCCCTCAGACGCCATCATCGCCGAAGGCCCCGAATGCCCCGAATACCCCGAGTGAATCGCCCCTTCTCCCCGTCCCCCGTGCACCCGTCGCCCGGACGCCGATCGTCCCGCGCGCCGATCGTCCCGCACCTTGCCAACGTATCCTCAGGCATGGTGCCGATGGGCCGACGCCACCGGCGACCGCGGAGCCCACCTCGGAGCCCCCTCCTCCGATCGTCTCTCCTCACGCTCCTCTTCGCCGCGGGCTGTAGCGACGCTCGGCGATGCCGCAGAGGGAGCCGTCGGGCTCTCGCCGTTCGTCCGTGACGACGAGCTGAAGGACCATTTCGTCGGTCGTCTAGGGACAGCGCCGCCGCTGCGAAGCAGCCTCACCAGGGCGCCTCACCTGACCTCAAGGACCCCTTCTCCGACGCCGCCAAGGCGACCCGCGACAGCTCCGCCGCTCCGCTCATTGACCCCGCCCCCGACGCCGACGCCCAGCCGACCCCCCAGCCGAACCCGGGGGCCCGCGAAAGCGAGCGGTCCGAGCTGCTCAAGGACCCCGCCCCCCGCGGATGACTCGCGCTCTCGCCCGAGAAGCGCGCGGACGAACCATGCAGACGCCGACGATGTGACCTCGGTCGGGGGCGGCTGGCCCATTGCGCCAGACCTCTTGACCTGCTCTCCTGATGCGCATGCGGTACACGATTGCCATTTCCCCGCTCCTCGTCCTTGGGCTCGCGCTGCCGCTCGGATGCACCGGCGACGACACGAGCGACAGCTCCGACACCAACTCGTCCACGTCGCCGACGACCTCACCGACGACAAGCCCGACCTCGTCGCCGACCTCATCTGGATCGGACACGGCGACCGGCACCACCGAGACCAGCGGCACCGTCGGCGAGAGCGACGGGACCTCGACCTCGACCACCGACGCGACCTCGACCTCGACCACTGACGCGACCTCGACCTCGACCACCGGGACCACCGCGGTCACGGCGACCGACACTGGCACCAGCACCACCGAGGGCACGTCGACCAGCGACAGCGACAGCGACAGCGACAGCACCAGCACCACCGGCATGCAGGGCTGTATCCCAGACCAGACGCCGAGCACCTTCGACTTCATCTGGATCGCCAACACCTCGCAGAACACGGTCTCGAAGATCAACACGATGACCGGCGTCGAGGCGGGCCGCTACCTGGTCGGGCCCGGCCAGACCAACGCCTCGCGGACCTCGGTCAACCAGTTCGGCGATGTCGTCGTCTCGAGCCGCCACGAGGGGAGGGTGACCAAGGTCGCCGCCCTCGAGGTCCGCTGCGTCGACAAGAACAACAACGGGATGATCGACACGTCGAAGGACTCGGCCTTCCTCCCCTGGGGTCAGGACGAGTGTGTCCTCTGGGACACGCCGATCCCCTCGCCGAGCTACACCCACGGTCCCCGGGCGACCGCCTGGGAGGCGGTCAAGCAGGACGAGATCACCTGTGAGATGCCAGTTCCCCGGGTCTGGATCGGCTACAAGGATCAGGCGAACTCGGCCCACTTCGTCCGCCTCGCCGGCGATGACGGTACGATCCTCGACGACGTCGTGCTCGAGAACTGGAGCAACTCGTTCTCGCCCTACGGCGGCGCGGTCAACTCCGAGGGCGACTTCATCATCACCGGCTACAACAACGACCGCGTCCTCGTGATCGACGCCGAGACCCTCGAGATCACCGACCTCGGCCTCCCCCCCGGCGGCGCCAAGTACGGGATGGGCGTCCAGGGCAACGGCGATATCTGGGTCGGCTCCTTTAGCGGCTCCCACAACCTCTACCACTACAAGTGGGCCGAGAAGATGTGGGTCGGCCTCGGCCAGGGCGGCGGATCGATCCTCGGGGTCGCGGCCGACAAGGAGGGCCGGATCTGGGGCGCTGGCACCGGGCCCTGCCGCCTCGTCAAGGCCGACGCCGAGACCGACACCTACCTCGAGACCAACATCGCCCTGCCGGGCTGCGGCTCCCCCTGGGGCGTCAGCATCGACAACGAGGGCTACGTCTGGGTCGTCGACAAGCAGAACAAGGCCTACAAGGTCGACCCCGACAGCCACAACGTCGAGCTCGTCTTCGACAAGCTGGTCAACCCCTACACCTACTCGGACATGACCGGTCAGGGCCTCCAGCTCGTCCTCCCGCAGTAGACGGAGCGAGGCGTCCGGAGAGCGCGGCAGGTCGACCTACGGCCGCCGCCACAGCCCCGGAGCGCGAACGTCGACGGCCGACGGTGGAGGCTCCCACCGCCGGCCGCTCTGTTCTCGGCGCAGCCCACCTCTCGAGCGTCGACACCTCGAAGTGTGGCGTGGAGCGCTAGGCCCCGGCCATCCGCTGGGCGGCGACGTCGATCTCGTACATCGCGATCCAGCGGGTGATCTGACGCCGGTCGCGATCGTAAAAGCGGGCGGTCGCGCTGATGTTCCAGTCGTGGTCGGCGAGCGCGGCCACAAGCTCGCTCCGGGCCGGACGCGGCCGCAGCTTGCCCTTCGCGGGCCTAGCCGCTGCGGCCGCTGCTCGCACAGGCGCCGCCCTAGCCCCGTCCGTGGTCCCGTCCGTGGCCCCCACCTTGGCCTGACGGCCCGGACTCGCCACATGCCCACCACCGCCATCGCCGCGCAGCCAGACCGGCAGCGCTGCCTCGCCGAGAGGACCGCTCTCGGTGAGGTGCGCCAGCTCGTGGAGCAGACGATGGACCCCGCGCAGGTTGTCGGCCCAACGATGACCGACGATCACCGCCGCCGCCGCCGCCGTCACCTCGATCCGCGGCACCGGACGCTGACGCTCTGCGGCCCAGATCGCCGAGAGGCGATCGACCCAGCCGAGGATGTCGACGCGGCGCATCGCCAACGGCGGCAGCCGGAGCTCCCAGAGCGCGAGGCGGGCGTAGAGATCACGGCGAAAGGCGCCGGCCTCGACCTCCGCCGCGAGGTCGCGGTTGGTCGCCGCGACGACGCGAACGTCGACGTGTTGATGGTTCGTCGTCCCGAGCGGCAAGATCTCGCCGGACTCGATCGCCCGCAGCAGCTTGGGCTGAAGATCGAGGGGGAGCTCGCCTATCTCGTCGAGGAAGAGGGTGCCGCCGTGGGCCGCCCGAAAGAGCCCGACCTGCGACTGCGTCGCGCCGGTGAAGGCCCCGCGCTGATGACCGAAGAGCTGGCTCTCGATCAGCTGCGACGAGAGGGCGGCGCAGTTCAGGGTGACCTGCGGACCGCGGCGCCGCGAGAGGCGATGAAGCTCCGCCGCGCAGCGCTCCTTGCCGCTGCCGCTCTCGCCGAGCAGCAGCGCTGGGGAGGGGTCCCGCGCAGCTCGAGCCATCGCCGCGCGGAGCTCGACACAGGCGAGGGCGTCGCCGGGGATCGCCTCCAGATCAACCACCGGCGGATCGTGCAGGGGTCCGCGTCGGCGCTCGTAGACCGCGACCACATCGCCAAAACGAAGCACCGCGTTGTCGTCGAGCACCCGCGGGACCTCGCCGAGCGGCCGGCCGAAGAGCGCCGACCCGTTGCGCGAGCCGAGATCGCGGACGAGGTGACGCGACGCCGGCCCGTCCCAGCGCAGCTCGAGGTGCCGCCGCGAGACGGTCCGATGGGGGACGCTCGACCCGAGGGGGGGTTCGACCTGCCGGCCGATCGTCCGCGGCGACTCGCCGAGCTCGATCACCTGCCGCAGCTCCTCGGGGTGGACGACCGTCAGACGGCAGATCCACGGCTCAGCGCGGACGCTCGGCCCGATCTCGCAGGACATTGTCTCCGGCGGTAGCGACGGCACGGGGACCATTGTGCATGGCGAACCCGCAGGACTCCACCGAGCGCCCACCCCCCCCCGGGGAACGCTCGACCCGAGCTCCGTAACAGAGCCGCAGAGCCTACGCCGCAGGGGTCCACGCTGACGCGGATCCGCCCCTGACCGGGGCCGAGTGTCCTAGGACACCTGTCCCAGGACACCAGAGCGTCCCGGCGGCCATCAGGGCGCGGATCCTCCTCCAGGAGCGCAGGAGGGGGCTAGCGCCCACAGCGCTGCTCTGCGCCATCCCGAGCGCCTAGACAACATCTTGAGATCACTCTTCTTCACTCCGCGGATCATGACCTGCATTGAAAGTCCGGAGACATGAGACCGCGTCTCCCCAGGGCGCCCCTCTTCGACCCGTAGGACTCCGACCATGCAGACCACAACTCCCCACCGCCCGCTCCGCTCCTCCTCGATCGCCGCCCTCGGCCTCGCCCTCTTCGCCCTCGCCGGCTGTGACCCGCAAGACGTCGACGACCTCGGCGAGGTCGCCCTCCGCCCCGGCGGTTGGGGCTGCTCCCACTGCGGCGTCGTCCTCGGCAACTCGCCGAACATCAACGGCGCCGCCCTCTCCGACATCAACCTCGTCCTCGCCAACTCGAACGGGATCAAGGTCAAGCTCGGGACGACCCCGCAAAACCGCCCCTTCCGCCTCGATGTCGACCCGACCGCCGAGTCATTCCGCGCGATCGACCCTCAGGATCCCGATCAGGTCCTGCTCCAAGGGACAGACTTCATCGGCGCCAAGATCGCCCTAGAGATGCCCGGGGCCATCGACGTCACCCTCGTGATCACCGACATGGATGAAGAGGTCGAGTCGTGGTCCCCAGACGGGGCCCCGCTCGTCGCCTACAGAGCCGAGTACATGAGCGGCGGTCAGTACGTCTCGCTCTGCCCGTCGACGAGCCAGGAGAACCAATGGTTCACCCTGATCGCCGGCGAAGTCTACGAGCAGAGCAACAACGGGACGATGCGCGGCATCTCCGGGATCACCAGCGCCCCCACCTCGGTGACCCTCGCCTGCGTCGGCGAGGCCGCGGCGAAGATGAAGCTGATGGACTTCCACCCCGCGGGGAACCGCGAGGCGAGCCAGGCCGAGCGGATGGCGACCCTGCGGATGATCACCGCCGACTACTGCGGCGATGGCACCCCCTACACCGGCACCGGCATCCCGGTCGCCTGGCGTGACGACAAGAGCATCATCGAGCCGCCGACCACCGAGGACATCCTCGAGGCGATGTGGACCCCATCAGGCGCGCGCTGCCTCGACACCCCCCGCCTCGTCGAGCGCGACATGGTCCACTGCGAGATCCCCTCCTGTGATGATAATTTTGAGTTCGACGGCGGCGACGTCTGGCGGACCATGCTCCCCTCCGAGTGAAGACGATGAACCACGACGCCTCCCTCGGCATCGACGTCGAGACAGCCTTGGTCGAAGACCCGATCGACGGGCGCCCTAGCGGCTCTGCCTCGCTCGTCGACCGCCGCGACCTGGGCTTCGCCCAGACCGCCGTCAGCGGCCATCAAGGGCCCACCAACGACTCCCTGATCTCCGGAGCGACCCTCCGAGGAGAGGGGATCCAAGCGCAGGCGTCGGTGCCCGATCGGATCGGCCGCTTCCTCGTCCTCGGCCCGCTCGGCTCCGGCGGTATGGGGGTGGTCGTCGAGGCCTACGACCCCGAGCTCGATCGCAAGGTCGCGATCAAGCTCCTCAAGGGCGGCCGGGCCCGCTCTGACTCGCAGGCCCGCCTCCTCCGCGAGGCCCAGGCGATGGCCCGCCTCTCCCACCCCAACGTCGTCCAGGTCTACGACGTCGGTGTGGTCGGCGAGCAGGTCTTCGTCGCGATGGAGCTCGTCGTCGGCAAGAACCTCGCGCAGTGGCTCGCCGAGGGACCCCGCCAGTGGCGCGAGGTCACAGCCCTCTTCATCGCCGCCGGACGTGGCCTCGCGGCCGCCCACGCCGCCGGTCTGGTCCACCGCGACTTCAAGCCCGACAACGTGCTCATCGCCGACGACGGTCGGGTCCGCGTCGCCGACTTCGGCCTCGCCCGTGAGGACAGGGCCGCCCTGCCGGAGGCGAGCGAGGGCGACGCGGCCGGCGAGCGACCGCTCCTCGCCAACACCCTCACGGCGACCGGCGTCCTCATGGGCACGCCGATGTACATGTCGCCGGAGCAGCACCTGGCCGAGCCTGTCGGCCCCCGCAGCGACATCTTCTCCTTCTCGGTCGCCCTCTTCGAGGCGCTCTACGGCGTCCGCCCCTTCGGCGGCGAGACCATGGCCGAGCTCGCCCGCAACGTCCTGAACGGGACGCTCGTCGCGACCAAAGATCGACGGGGCGTCCCCGCCTGGCTCGACAGCGCCGTGCGCCGCGGGCTCGCCGTCGAGCTCGAGGCCCGCTACCCCAGCTTCGACGAGTACCTGCGCGCGCTCGACCGTGATCCGAGCCGCAGCCGCCGACGTTGGCTCGGCGCTGGTGCCCTCGCCCTCGGCGCGGCCCTCCTCGGCGGCGCGATCCATGCCAGCGGCGCCGACACACCGAGCTGCACCACGGGGGCCAAAGCCCTCGCCGAGGTCTGGAACGATGACCTCGAGGCCCAGCTCCGCGATCGCCTGGAGACCCTCCCCGAGGGCACACGCGCGGCGATCGAGCCGCGGCTGATCGGCGGCCTTGGCGACTACGCCGCGGGCTGGGTCGAGCTCGAGCGTCAGGCCTGTGAGGGTCACCGGCAGGGCGACCGCTCAGACGCCCTCTTCGACGCCCAGGAGCGTTGCCTCGAGCGCCGACGAGCCGCCCTCGGCGGAGCGGTCGAGCTGCTCCGCGACGCTGACGAGGCGACCCTGCGGGAGGCGACGATGATCATCGCCAAGCTCCCCCCGGTAGCGTATTGCGACGACCGTGACGCGCTCCTCGCTGAGGTCGCACCGCCCGCGAGCCCCGCCGCGATCGCCGTGGTCGCGGAGCTCCGAGATCGCCTGATGAAGGCCGAGCTCCTCGCCTTCGCGGGTCGTACAGACGAGGCCTTCGCCGCGATCGCCGCCCTCGACGAGGAGGTCAGAGCCGCCGACTATGCGCCGCTCTCCGCCGAGCGTTCGCTCGCGGAGGGGCGTATCGCGCTCGACGGTCGCGACGGACCCCGAGCCCTCAGCGCCCTCGACAGCTCCTTCCTCCGCGCGACGGAGATCGGGGCCGATGCGCTCGCCCTCGAGGCCAAGACCCGCGCGCTCTACGCCCGCGGTGTCCTCCTCGGAGACGCTGGGGCGCTGCGCGATCGTCCCTACCTCGAGGCCTTGAGCGCCCACGTCAGCCGCGATGACCTCACGGCTCTCCTCGCGAACAATAGCGGTGCCATCCTCGCCGCCACGGGGGACATGGTCGCGGCGCGCGAGCTCTTCCGCAGCGCCGTCGAGCTCTCGCGGGATGATCCGCTGACCCGGCCGATCGACTACGCGGGCGGCTATCTCAAGAACCTCGCCCTCATGAGCGACGAGCCCGAGGAGCGCGCTCGACTCTTCAGCGAGGTGAGCTCCACCCTCGAGGAGACCCTGAGCCCCGCGCACACCTCCGTCGTCGACCTCCGCTTCACCCAGGCGATGCTCACCCCAGACCCGGAGCTCGCCGTCGAGCGCTTCACCGCGACCTGCCCCCTCCTCGCGGATCATGCGTCGCAGACCCTCTACCTCAACTGTGTCGGCTGCTACCTCCGCCTCGGCCATGTCGAGGATGAGCTCGGCCACAGCGATGAAGCCGCGGCCGCGATGAGGTCGGGGCTATCCTGTCTCAAAGGACCGATCGGCGAGGAGGACCGCGAGGTCGTCCAGGCCTGGCAGGCGCTCATCCGCGGCCGGATGAAGCTCTATCAAGGAGACGACGGCGCCGCCGCGCCGGAGCTCGCCGAGGCCCGACGCCTGATGGAGCCCCACCGCGAGGCCTGGTGGATCGCCCTCCTCCTCGCCGACGTCGAGCTCGCCGACGGCCGACGGCTCGCGAGCGCGGATCCGGCCGCCGCGATCCCCCACCTCGAAGCCGCGATCGCCGGCTTTGAACCGCTGCGCGAGCAGGCCTTCGATCTCCTGCCGAGCTACGGTCTCGCCCGCGCCCAGGTCACCCTCGCCGAGGCGCTCATCGCCGAGCTCGCGAGCCAGGACCAAGCGCTCCACGGAGCCGGCGACGACGACGATCGCACACAGCCGGGGGGCGCCCTCGACGAGCGAGACCTCGCCACCCGCAGGCGTCGGGCGACGACCCTCCTCGACGCCGCCGAGGCCTACTACGAGGGCGCCGGCCCGAGCTATGCAGCGCGGCTCTCCGAGCTCAACACCTGGCGCGAAGGTCATCTCCGCTAGGCCACCGCCCGACCGACCTCCACACCGGAGCGCCTGACTGACCGCGGGATCTACCGCCGGACTCCCTGTCTGTCTGACTGACTGACTGACTGAC
>Ga0316189_10001263_pt1 | contig 25165 bp, 30 predicted proteins | sample LowCovwburrow_MG_FD_204930 | JGI IMG/M metagenome (GOLD analysis project Ga0316189, IMG submission 204930) | Coastal sediment microbial communities from Maine, United States - Lowes Cove worm burrow | ecosystem: Environmental > Aquatic > Marine > Coastal > Sediment | place: USA: Maine... | reverse complement strand
TTCCGAATACCATTGCCCTGAACGTGCTTGAAGTAGGCTATGGTGACCATTGGTCTAGGGTATTGATGAAAGAGGCAGTCTAGACTTTTTTAAAGTGTTGACTTTTGGTCGCAATGGGGGTAGACTTGGTGTTGACTTTCAGTTCCCCTTTTTCAAATGGTGAAATATGACCGTTCCATTCGACCCCCAAACGCACCTACTTCAGCTTGACGACGCCAGCATACCCGAAAGCTTCGTCGAATTCGGCCCCCGCGATCATATGGTCGTTCACGTTCATCGCTTCAACGGGGCGAAGGAAAACATCGCGAATTACGCGATTCCGGCCCGTTTTGTGATTTTGGATACAGAAAACGAGGCCCCGCATAATTGGATCATCGAACCCTTCGACCTTCGGAAAAACCAGCTTTCCTTCAACGACCCGCCGCCCGCCGAAGGCTATTCGGTCGGCGATTCCGCAATCACCGACTTCGGCAAGGCGATGATCTATGACGTGGAAGGCCGGAAAGCTCAGCACGAAGCCGAAATGAAGGCCATTCGCGACGAAGTAGGCCCCGACCAATCGTAAGACCCCCAAACCCTTGCGTTCGTTAGCGGCCCGCGTGGGGCCGCTGGCGACGCATCCGCCAAAAGGTATCATCGACCATGCGTGTAGAAACAAGCATCAGGACCACAATCAGCGAAAAATCGGGGCAAACCGAACTTGCACATGTCTTTCGGGCCGGGAGACGGCTTGCCTTCGAAGACGGCTATCACCATTACATCCATCCGGGGGCCCTTGACGGCATCGGGCAATTGACAATCAAGGGCCTTCAGAACGCCGAAATCTACTTCTTGGGGCCGCTTCGCGGAAACGTCGAATTCACCGAAGCCTACGCCCCCGATTCAGGGGTGATCAATTTCGTCGATTGCCAAAATGTGGTCGTGGGTGGGCTTGTCGCCGAAAATTATCGACAATTTCGCGTTGCCGAAAAGGGCGAAACGGGTGCCGCCAAGATGCGACTTGAATCTTCGAACGTCGTGAACGTTCAGAATTCGACCATTCACTTCAAGGGTTGCCACTTCAAGAGTCGCGGCAAGCTTTGCTTTATGGCACATTCGGGGTCGACCGTTGAATTGCTCGATTCGGTTCTCGATGGGTACTACTTCGAATTGTTCAACGGGGCTTCATCCCTGACGGCATCACGTTGCAACATAAACCAGCATCACCGGGGCGGCCCCGATTCACATTCAATGCTATGGGTGTCTTCAAGGCATCGAAACGAATCGCTAGGCCGGGCATTCGACAACGGTTCAACGGTGATTGACCGATGTCGAATGGACATGAAATCGGGGCGATCCCTTGTCAGCGGAAACGGTTCGTACGATACGCGATCTAATGTAACCTTCCAGAATTCGCACCTTGAACCGGGGCACGACAAAACGTTCGGCATATGTACTTGGCACAAGAATTATAATTCGATCACGGTTGAAACCGATTTCGGGGCCCAACGCGAACCCGTCGACCCAATCCTTGACTACGTCTCAACGCCAAATGTGGGATTCGCCCGCTTCGTCAACTATTATTACCCATTGACAAAGGACGAAACCCGTCCAGGTGGACCGAGAGAACAAGCCCCCATTGTCGTCGACGGCGTTAGTTCGGTGGACGTATAGTGATTGTCAACATACTAGGGGCCGACTATACCGTCAGGGCGGAAAAGCTGAAGAAGAACCTTTTCGGTGATTGTGATACTGACAAGAAGTTGATCAGGGTCAACACCGACAAGGGTGAACCGGCCGAAACCCTCATCCACGAAGTCATTCATGCCGCGTTGCACGAATCGGGCGTCGTTCACATTATCAACCATACCGAAGGGCTTGAAGAAGCTATCGTCAGGGCCGTCGAACATGGTCTTCGGACGGCCGAAATGATCCCCGAATTCCCCATTGAAGAAAAGGACGAAACCCATGAAGGCAACTAGTTGGACGTGTTACATTTGGAAGGATGACAAGGGCGTCGTTCGTTATGTCGGTTGTGGGGGTTTCACCGATGCCGGTCACCCCGCCGTCGTGAAATGGATGTCGCGATTCGAAGACGATTCGCCGCTTCATATTTGGTTACAATCGCTTGGAGAAGAACCGACCCGCGAAGTGTGCGGGTTGACAATCACTTCGCGGAAGACCGCCCGCCACTTGGCCCGTGTCTATCGGAACGAATTTCGCGAAACGTTGCTGAAGTCAAGGGGTTCAGATTCAATAAACGGGGGCGGGGCGTCGCGGGCCGTGGTCTATTGCCCTGACGACCTTGATTTCAAGGTCTTCGACAGCGTCAGAAAAGCCGCCGACTTTGCGGGTTGTAATGCTTCTAACATTACAAGGAAGTGCCAAAACGTCGACAATGACGACTGGGTGTTCGCTGACGAAGACTTCTGACAAGCTTTAATAAGAATTCCCATATTAAAATTTGACAAGTTAGGTCATTGGCCGTATGCTTTCAGTGTACCCAATGACCTTTTCTTATGAAAGACAAAACAATGTTGAACCTAGTAGACCAAGTTTTAGACGTCGCCGCTGCCCTAGGGGTTGCTGCTGTAGTCGCCGCCCTGATTAGTCTGAACGTGAATGTCGACTTCTTCGCGAAGTCGAACTTGCCGTTCACCATGTGCGGGGCATTAGTCATCGTGATCATCGCCTTTACTGTAAGGGAAGTCCGCCGATGAAGACCTTTCGCAACCTTTTGATACTCGCTTTCGTCGCCCTTCAAGTTTTCCAGTATGTCGGCGATGATTCTTTCAACTGCCACAACTACGCGTGGGAAAGTTCTCGACGCTGGCTTGACGACCCGACGCCGTTCATTGAAGCCGCCGAAGAAGTCGCCCCTGAAGACGCGAATCGAATCGTGTACTTCGAAGACGGCAAGCCGATCCATTCGGGCCTATATCTTGGCAACGGTTGGGTCAAGTCGAAATGGGGTGCAAACCCCGTGATAGTTCACCCGACCTACCTTTCGACTTATGGTAGCAGTGTCCGGTTCTATGCCCTTCGAAGGTGACTATATGTACCCCGACCTTAATCCTATTGCCGTACTTTTCACACTTTCCATAATATTTTTAGCCATTTGGGTTCGCTATGTCGGCGACCGAAGCATTTACAACTTTAAGAAAGTCAACAGAACAATGATGTTTTGCCAACCGTACCAGTTTCACCTTGCCCGCAAGATAGCCGTTCCCGGTTCGTACCCAAGGGCCGTGGTGTCAACCCATACGATCGAAGTGACGACTGACGATCCATTCCGGACCCGCGAAGTGATCTTAAAGGATTTCCCCGGCTGGTATTGCGTGGCGTTCGATTCTTCGATCGATCGCGAATACAACGAAACCGCTAACAAGGTCAAGCGTAAAATACAATACCCGCGACCGTTTCGGCCAGAAAGTGACCCCGGCCATGAAGACTGAACTTGACGAAATTCGCGACATCATTCGCAACCCCAAGAACCGCTTCGACCCTAATTTCATACAAAGAATGATCGACTTATGCGAAGGCTATTCAATTGGATCTTCGGCCCGCGTTGCGAATGCTGCAAGTGTCGCGGGGCCGTCAGGCAAAGACAAGATACGGCATACAATGATGACGAACGCAACTTCGTGACGTTGTGCGAACCTTGTGCGGAAGAAAATGCCGAACATTGGGCCGATATGTGGGCCGACTATTATTCGGGCCTTCTATAAGGGCAAGCGTTGCACATTCCCGAATTGACTTCGGAACCAAGCCGCCAACAATCGACCGAATCGCAAACCCGGATTGGCAAGGAACCACCACAACAAGAGCCTATTTGAGCCACGTTACGGTCAAGGCAAGGCAAGAACCGGGGGTCGCTTCCGTCGTCAGGCTTCGTCGACGTGACGTTCGCGAATTCAGCAACTAACGGGGGCGAATATTCCTTCGCCTTCAGGGCCGCTTCGGTGACCATCTTTCGAACCGGGCAAGCCTCACAATCGTCAGGCAAAACCTGAAGGCCGTTCTTTTCGGCCGTGGGTTCTCCGCATCTTTGAATTGCCCCTTTCGTGCCGTCTTTGCGGAACTGAACTATTCGGTGACGCTCAGAACACGGGGCGAAAAGTTCGTTGTCGCTTTTCTTCGGTTCGTTCATGGGTTTTCGTGCCGTGGGGTTTTCAGGTTCAAACGTGATTCTAGCTTAGCATAGCGGGGGGTTGACTCCCCCGGTTGCCGCCATCATATCCGATCAAGTTGCCGTCGCCTTCCTTTGTCGGGTCGCCCGAACAAGACGTCGAACAATTGCGACAAGGCCCACAAGGACATTTGCCCTTGCAAGCTGACGCCCCTTTTTGGCTACTGCAAAAGTTCGCCCCCGCTTCTTTCTGATCGAAGATGTAGGTTTCGGCCCAAGACGACCCGTCGGGGACACAAACGCAACTTATCGGTACACCCGATTGTGATTCGGTTGTATTGAATGACGTAACCGTGACCGAACATTTGTATTCGGCGTCGCCGCCGTCCTCAGGCAGATCCTCTAGATCTTCTTCCGTTAGGTCGGTGTCGAAGCTGTTGTTGTTGTCACCCGATCCGGGGCTTGACCCCGTACCGCCGCCTTCAGCGACTTCGCGGCCGCGACCCGAGTCGCCTTCAATCTTGTCCTTCTGAAGTTTATCTTGCCAAGACTTTGACCCCGTGCCGTAGCCTATGCCGTTTGAAACCGGGCTTGTGCCCCCATTGACGTCGGCGACGTTGTTTGAATTGTTTATTTTGACGCCCGGTTTCTTGTCGCCCGTATCGCTTGGGTTCCGGTCGCCGTGATCGCCCCTACACTTGCCCGGTTCCATTGACGTGACGCCCGAACCGTTACAGCCCAACCCGAAGCCGCTGACGATCCCCGACCGGTCGGGGTTCAACGGGTGTCCAGGTGGGGCAATTGCCGAGAAGTTTGGATCGCTTCCCGATCCCGCGTCGGAAAGGTCGCGGGCTTCAAGCGTTGGGAATAGTGCCGATTCTGCTATGTTTGCCGGGAAGGCAAAATCATATACGTCGGGTTCACCCGCCCTGATAGGTGTCCAAATTTCAACGTTCACTTGCTTGCCCGACGAATCAAGAATCGCCGATTCGACGATACCGGTGAAGGGTGTCGCGTTGACGTCAGGCAAGTCGACCGTGACCGCGTCGAAGGGTTCGAGAAATGCGAAGGACAGCGGAACCGATAGCTTGACCCGTTTCCAAGTGTTCGATTCGCGAATCAGCCAAAACGTCGCCGACTTTCGGACAAGGTCAAGGTGCGCATAAGTGAAATAATCGATCGTTTCCGCGTGGGTGCCGTATCGCTTTATATTGTGCCGCAAGATCAGGGTGTTAGGTTTCTTTATGAACGGGCTGAAGTCTTTTTGCCACTTACAAACCATTTTCGTTACAAGGTCTTCGGTCGGGGTCAAGTGAACTTCAAGTGTCCCCTTGCCGTCTTCTTCGGCCGTATCCCGAAGAACGTCATCTTCGACGATCGTCGCGACCGTTGTCGGCGTTTCGGGAAGGTACTTGATGAAGAATTCGTCGTTCGTTTGCCACAATGCACAACGGGCCTGTCGGGCGATGTCTTGCAAGATCGTGATCAGGTTCGGCCGTGTGTCTAGGCAAAAGTGCATCGGGTATACTTCGACCTTCGGTTGAACGTCGCCGAACGAAGTTTCGTTGATTGCATAGTCGGTATAGGTTTCGATGAACCAACGAATGATGTCGACCGTGTTCGGGCCGACCGATGAAGTTTGCGTGATGTAAATTTCATCCCGCCAACCGCCGCCGCTTTCTTTCGATTCACTTGAAAGGGGCCTTTGGAAGACGATTTCGGTCACCATATAACCATTATAATCGGTTTCCCGCACTTCATAGAAATCGGTCGGAACGTCAAGAAGGAACTCGTTGCCGTTCAGGAATCTGACGGCCCGAACGTTGTGAATCGTCGAAGGCAAGATGTTCGCGATGTAGGTGATTTCGCGATCGTTGTCAAGTGTGACCGTCGACCCACCGCCCGCCCAAAAGAAGTCGGCCCTTGCCGCTTGTCGGAATCTTTCCCATGAAATTCTGGAATTCCGTAGGCCGGTCCAAACCGGGCCGGAGTATATGTCGGTGTAGTTGGAATCTTCCCCGTCAGATAACGTTCCGGGGCATCTTGAATCTAGTGCCGCTTGAACCGGGTCAGTCTTGACCGTGCCCGTTGCCGGATCGTATCGGGGGTGACGTCGGCCCGATACCCTGAAGATGTTGCTAGGGTCCGTATTCGTGCCCGTAAATTCGCCGAAGAACTTCCCGCCGTTTATGTCAAGCGTTAACGGGGTGGCTTGTGCAAAGCGTTCGCCGCCGAAGATGACGATTTGCCTGAATTCGTATCGACTTTGTTCTTCAAGCTGAAGGCGAAGAAGTTCAAGTTCAAGGCATCGGGCTTGAACGCAACCTTGATCCGTTTCGAAGGCCGTACCGCAAGTAATGTTTGGGTATGCCCCTGAACATTTGAACCCAATCGGCGTTTGCGGGCAAGTGATCGCGTCAGCCAAACCAATGCGGGCCCCTAGTGTGAAGTCTTTAATGCCGACGCCGCCCGCAAGGATACCCGAAATTGAAGGAACCGCTTTCAGCGCGGGGGTGTTTATTGTGGTTCCAAAACACAACGGCCACGGCTTGCCGATAAGGTCTTCAGGTACTTCGTTTGCTGACCCTTCTTCGTAGCTGAACCCGACTTCGACGTCTTCAATTCGGTTGATGACTTCGAAGCTGAATTCCCTTGACCCTTCCTTCCAAACTACGGGCGAATTGATTTGACCCAAGAAGATGGGGAAGGCTTCCGTCGCGAAATCCGTTCCTTCAACCCAAAACCAAACCCTGACGGCCTTCTTATGCAAGTCATTTTCGTCGAAGAACCGCTTCGCTTCGCCGTCGGTATCGTCAAGTGTCACAGGTACACTTCGGGCTTGCCCGCCTTGCGATACAATCACCGAAGCATCAATTTCACCAAGTGACAAGATGTTTGACCGTACTTCAGGGAAGCCGTCGATCGCCCGGTCGGCATACCAAACCCGCGTCGTCGACCCGCCGATCGCCGTGTCTTGTCGTTCGGTCCAAAAGACTTCAAGCACGACAACGATTTCTTGCCCTAGTTGGGTTTCGAGTAGGGTTTGGACGGTCGGGTCGATTATTCGCATTATACTATTGCTTCCGCTGAAAAGGAAAGGGTGACGGTTTTCGTTTCGCCGCCTGTCGCGTTTGTGTTCGATGACGCCGCCCGGCCGACCGAATCGCGTCGAATAGGTTCGCCGAGAAGCTTGACCTTCCATTCGTCGCCGTTGTGGTCAATCAGCTTCCAATCGGCCGTCAGATAAACCCGAATGAATTCGGCAAGTTCGAAATCCTTTTGCCGCGTGATTATGAAAGTCAAGACCATAATTTCGCGATCGTTGGATTGAACGTATGACCATAGCCGCCCGGTCATTGATCGCTTCAATTGAACGTTCGCTTCGGTTGCCCGCGTGTTGCCCAATTGTGGGTCAGGCAAGATCGTCGTGACCTTCGTCTTAGGGTACGGTGCTGATATTGCTACGCTCATTGATTCCTCAGAATTTCCGCCCTATCGCTGAAATGATCAGCAAGGGCCATTATACGCCGAACTTCCGCCTTTGTCAAGTATTGAACCCCGTTGACTTCGGCGACCTTCAATATCAGTTCGCGACCTAGTTTGATTGCTTCTTCGGGGTCTTTCGCGGGCACAACATCACCTCTAGCTAGTTGGGACGTCGTAAAATGGTGCCCAACGTTGAACCCCGTTCACGTTGATTCGATAGAACCCTTGGATCGTATTGCCCGCCGTAAGTGAAGAAATGCTCGAAAGACCGTTCGCCGTTGACGTTCCTTCGAAGTCGATGAACTCGTCGTCGGTGTCGTCTTGTTCAAGCTTCAGGCACGAAACCGCGTCGCCCGCGTCGGTCGTGACATGAAGCGTCGCGTCAACGTCGGTCAATTCCATATTAACGCCAACAAGGCCGTTCGGCATATCGGCCGTGATAGTCGGCGTTTGTGCGGGCCCGTAGGCAATCTTCAGTTGCCCCGTTTGGGTTGCTGAATCGGCATCGACGCCCGACCCGATAATGATGTTCGACGCCCCTGTTGTGGTCGTTTCGCCCGCCCCGTTGCCGATCATGATATTGTTGACGCCCGTCGTGATCAGCTTGCCGCCGTCTTTCCCGATCGCGGTATTGCCCGTCGCCGTCGTCAGGCTTGTAAGGGCTGAACCCCCAATCCCGATATTATTCCAAGCCGCCCCTTCCGCCGCGACCATAACATTCGTCCCGATCGCGACGCAAAAGTTCGCCGTCAATGGTGTGACTTGCGAACCCGCCATCGCATTAGTCCCGATTGCTATAGAATTCGCCCCTTCGTAGTACCGCATCGCTTGCGATCCGATCGCTATTTCGTTGCTTGAAGAAGACGCCGACCGGTAGGCGTTGTTGCCGATGACGATATTGTCGGCCCCGTCGGTGATGCCATCACCCGCGTTGACGCCGATGCCTATGTTATTGTTCCCGGAAGTATTGGCCGCAAGTGCCCCGTTGCCAAACGCATTGACCCCGAACCCGGTCGTCAGAGCAGCACCCGCCCCGCTGCCAAAGACTTCGCACGAACCGCCCGAAGACGCCGAAGGTGCCGTCGCCCCGCCGTTCAAGTTAACAACGCCCGCGAATGTGCCGACGCCCGCCGCCGTGACGCCCCAATTGCCCGAATCAACGACGACGTCGTCATCGACCGCCCCGGTTTGGCCTAGGGTGATCGTTCGGGCGATCGCGTCGTCGCCCCTGACGAAGATATCCCGATCCAATGATTGTAGGTCGATTATGGTTGCCATTTATCTATTCGCTTTCTTCATAGGTAACTTGGATGTTTGTACCGTCGGTGTCTTGGCCGTGTATGACGTCGAAGTCATTGTATTGCACGTCGAGCGTTGTTACTTCGCCTTCGAAGACTAGTTTCAACGCCCGCCCGGTTTGTTGTTCAATGATGTCGGTGTCGGGTGCCACGATAATTCCCTTCCACGTTCGGCCCTCCCAATCGGCGAACCCGATTTCTTTGCCTAGTGACGCGTTTAGGAAGGTGATAATTTCGTCGACTGTCGCGTTGCAATCAATGCCCGTCATCGAAAGCTCTAGACGTTCCCACTTGGCCCACTTTGCATCGGTCAAAAGTTTACGATCGCCGCCCCGCGTCTTTCGGTCAAGCCGTGTAAAGTTGAAGGTGTCGGTATTGCCGAAGTCGGGGTTTTCAAGGATCAGGGTCAACGTGGGGGATACAAAGGGATAGGTCAGCGTCAGGGTATTGCCGTCGGACAAGACCGGCCCCGCGACCGCCATCGATTCGAAGGTTTCGTCGCCGCTCTCGCCGATCAACGGCGAATATTCTTCTTCACGGCAAGCGTTCCCGGTGACGCTGATCGCGATCGATTGCTTCATGAAACCGCCGTGGGTTTCGCTTCGCCCGTATCCGGTCGCCGAACTATCAAGGGTTTCCGATAGCCCCATACGTTCAAGGATCGAATTATCGAAGACTTGGGCGACAGCCGTTGACCATCCAAGAGAATCAGAAGCGTTGTGAGCTTGTGCCACCTGGGGGCCTACGCTGAACATGACGTGGAGAACCGAAACCGATTCGGCGATCGTGGCGACGCCCGGTTCAAGTTCGGTAAACAATAGTTGCGTAACGTCTTCGAAGAATCGTTCGGTGAATCCTAGGTATTGCGTGATTTCGCGGTAGGCGTCAGGGCTTGCGACGCCCGATAGCATGGTATGGGCTACGGGGAAGTATAAGGCTTCGGCCGTATTGTCGCCCGCCGCCCCGAATAGGGCTTGGCTTATGAATACATTGTAGACCGGGTCGTAAGTCCATTCGTTGTCAGCGACGTCGCCGAAGATTGTTAAGTTCGCATTGACGAAGAAATGATCTTCAAAGACGAGCGTTTGGGGCGTCGTTGCGAATATAGTTTGGTTGACGACTTTGACAACCGCACCCGCCGAAGACCGGGCAACTTGGGCGAATAGCCGCGTGACCCTGACGACTGAATTCGTCGAAGCGTCGGCCGCGTATTGGATATGTTGTTGCGTTAAGCGTATCGCTGCCATGGGTCGGGGCCTTTCTAGGCGTCTTGTTCAATGCCGCATTCTATCGCGTCAACTTCGGTAGACGTCCACGCAAGTGACGTATCGGGGTTTGTTTCGAACACGTAGGCCCGCCCACCGTAGGTGTCGTTTAGTGTCGAGAATTGCCCGCTTGCCCCGGTCGTAGTACCTTCGCGGGCAAGAAGCTTGACCTTTCGCATGTCGCCTTCAGTGACCCGAACTTCGGCCTGAACTTGAACCCCGAATATGTCACCCCCGCCGGGTAGGTTTGACATTGAATAAAGATCAATGTCGCCGTTGGCCGTCGCTTCATTGTACGTGGTGTCGTCATCGCTTAATCCGGTTTCGTCCACGTTCTGATAGTTCGACCCGGCCGATGGGGTGAAGTCGGTCGTCGTGCCCGCCCCCGTGGGCGTGATCGCTTCGACGTATAGGTTACCGAGCAAATCGTTATTGGTGCTCCCCGTTCCGTCGCATATGTAGATGTCGTCGTAAATAGTCGTCGCCCCCCAAGAAAACAGCTGAACCGCATCCCAACTAGTTTCATATGCTGACGTTGAACTTCTAGTGTCGACGCTGGTGATTGTCCATTCTTGGGCCGTCACGGTATCATCGTCGCTTGACAAGTCGGCGACCCACATTTCCATGGACCCGTTTGTGCCGTCGCCGACTACTACCTTGAATTCGACATAGTATTTCGTATTAGCGGAGAAGGCAAAGGTCGACGTTCCTAATAGCGAACCCGTGCCCCGGTAGAAATCAAGGGTTCCGTCGCTATTTGATTGGAAAGAGAATTGCACCGATTCGCCCGCGTATGCCCGAAGTATTTCCGTGAAGGATGATAGAACGGTTGGCGTCTTGATGAACATACCGATGACTAGCGTGTTATCGGCGTCGTCTGGTTGCCGGTGTTTTCGGAAAGTCCAATCTTGTGAAATTGCCGTCAGGGCCAAACCGACGTACCCCGTCCGGCTTGTTTGCATGGCATCGGAAGCCCCCGTACCCGTATCAGACCAAGACCACCACCGGTCCATTTCAGTTGTCAAGTTGTCGCGGGTGATCGACGATAGCCATTCGAACCCTTCTAGGTGTAGCAGTGCCATTAGTTGAACTTCACGCCCCCTTGTATTGCGTCCAATTCCGCCGCCGTCCATGCGACCCCCGTGTCGGGGTTTGTTTCGTAAACGGTGTCAAACATAGCGTATGACGTCGAAGCCACGGTATGGGCCGCCGAATCGGTTTCGGTTGCCCCTTCCGCGACGATGTCGTCGAACGTTTCGGAACCGGCCGCGTCAAGTGCAACGACCGAATGAATTGAAATCCCGATGACGTTCGCTTCGGAACCCGTCGCCCCGTAGTCAAGAATTGTCTTTTCGGTTGCCGTACTTGATTCAATGTAAGACGTGCCGCCGTCGTTGCTTGCTTCGTCGATCAGGGCATAGGAATCGGACCCGGCCGAAAGTGCCCAATCTTCGTCAGCCGTGTCACCGTTCGGGAACAATGCGAAGACTTGCTTTTCGCCGACCCAAGTGTTATTTGTCGACCCGGCCCCGTCGTTGATGACCAGATCCTTTATCTTGAATTGTGAACTGCTTCCGCTGCCTTGATTTTGGATAACGACGCGATCTATCGTTGCCCCGCCCGTTTGGGACGTATCTAGGCCGGTGCCGGAACTTACCGACGTTCCGTTGATCCGGACTTCGTATGCCCCGTTCGGGGATGATGCCGATTTGGCATACATTTCGATGAGGTTCCATTCATTTTCGTACCAGTCTAGGGGGTAGAATTTATCTTGATCGGTCGCCCCTTTCGAGTGGACGAAGAAGGTCCGCGTATCGTCAATCCCAAGTTCTAAGACTTCGAGTGCTGAAGGATTGAAGAACCGCAAGAACCCCGTCGCCGACCCGACCGGGGTGTCGAAGTACATCTTAAAAGACACGTACACTTCGGCGTTCGGGGTTCCGAAAAGACCCGCCGTCAGGAAGTCGCTTGTTGACCCGTCGCCAAAGCTTAGGGTTTTGCCGGGCCCTGTACCCGCTTCAATTATTCCCTTTTGTGTACCCGCGTCGGTGTTCGCGTTTACATATCGTTCCTTCAATAAGTTTTCAAGCGTTGTCGAAGTTTCCCCCGTGCCATACGCCCCGAAGCTATCAAGCCATATCAACGACATCTTGGATCACCTTCTTTCGATATATTCGGCTTGTTTGATTATTGAATTCGGAAAAGGGCCGGGCATCCATGCCCGAAACCCAAGGCCCCACCCATGAAAGGGCCTTTACGCGTTGTGAACGTCACCGTCACCCGTCAAGCGGGGTTGAACTAGTGGCGATCGATCTTGCGGCATGATAGCCTTTTCGAGACTGAAATAGGCCCCGTTGTTGGCATCTTCAGCCGCCGCTTCCATCATTAGTTGCTTGACGATCACGGCCGGAAGAAGGTTCGTTTCGGTTCCCGTTCCTTTCGTAACTGACGTCAGGGAAGCTACCGCGTCTTGTTCTGGAATCGTCGATTCGATGATTCCATACGACAACAAGATCGACCATGCCGCCCGTTCAAGGCTTCCGCGTGTAGTCGCCGTGACAGCACCCCAAGCCCCGCCCGCCCCGTCGACGTCTGTCAGTTCAACCGTGACCGGTCTTTCGGTGACCGAAGCCCCGTCGAACGTGTAGGTCAAGCCGCTGGCGTTGTCGACTGACGTGCCGCCGACCGAAATGTCGGCATTCGTCCAATCGGTGACCGAAGCCGTCGTTGCCGCCGAATCGATTGCCGATTCTACGGTCGCCGCGACCGCGTCGAAGGCGATATTGCCAGTTGTGAACGTTTCGACCGATCCGTCGCTTTGACGAATCGTGATCGTCAGGGTATGGTTGCCCGATGATTGTGTCGATTGTGCTTGGGCGTATACGCCGTCAGCCGCCGCCGCCAACGTTTCGACCGGGATATCGCCCGCCGCCCCGTTGTCGTTATTCAACCGCTTGATTTGCCTGACGGCCCATTGGTCAAGGGGTGAACCAACCTTAAAGGTTTTGCGGTTCGTTCTTAGGTTTGCTAGTGCTCCCATGATTGTGAAAGCCTTTCTTGTTTTGGAATGAAGTTTGCACGGTTAAGCGGCATGGCCAAGAAGATGACCCCCGCCGATGTTACGAAATGTGTTTTGATGCGTTGTCGTGGTGCAACGTATCGGGAAATTGCCGAATCTGTTGGCTTCTGTGCAATGACTATCAATCGCCACCTTAACCCGGCGATGAAAGTTAGGGCATACGCCAGATCGGAGGCATGGCGAAAAAACAACCCGCCCGACTACAAAAAGGCATACCAGAATAATCGTAAGAATCGACTCAAGTCGGTTAGCCAGCATTATCAAAAGAACAAAAAGAGAATCAACAACCGTCAGTCGACCCAACGAATTGGGCGGAAGAAAGTTGACCCTAGTTTCCGAATCGCTTGCAACCTTAGAAGCCGCCTTAGCAAAGTCGTCGCCCGCGAATTCAAAAGGGGTTCGGCTGTTAAAGACCTTGGGTGTTCGTTGCCAAAGTTGAAGCTTTGGCTTGAAATGCAGTTCACCCCCGGTATGACTTGGAAGAACTACGGGGAATGGCATATCGACCACGTTCGCCCACTGGCGTCGTTTGACCTTACCATTCGTTCTGAGTTTTTGCAAGCTTGCCATTTCTCTAATCTTCAACCTTTGTGGGCCTTGGACAATTTGTCTAAGGGTTGTAGGGTTTAATCTGATAAAGTATAATTAGCCGTTAATGTATTTCCCGAAACTAACGCCGGGGCCGATGCAAATTGGGCCGTTGAAAACAGTGTGCCCGACGTGCCGCCTTTCGTCGAATCGCTCGAAACGAACAACCCTTCGATGGTGACCGTTGCGTTGATCGAAAAGGAAACTGAATCGCTGATCGATCGCGTCGCCGCCGCTGAAAAGGAAAGCGTTTGACGAACCCCTTCGGAATAGTCTTGGTTTTCAATCCAACCCGCGTGACTTGCCATCGTGTCGGCGTCAGCCAAACCGGTAAAGCTCGCGTTGTCGATCAGGCCCGCGTACCATGGGGCAAGCGTTGCTTCAGGACCCGCCGTATCATTGAAACGGTCAAGAACGTGGTGAATGCCGGTGTCGACAATCCCGTTCGGGCCTTCAAGGGCCCACATTGGGCGACTTCGCCCGTCAAGTTGGTGGGCTTTATTTTCCCACGCCTGAAGCTTCCAGTATCCTTTAAGTAAGAAAGCCCCATCTTTGATTTGCTTGATCGCCCTTGCGAGAAGGGCAGGATCGAAATCACGGTTCAAGAAGCCGTAGCTACTCATTGTGAAATACCTTTCGTTTCTGCCATCGCTTGGCGAAGCTCGAATTCGCCGCGTGTAGCAATCTGGTAATAGTTAAGAATGTCGAGCCGTGTTTTCAAACCCAAGTCGTCAAGATGCTTGGATCGTTCAACCCATGGGGTTACTCCCCATCGGTTGCAGGCTTGCCACAAGCTGAACTTGTATCCTGGCAAGCCATTCGTTCCAAAAAAGATTGCCTATTTTCCTCCAACTTTTCGGCGTCAAGGCAATTCGCTTCGTCGACGATTCGCATGATTTCAAGAAGTTCGTATTCGCCCAATCCGTTCGGGTTCGTTTCCTTGTTGTATGTCAAGGCTTCTTCGACCTTGACCAGCGATTCGGGGTCGTCAATGCTGACGCCCATATCGGAAAGATCAAGCTTCGAAGGTTCAAGTGACTTCAAGACGAGATAGCCCCATCGCTGAAGGCCGTACTTCTTGACTGCTTCCCGATATACGGGCGACTTCGGGTCGGCTTCTTTCTTGCCGGTTGTAGGGTTCCAACCGGTGACGGGTGCCGTCGGTCGGGGGCACATAGCGTCGAATTCGACGTAGTCCCAAACCGGTTGGGCGAAGAAGGCGAATTCTTCCTTGCCGCGTTTGATGACGACCGGGCCGAAGATCGCGTTGTCGTTACTGAATTGTTTTCCGTCGATTTTCATGGGTTGAAATCCTTCAGGTTATTTGATGAAGACGCCCGCTAGTACGGTGCCGCCTACGCCAAGAAGTGTAGTGAAAAGAACCCACAAAACCGCGTTGTGGGTCGACCTTGATCGTTTCAAACGATCAACATCTAACTTGATGCCATCCCGGCCCGCGTCGTCGCCGAATAGGCAACTTTCTATTCCCTCAAGAGAATCAAGGCATCGGTCAAGTTTATAGTCGGTAAGGCTTTGATTTTCGCCGCGTTGTGGACGTTGTTTGCTCATTAGTCGCCTTCCGTGGGTATCATTACGCCGTGAAGAATCATTTCGAAGTGAATCAGTGAAGACAAGTCGTCTTCGATTGAAACCGCGAAAGAATTGTTTTCTCTCAACCGGGCAGGGATACCGAACGATTCCCATCGAAACCCCATGCCGCGATTTGAAAGAAGTGAAGTCGTGGTGAAGAACGCGTCGAAGTCGCCGTTGCGTTGTAGCGTTGTGCCGTCAAGGAAGTCGGAAGTTTCGATATCGTCAGGGCCTTTCAAATAGATTCGAACCCCGTTCGTTAGTACCGTTGCGATCCCGCCGAAGGTGTCGGCGTTCATTGTCTTGTTGTCAATCATATGGCCCGCCAACCGGCTGACCAAGAAATCAAAACCGGCCGGGGGTGAATACGAAAATTCGACCGGGGTGACCGACCCATTGACGACCATACTTCGGTCGGCCCCGTTCTTCAGATACGCCGCCCGGTATTGGTTGAATTCTATGTAATTGAAGTTGTTAACTTGGGGCATTTTAGACCGTGCTGATTATGTTCCAAGAATCGTTGTCGCTGTCGTCTACGATCATAACTGAATCGTATTGTGCCGAAAGAACGTAAGTTGTCGCCCCGTCGATTGTGTCGCTTCCCGCCCGCGTGACCGTGATCGCGTTGACCGACGAATCTTTTTTCTTGATGATCAAGATACGGCCGTCGGCCTTTCCGGTTACGTCTTCAAGGGCCCCGGCCGCCGGAAGCGTCAGGGCGATCGCCCCCGCCGTCGCGTCGCATATGAAGACCGCCCCGCCCGTGATCGTCAAGTTCGCCGTGACCATGACGACCCGGCCGATATGGGCCGTTTCTTCAAGTTCTTCGACAGATAGTACGATCGTTTGGGGCATGATTAAACCGCGACAAATGTCGCCGTGTGGGAAGCCGCCCCGAAGATGTAAACGGCCTTCGTGCCCTTGATGTCGATTTCGACCGATTCGGTCGCGTCCAGAATGTAGCCGCTTGTCGCGTTGACGTTCGCGTTGCCGACCGCCATATCGCCGCCGTTCGCCGCCGCCGCCTTGACGGTCAACTTGCGATAGTGCCCCGCCGTATTGTCAAACAAGAGCAAAGCCGCCCCGGCCGTTGTGATTTGTCCCGTGATCATTGATTTGTACGTCGCCTCTGGAAGGGGAAGAAAAGCCCCGATCGGCCCCGCCGCTTATTCGCAGCCGAAGGCCGTCGGGGGAAAGAATCCGCTAGTAGATAATTCCGACCGCGTCGTCAGTGTTTGCCGTTCGCGTGATGATCGGCTTCTTCGCGACGCACATTCCCGAAAGGTTCACAACGCCGCCACTGACAGTCGGTGCTATCTCGGTGAAGGCGAATTGCGGGAAAACGAAAACTTCGGCTTGTTCCGAACCGCAAGTCGGCCGGTCTTCAATGACGATATCGATCGTGAACGGTTCACAAGGCGACCCGTGACTAGAAGGTTCCCAATCGGCCGCGAAGCCTTCTTGATGGAGAACTTCATACGGGGTTTTGTCGTCAACCGACCCTTCGGTTGCGGTTGATTCCGCCCGTAGCCAAGAGAACGAAAAGGAAGTCGTGACTTCCATTTCGACATCCTCGCCCTGACGAAGCCCAGCAATGACGCCGCGTGGTTTCCGAATGACGGGGTTCGCCCCTTCGGTCCATTCGAAATCACCCGTTTCGACTTCGAATTCGAGTCGTCGCGGATACCAAGTGATCACGGCATCGTCGGCCGGAACCGAACCCGAAGCGATCGCCGGGGTGAAGGTGACTTCGTAAGTCGTCGTGCCGTCTTGGGTCGTCGTAAGCGTTTCCGAATCGGCGGCCGTCAAGCTTGCACCGTCGACCGTCAAGGTGACCGCTGTGTTCGCTAGGTCGCCTTGGAAGGTGATAACGTAAACGTCGGCCGTTTCAACAACCGATACGTTCCCGACGCCAACCGAAGACAAAGCTTCAAGGGCCGCTTGAAGAACCGTGTCGACGACATCGAATGCTACCGCCGATTCAGTTTGACCGTCGACCGTGATATCGAACGTTCCCGCCGAAGGAACCGTCAAGTCAAGAGTGTAGACCGCTGAAGATTGTGCCGCCGTGACGGTGCGAACCGTCGCGATTCCGGCCGTGGTGAATCGTGCCCCGATGGGAACCGTAGTTCGATCATCGAAAAGGGCATGTGTGTCGACCCCTAGTGTGGTGTCAAGTGCCGCGATAGCCGCGTCGTCAATTGCTGACGTGCCGCTGAATCCATCCTGAAAGTAAAGAGTCATATCCCTTAGCTCTTTTATGCGTACTGCCATGACAGACCTTTTTGCGTGAGTAGTTTAAGCTTTAAAACGTGCCGAGTAGCTAACCGCTATGGTCGAATGAAGTCGGTCATCGGTTTGTGCGGGCTTCAAGTTCGTAGTGTCAAGGGTTCCATCGGTGCCCGATATAACCTTCAACGTACAAAGTTCAACCGTGTCGGTATCGCCGTAGTCAAGAACCCGAATGCACTGATTCAACCACTTTTGACACTTCCCAACCCCTTCGATATGTTCGGCCCCGTTGTTTCGAAGGCTTGAAATGATCGCGAAAACGCTGACACTCAAAAGGTACGAATCTTTCGATCGTTCCAAGAAGTTCAGGTTTGCGATTGTCGCTTCGAACTGAGTTGCCGCCGATTCCCAAGAAGGGGTGATTTGGTTTGCGAATTCAACGACAATCAATTCTGAATCGGCGACCGCTTGGTCGATCAAGTGCTTCGATACACTTAGATGCGTCCACTTCGCCCATTTCTCGTTGATTGCCATTTTGCCGCCCGCTGATCCGAAAAGGGCCCGCCCGCGAAGGCGGGCCCGAAAAGTTCTCCAATCGTTCCCGCGTGTAGCTTAGCCAAGCATTACGCAAAGAAGGTCTTCGTCAAGAACGCTGACGCCCGCAAGCAAGTCGACGACGTATCGCGTTCCGCTTGCCGAAAGTTCGTCGGCTTCTTGAACGCGAATCGAAAGACCGTGTTCGCTGGCGATTGCGGAAACAACCCCGCGACCGGCCTTCGCTTTCATTGGTCGCGAAACGAAGGCGATTGCGTTTTCGTTCATGACGATGTTCATCGACCCGCCCGGCCCTGGGAAGCAAGCTTCAGCCGAACCGACGGCGATGTCAAGGGGACGGTCAAGCAATACGGGGGTCGTGGTTGACGTTTGGGCGTCAGTGTCGACTTCGATCACGGTGTAGGTGTGACGTGTCGCACCCGTGCCGAAGCTGATCAGTTGACCTTCTTGGATGTACTTGTCGGTATTGTGAGTGATCACCATTTCCTTCTTGTACCCGATCGCCCTAGCGGTCGCTTCGTTCGCACCCGCCTGATAGTGTTTGACGACCGCGTCGTCGACAACGGCATACTTCAGGGCTTCGTTCAGTGTGACCGAAGTCGTGGAAGTTGCGGCCGTTGCGAAAGTCGGCTGATCGTTGCCAGCAACGACAACGTATTCGCCAACCGTGTAGGCCGTTCCGCCGCCGTCAGTTGTCATCGCCGCCGTTGAACCGGCCGCGTAACCCGCTGTCAAGTTGATCGCCTTGTCTTCGGTGTCAAGGTTCGCGGTGATCGCGTGGTTGACATCTTGGGACATGATGACGGTCGTGTTGTAGACTTTGCCTACGCGACCAGTCATAACCGAACCGTCGGCCAATCGTGCGTCAGCACGTTCGAACGTATCGCTTCGCATCAATTTGGTGTTGGCGGTGTGGTGAACGATTGCCACCTTCATTGCCGAAACCGGCGCGTTGTTGTCAGTCAAGACTTCTTCGGCTTCAAGGATGAAGTCGGCCGCGTTGCTGGAAGTCATCGAATCGAGACGACCGGCCCGCTTGCTTGGGCTTCCTTGACGAAGGAAAGCATGACAACGACCCAAGATCGCCCGTGAACAACCGGTGACGATTGTATCGATTGCAGGCTTCGCATGGATGCGAGTCAATTCGGGAAGGGAAAGGGCATCTTCTTCGTCGTTCAGAATGAAGGCATCGAAGAAGTATTGATCAAGAACAACGGGAACCGCTGTCAAGTTCGCGGGTGCCTCTGTGTTGGCGTCAGAAGCGTCTTTTCGACGGGTCTTTCGCTTGTCAGCACGATAGGCGTTCACTTGTTCGCCCGCGACCGCCAGTTCGTCGCTGAACTGTCGGTTCACGAAGGAAAGAACCGGGGTTTCTTGAATCAGGATTCGAAGACCTTCGCGTGCCCAGAATTGCGGTTTGCCCGCTGTGTTGTCGTTTGGCATAGTGTTTTAATGCTCCGGAAAAGTTTGATGGTTGAAAGTTTTTGGAACTAACCGATCGCCGCGTATAAGGCCGCCCGGCCTTCTTCGGTTTTCATAAGTTCGTTGTGTTGGGCTTGCGTCATGTTCGTGACGTCAAGGCCCCCGCCGCTTCGCGGGATACCATCGGTGACGCCTGCCCCCGAACCCGCATTGACCGTACTCTTGAAGGCGAACCCCCAATCTTTGACATTGGCTTCCAATTGACCGACCGCCGTCGCGGCGTCGACCATTTGTTTTGCCGTATGTCCGTTTTCGTCGGTGATATCCATTTCATACCCGACCGTGCCGTCTTCACCCACTTTCGCAAGCTTCGACAATTCGGCCGCGACCAGTTCGCCCGCCTTCCCTTCGACAACTTTCCCTGCAAGTTCCCGCATCGACGCGTGATTAATCAGGGTGTTTTCGTATTGACTTTTGAAAGTTTCCGCTTGCTTTTGTGCCACCGAAAGGGCTTCGCCTTGCGTTTTGTTTGCAGCGTCAAGCTTTTCTTTCTCGGTCTTCAAGCTGTCTAGTGTGCCCGTCAACTGAAGGGCGACGTCGCCAAAATCAGATCCTTCTTCGAATTGAACGCCCCGGTCGCTAAGTTGCTCCAACAACGTTTGGGATTGTTGGCGAAGACCGTCAAGGCCCGCCGCTTTCGCTTCCGCTTGTGCCAACCGTTCTTGAAGCCCCTTGCGATGCTGCGATTCAAGTTGATTTCGCAAAGTTTGCGGAATCTGATCGATCGAAGTGATCGTTTGGGCTGGTGCCGGGTTTGCCGGTGCCGCTGGTTGTGTTGGTGCTGGTTGCGCTGGGGTGCTGGTTTCGATAGGTGTTGATTCCGACATTGTGAAAACCTCATCTTTTCCGGGGCTTTTGTGGGTATTTGGTTCGCCGCCGCCGAAAACGAACCACCCAACCGGGGGGAATTTGACCGGTGCCCCCGAACAACCGTTAGGGGCGATATAGCCCCCTCTATTATAATAGATCAAAAAACGTGGTTAAATCGCAACGGAAAACCGTTATTTTCGTTCAAATCGGAAAGAATCGCTTTCTTTGTTGTCAAGGAACTTCGCTAAGTATGCCCAAGCACGGGCCGACGTGAAGAAGTGTTGTGTGTGAACCGGGGGCATTTGGGCCCGATCGGAAGATGCCCGCGACGACCCGACGCCGTCGGAAGTCAAGACCGCGTTTTCGAATTCTTGCTTTGGATCACGGCCCGAAAGAAGGGTGATCGCTTCTTCGCATTGTGCCCAGAATAGGCGATCTGGAACCTCCCCGCTGACGACAACCGAAGAACCGGGTGAAGCCGCGACGCCGTCGGTGTCGAAGGTCGCGTCGGTTGCGACCACGGGCCGAACGTTATTCGACCCCGTTGAAGTCAAAGTGACGTCGGCCGTGTCCAGGGGGCCGCCCGCGACCGCGATGTCGCCGTTCGTCCAATCAGTGACCGACGCCGCCGTCGCCGCGACGTCGATCGCCGTTTCGATGGTTGCCGCCGCCGCGTCAAATGCGATCGCTGCTGTCGTGAAGGTATCAGTCGTGCCGTCGTTGTGGTTCACTTCGATCGTCAGGGTGAAGTTGCCCGCCGTGGGGTTCGTGGTCCATTGAAGGACGGTTGCCACGGTCGACGCCGTGTTCTTGACCATGTCGTCGGCATCGCGGGGCCAAGCCTTCGCTTGTGTAGCGTCGGCCGCTTCAAGGGTCGCGATCGTGGCCGAAGCGTCGGCTTCAAGTGCGTCGTATACCGGAACCTTGTCGCCCTTCCACCGAAGCGAATCAAGTGCCCTGACGGCCGCCGTTAACGCTTTGATTTTGTCGGCATCGGTTGCCCCGGTCCAATCCGCAACGAAAAGTTGTTCGTCGAAGTACGCGTCGGCGTCGTCAAGTGATCGGTAATATTCTGCCATTATTCGTTTTCCTCATTTGAAGGCCGACCAGCGTCGCCCGGTTTTGTGAAGTTAGCGTCGCCGCCTTCCTTTTCGTTGTCTTTCGACTTCGGGTCGACTTGCCCGTCGTCGTTGCCCGCCCCGGCCGCCGCGATGTCGGATTGTGCCGCGACAATTTGGGCCGCCCGATCGGCCGCTTCCGTTGCACAAACTTCAGCTTCTTTCTTCGGGTCTTTCGCCCCAAGTGCCGCCGCCGCCGTTTCGGTGCAAAGAATTTGTTCTTTCTTCGCCGATATGATGACGGCCGGGTCGGCAAGGCCGATTGGCGAAGCGTCAATTTCGGCTTCCATCTTTTTAAGTTCCGAAGTCGAAACCGTGCCCCGGTGCATAATGCCGACGGCCTTCTTCGCAAGGGCCTTCTTGTTTGTTTCGCCGACCATGATGTTGCCAAGCTTGATGAACTTTTCGGCTTCGACAAGTCGTTGTTCGTCGGTCTTCAGTGACCACGAATCGGGGTAGTTGATCGTTGCGACTTTTCGCGATTCGGGCCGGGTGTCTTCATAGGCCGCCCAATGATCCCAGATTCGCGATTCGCTCGCCTGAAGGCATAGGCCGATAGCGTTCAGGCCCGCTTCGACCGAACCTTCTTCGCCCAAGTCAGCCAAGCTTCCCGTGACTAGTTCGTGAATTTCGTTTTTCAGTTCCTTTCGAAGTTCAAGCGACGCAAGCATCCCTTCGGGTGGGGGTGAAATGAAACCGGGGGCGTTCATTCCCTTGCCGTAGTAAAGGCCGTAATTCGTGCCCGCCCGCGTCGTGTCGCCGCCTTCGCCGCCTTCAAGGTGTTCGCCGATTTCGGTCGCCCCGCGTTGACGTACCAAGAAGGGGAAGTTTGAATCGATCGCGTAATTCGAATCGGCCGAAATCATATTCAGAAGCGTGATTTGATGCGAACAAGCGTCGGCCATAAGTGACCCACCGATATCGAATTGAACAAAGGGGACCGAATCAAGGTTCGTTTCCTTGCCGCCTATCGGGTCGCCTTGTTCGTTCAAGAAGACCAGTGTGACCAAGTTGCCGCGATCTTCGTCAAGGTAGTAATACCGAAACGACCGAACGCAATCTTGCTTGCCCGTCAACAAGTTGAAATCGTGCTTTTGTGATTCAAGCAAGACGTGGGCCCAATCACTTGGCGAATCGGCGTCGGCTTCAATGGCGATCAGGGTGTTTTCGCGTACGAATCGGTTCAAGTACGGTTGAAAGTCTTTCGGTACTTGTGCCCGCGATGTCGCTTGAACGTCAGGGGCATCGACCAAGACGCCGACCTTTCCCATCGGTAGCAATTCTGGCAAGATCTTCTTCGTGAGGTAGGCGTTCATTGTCGACCCGCGAAGGTCGACGCCGCGACCATTGCCCGCGATCGCGTCTTGGAACTTGTCGGAACCGCCCGGCCGGTCGACGTCGCCAAGTCGCCGCGAAATTGAATTCTTGACCGCGTTGATTTCTTTCTTCGCGAATGACGGAACCGGTGTCAACTTTTCGCGACGATTGAAGGCCGCTTGACCTTCTTGACCCGTCGACCCGACATATCGTTCAAGATATTCGGTGATGAAATCGGTGCCGCCTTCGTAGCAATAACGCCACTTCATGAAGTCGGAATGATCGAAGATGTTCTGAACGTGGCGATTGATACAAGATTTGATCGCGGGAAGGTATCTGACGCTTGGCATAGTGTTTTACCTTGTGATGACGTTGCTTTGATGTAAAGGGGGGTCAAGTATTTTCAGTGCCACTTCGGCATAGTTCAGGGCGTGGGCGTAGTGATCAGGGGCTTCAATGACGAATTCGGCTTTGACCCTATCCTTGTGCATTGTTCGGATCGGTGCCCTGACGTGTTCTTCAAATTCTTCGGGGGTGTCAGTGGGAAGCATAAGGTCGCCCGCTATGATCCGGCCTAATGACTTCGAAAGCCAAGCCGTCTTGTCAACCTTCGCCAAGTTCGCCCCGTATTCGTCTTCAGTTGTCCTAACTTCGCGAATGCCCGTGACCCCGTTCGGGTATTGGCAAAGGTAGACGAATTCGGGGAAGCGTCGGGCGAACTTTCTGGCGTTCGTGGGTTCGGGGAAGTAGTCAATGACGCACATCCGAACCCGGTATTCTCTCATGAGGCCGTAAACGCGATCCCAATCGTCGGCCATGATTCGACCCAAGCCGATGACCTTACCGATCGCCCGATCGTTCGGGTCGCCGTATCGGTCAAGGTCGAACTTCCATTGAACGGCCACGAAGTGATGAACCGGGCCGCCTTGATCGACGCCCAACGTGATCACGTCGCCCCCCTTGGGCTTGCATGATGCCAAGTAATAAGGGGTGATCGACTTCGCGTGTTTCAAGTGTGCGACTTCGACCCGGTGCTTGCCTTCAAGGAATGGCGAACCGACCCCTGAATTGAAGAATTCACGAAGGGCCGCAAGGTCGCCCGCCGCCCCGCGAAGGTACTTGACCGCGAATTGTGTCGACGTGACGCCCGGTGAATACATCTGAGGAACATAGAAGCCCCGGTTCAGTTTGAAGTTCGGGGTGTCGCTGACGTCAACCGGGTTGCCGTTTTTGCATAAGCCCCCCGCATAGAAGCCGCCCGCCAACCATTCGGCCTTTTGATCGTCAGGCAATTCGCCCTTGCATCGCCAGCATTGATAATATGCCCCGACCGCCTTGTTGTTGGGCATAACCAAACAATGCCGCCCGGTTTCTTCTTCAAGATCCCATTCAAGGGCGATAGGGTCAACACAATGGGGGCAAGGGAAGAAGAACGATTCTTGCGTTGATTCCTTGAACTTTTCGTCGACGCCGACGTCGGGAAGTGTTGGGGTGGAAAAGCCCCAAACCCGCGTATCGATGTCGACTTGACCCGACATTCGTTCAAGTGCGAGGGCGACCGCTTCCTTACTCCATTCGTCGAATTCGTCCATGATCATGCGGGCCCCCGAAGTCGACTTCAAGTCGTTGCCTTCAAGGTTCGCCCCAAGCATATAAACCGTCGACGTTCCGAAGCGTTTCATACTTCGATTCTTCGTCGTGACTAGGCTTTGAATATACGGTGACAAGACGATCGCGTCGTCGACCCTTGCCGCCGAAAACTCATCCATCTTCGCCTTTGTCGGGAAGTAATACAAGACGTTCAGCGAATCGCGAATCGCCGCGTATAGCGAAATCGTGATCGCCGCTTCGCTTAGGCCCGTTTGGGCCGCCTTCTTTATCCAATTGAACGCCGCCTTCGAATTCATGATCGGCCGAACATATGGGAACCGACTATTTGAAAACGGTTTGCCGCCTTGCATCCTTCGGTATTCTTCCGCCCATAAAGACGTATCTTCGAACCGGTGCGAATAGAACAATTCGTTCCAATCGCCCGCGATTTTAAGACAAGAAGTGTTGAGAATACTAGTCAAGGTTATTTTCTGCCGCGTCAAGGAATACCAAAAGGCCCATTGCAATTCGAAGAACTAGTTGCCAGTTTTCAAGCAACCAAGTCAACATACCGTCGAAGCTGAATTCGAAGCCGTCGAAAATGTCGAAGATCCCGCCCGCGACTTGCTTCTTCGCGACCGATTGCC
>Ga0316189_10001262_pt1 | contig 25168 bp, 22 predicted proteins | sample LowCovwburrow_MG_FD_204930 | JGI IMG/M metagenome (GOLD analysis project Ga0316189, IMG submission 204930) | Coastal sediment microbial communities from Maine, United States - Lowes Cove worm burrow | ecosystem: Environmental > Aquatic > Marine > Coastal > Sediment | place: USA: Maine... | reverse complement strand
GACGTGATCGAAAAGGGTATAGAAATAACGCTGTCCGATCTGGGTCTCGATGACGATCTGGAGATCGAGGCCGACGATGATAATATTGACGATATCGTGGTCGATGAGGCCGCTCCCGATCTGGGCACAATCGACCCATTCGAGGATAACCCGGCACTTGAATATGCTATCTACCGTATTCTCGAAGAACACATGGAACTCGCCTGGCAGGAAATCAAGCTCGCCATCCAGCGCGATCTCAACAAACCCAAATCGTAAACGCTGAAAACGTGCAAAATCGCGAGGTGGCAAGGTATAATCGCGCCCTTTCGATTTAAGCCGCTTTATTGATGGAAAAAACCTACGACCCCCACTCGATTGAAGAAACCTGGTACCAACGCTGGGAAGATGCAGGCTATTTCGCTGCCCACGGTGACGGTGATCCCTATTGTATCGTGATCCCGCCACCGAACGTGACCGGCAGCCTGCACATGGGTCATGCATTCCAGGACACCATCATGGATACGCTGATCCGTTATCATCGCATGAAGGGCGATAACACTCTGTGGCAACCAGGTACCGACCATGCCGGCATTGCCACGCAAATGGTGGTCGAAAGACAGTTAAGCAAAGAAGGCAAGACTCGCCATGATCTGGGTCGCGACGCATTTACCGAACGGGTATGGCAATGGAAAAATGAATCCGGTGGCACGATTACCCGTCAGTTACGCCGCATGGGCGCCTCGCCTGACTGGGCGCGTGAACGCTTTACCATGGATGAGGGCCTGTCTGCCGCAGTACAGGAAGTTTTTATCAAGCTTTACGAAGAAGACCTGATATATCGTGGCAAGCGACTGGTCAACTGGGACCCGGTACTGCATACCGCGATTTCCGACCTCGAAGTCATCAACGAAGAGGAAAAAGGGTATCTTTATCACGTCCGCTACCCCCTGGTCGGCGGGCCCGTCAACGGTGTCACCCATCTTGAAATTGCCACCACCCGGCCTGAGACAATTCTCGCGGATGGAGCCCTGGCGGTTAGCCCGCAGGATGATCGATACCGGGATTTTGTCGGCCAGCAGGTACAGGTACCACTGACCACCCGGGTTATCCCCGTCATTACCGACGACTACGTCGATCCCGAGTTCGGTACCGGTTGCGTCAAGATCACCCCGGCACATGACTTCAACGACTATGAAGTCGGACAACGCCATGAAATGGAAGTTATCAATCTGTTTACACCCGACGCGGTGATGAACGAAAACGCGCCACCGGCGTACCAGGGCATGGATCGTTTCGTTGCCCGCGATAAAATCGTCGAGGACCTCGACGCCGGGGGACTCCTGGTCAAGGCCGAAGATCATGTTTATAAGCGTCCCTACGGCGATCGTTCCGGCGTGGTCATCGAACCCTACCTCACCGATCAATGGTTTGTGCGCGCGGAACCGCTGGCGAAACCTTCGATCGAGGCTGTTAAAGACGGGCGTATTCGTTTCATCCCCGAGAACTGGAGCAAGACTTATTACAACTGGATGGAAGATATTCAGGACTGGTGTATATCGCGTCAAATCTGGTGGGGTCACCGCATTCCGGCCTGGTATGACAATTACGGTAATATCTATGTTGCCGCCAGTATCGAAGCGGTACGCAGCAAGTATGGTCTCGCCGAAGATATCGAACTAACCCAGGACGAGGATGTGCTCGACACCTGGTTTTCGTCCGCGCTGTGGCCCTTCAGCACCCTCGGCTGGCCCGAGCGCAACGACCCGGCACTGAAAACTTTTTACCCGACCAGCGTGCTGGTGACCGGTTTCGACATCATATTCTTCTGGGTCGCACGCATGATCATGTTCGGCCTGAAGTTCATGGACGAAGTGCCTTTCAAGGAAGTCTATATCCATGGCCTGGTGCGTGACGCCGAAGGCAACAAGATGTCCAAATCCAAGGGCAACGTCCTCGATCCACTGGATTTGATCGATGGTATTACGCTCGATGATCTGCTGCAGAAGCGCACCCTGGGACTGATGCAACCAGAGATGGCACCGCGTATCGAAGCTACTACCAGGAAGCATTTCCCTGATGGTATCCCTGCCTACGGCACCGATGCGTTGCGCTTTACTTTTACCGCACTGGCCACAACCGGGCGCGACATACGCTTTGACATGGGGCGCATCGAAGGCTACCGCAACTTCTGTAACAAATTGTGGAATGCGACGCGCTACGTCCTGCAAAACACCGCTGGTGAAGATTGCACCGCGGGCAGCCCTACGCTGGCCGATCGCTGGATTATCACACGCTTGCAGCAGGTCAGTCAGGATATTGGCATGCACATCGAAAACTATCGCTTCGACCTGGTAACACGTGACCTGTATGAATTTGTCTGGAACGACTACTGCGACTGGTACATCGAGCTGTCCAAGCCCGTGCTTTACTCGGATAACTACCCTGAAGCGTCGAAGCAAGCCGCCCGGCACACACTGATTACGGTACTCGAATCGATCCTGCGCTTGCTCCACCCGATAATGCCCTACATTACCGAAGAACTCTGGCAGCGAGTTGCACCGCTGGCCTGGATCGAGGGCGATACCATTATGCGGCGCAGCTATCCGCAGGCTGACCCCGGCCTGATCGATGCTACGGCCCTGGCTGAACTCGAATGGGTCAAGGCTTTTATCATGGGGGTGAGGCAGATTCGCTCGGAAATGGATATCAAGCCAGGTAAACCCCTGCCGGTTATCTGCCACAAGGGTGATAAGCACGATCAGCAACGCATCACGGCTAACCGTGAACTACTCGAGTCGCTGGCAAAACTTGAATCGATTACCTGGTTGGATGAAGACAGCAAGGCGCCGGAATCCGCCACCTCCCTGGTTGGCGATATGCAGTTGCTAATTCCACTTGCTGGACTGATCGACAAGCAGGCTGAACTTGCACGCCTGCAAAAGAACATCGATAAACTCGAGCAGGATGTCCAGCGTATCAAGGCAAAGTTATCGAATGAAAACTTTGTCTCGAGAGCACCTGAAAACGTGGTCAGCAAGGAAAAAGAAAAACTGGCTGAAGCCGAATCCGCACTCGGTAGCTTGCGTGGGCAAGCGGAGCGTATCGCTACTATCTAGCAACCATATTGTTGTGAACTTTATTCCAATACCCTGTTCAAATGCAGTTACAAACGCAAATAATAATCGGGGGAGTTCTGAGTATGGGGTTAGTTGATAAGCTAGACGCACCGACGCAGACGATAAGCAACGGCTTGTCGATGTTACAATCACCATTCCTGTTATTTTTGCGGGTTTATGTCGCCTGGGTATTTCTGAAATCAGGTATGCACAAAATAGGCGACTGGGAAACCACGCTGGTCCTGTTCGAATATGAGTACCAGGTTCCATTACTGAACTTCGAGCTTGCCGCCTATCTGGCCACTTTTGGCGAGCTCGTCTTCCCGATATTTTTAATCGCAGGTCTGGGTACGCGCCTCTTCGCAATTGCGCTTACCCTGGTCAATATCATCGCCGTGGTAGCTTACTATGCGACATTGGCGAAAGGTGCCGGCCTGGTATGGCACTACCTGTGGGGGTCAATGCTACTTACCAATGTCATATACGGTGGTGGATTCTTCTCAGTAGATCAGTGGCTCAAAGCAAAACTCGGTAAAGACTGAACTGTTTTGCGCACTCAGCGAAGGCAAGGCTGCGGGCATAATCAGGTTTCAAACCACCAGATAAGGCCTCAAGCGTCTGAGCACTGAGGGATAAGCGGCGTACCATTTCTGGTAGCGTCGATTCCATACCCGGGTAATTTTCCTGCGTGCATACACACGGCTATAACTGGCTAGTGGAATGAAATGGTTGTGGCCGATACCGTCAATCACGACCAGGCGAAATTCGTCGAAGCCCAGTCGCTTGACCAGAATATTGGTTGGATTCAAATCGTGGAACACAATCCATTGTTGATAGAGGTTTTGCTTCAGGCTTTCTATCTCGTCAACCACCCAGGAATTGAAACGCTGGTCATTTCGCGCAAGGTAGTAATCCAGAGATTTTGATACCCGGCCATCGTCATCCAGCACCAGGTCAAAGATCGCTCCCTTACCGAGGCTGGTATCTATTAGTCCATGAAATCTGGTTAGATACTGGAAATCCGTGTTACGCCTTCGCAAGCTCGAATAATAATTTATTTCACCCCAAAACCGTCCAGACCGACGTTCCGGGTGCAAAACCTTAAAGCACAGCTGCGCTTCGCCTGGGTGTCTAAAACACTTGCGGTCAGGGCCTTCGGCAACAAAATGTCGCGCGGAAAGTGATACCGTATCGCTCATCAGAAAAGCGTTAATGGAGTCATGGTTCGTCCCTGAACCAATCTCCGGGCGGCAAGAGGACGCCGTTTAATCCGCCTGACGTCGCAGGAAGGCAGGAATTTCGAGATATTCCATGCTGTCCTTGTCTTCAGGCATTTCCAGACTATCACCAACTATCTTCTTACGAATCGCGGTTGGTCGTTCCAGCTTCTTGTAATCGACCTCACCATTACTTTCAGGTTGAATCGCGCTAAGCGGAACATCCGCAACCAGTTTTTCGGTACCAAGCCCGGTGGCAACCATGGTTACCCGCAGTTCACCATCGGTCATGTTCGAATCGATTACGGTTCCTACCACCACATTCGCATCGGCCGATGCCAGCTCGGTAATCGCAGTACCGACATCGTCCAGTTCTCCAATTGCGAGATCCAGACCAGCGGTTACATTGACCAGGATGCCCTGGGCACCGGCAATGTTGATGTCTTCGAGCAGTGGAGACGAGATAGCCGCCAACGCAGCTTCCTTGGCACGGTTATCACCCGTGGCCGAGCCTGTTCCCATCATCGCCATACCCATTTCGGACATTACCGTACGCACATCGGCAAAATCGACATTGATCAGGCCGGGACAGGTTATCAGCTCGGCGATTCCCTGCACCGCACCGCGCAACACGTCATTTGCCTTTTCAAATACTTCCAGCAACGAAGTCTCCTTACCCAGTACCGGCATTAACTTGTCATTCGGAATGGTAATCAATGAATCGACCACACCGGACATTTCCTTGATCCCCATTTCAGCCTGTGACATGCGCTTGGTGCGTTCAAAGGCGAATGGCTTGGTGACTACTGCAACAGTAAGAATACCCATTTCCTTGGCGATCTGCGCAATTACCGGCGCCGCGCCAGTACCTGTGCCACCACCCATACCAGCGGTAACGAAGAGCATATTAGTGCCCTCGATCGCTTCCTGGATGCGCTCGCGATCTTCCAGCGCCGCCTGCCTGCCGATACCCGGATCGGCACCGGCACCCAGCCCCTTGGTAATGCTGGAACCAATTTGCATGGTGGTTCGCATTTCCATCTTCTTGAGCGCCTGCACGTCAGTGTTGACGCAAATATATTCGACGCCTTCGATACCCGCCGAAACCATGTGCTGAACGGCATTGCCACCGCCACCACCAACACCAATAACCTTAATAACCGGGTCTTTGGAGTGTGAATCCATCAGTTCAAACATTTTATTGTCCTCTTGCGTTATTTAAAAATTGCCCTGAAACCAGCTTTTCATTCTTGCCAGAAGGCCGGCCTCGTTTTTATCGTCCAGTTTGTAACCGGACAAGCCGGATTGCTGTCTGTTTCCAAACAACAGCAATCCAACACCTGTTGCATGTATCGGGTTTCGCACAACGTCGACTAGTCCCGTTACATACTGTGGATAGCCCAAGCGCACCGGCATGTGAAAAATCTCTTCCGCCAGTTCGATCGCACCTTCCATTTTTGAGCTGCCCCCGGTAAGCACTACACCGGCGGCGCATATTTCTTCGAACCCGCTGCGGCGTAATTCCGCCTGCACCAGGCTTAATAGTTCTTCGTAACGCGGCTCCACCACCTCGGCCAGGGTTTGTCGGGCCAGGCGCCTGGGTTCACGATCACCCACACTGGGCACCTCGATGGTTTCATTATCCGTTGCCAGTTGGCGCAGGGCACAGGCATACTTGATCTTTAAATCATCGGCATACTGGGTCGGGGTGCGCAGTGCCACCGCGATATCATTGGTTACCTGGTCACCGGCGATCGGGATTACCGCGGTGTGGCGAATCGCACCATCCGAGAACACCGCAATATCGGTAGTACCGCCGCCAATATCGACCAGGCATACACCCAGTTCCTTTTCATCGTCGGTCAAAACCGCACTTGCCGAAGCCAGTTGCTCAAGGATTACATCATCGACTTCCAGGCCGCAGCGACGCACACATTTGATGATATTCTGTGCCGCACTCAAGGCACCGGTAACCAGATGTACCTTGGCTTCAAGCCGCACTCCGGACATGCTGATAGGATCGCGAATTCCTTCCGAGGCATCGATGACAAATTCCTGTGGCAACACATGTAGAATGCGTTGATCAGCCGGAATGGCTACCGCCTTGGCAGCCTCTATAACGCGCGCCACATCGGCGGTAGTAACTTCCTTTTCCTTGATCGCAACTATGCCGTGAGAATTGATGCTGCGAATATGACTCCCCGCTATGCCGGCATAAACCGAACGAATCTGACAGCCTGCCATTAATTCCGCTTCTTCAACCGCCCGCTGAATCGACTGCACGGTTGATTCAATATTGACTACGACCCCTTTCTTCAAACCGCGTGATGGCTGGGTGCCAATGCCGATAATTTCGATATCACCTTCGACCGTGACTTCGCCAACGATCGCGACCACCTTGGAGGTGCCTATATCAAGCCCTACAATGAGGTTTGCCGATGTCTTTTTAGACATTACTGTTACTCCAGATTGATGCTTTGTCGCTTGCTTGCAGAGCTTCCTTTTTCCAGGCCACAGCGAAACCATTGCTGTAACGTAAATCCAGGCGCTCGATTTGTTCGCGCCGGGGTAGAATCTGTTGCTGGTAAATATTCATCAAACGATCGATTTTATGATCGATATTTCCTCTACCCAGTTTGATTTGCAGGCCATTGATCAATTCAACATTGAGCGCCCCGCGGCTATCTGCATGCAATGCCACCAGGCGCTCATCGACACTATTGAATCGTGCCTCCAGTCGGTAGAATTGCTCGAGCGCCCAAACCGGCTGGTGATTGGCTGCATGCACAACCGGCAGGTGACTGAACGAACCGGTATCAGCCAGGTAGACCTTCGCTGAATCACTCAGTAAATGTTCATCATCCCAACGCGCGATCGGTTTCTTTTCTTTAATCATAACTCTCAATTTATCAGGCCAGATGCGGCGCACTGAAACCGAATCGGTCCACGCATTGGCATGCAGTGTTTGCTGCAGCTCGTGTATATCGAGCGAAAAAAATCCCTGTCCAATATACTGGTGCAGCGCTGTCTCTACCGCCCGCTGATCGAGATTCTCAAAGGTTCCAGACAACTGAATGGTGCGTATCGGTAATAATCGTTCTGCCCGCTCAAGGTAGAAGCCACCCAGTAGTATCGGCAGCAACAGGAAAATCCAGTTGTATGACTTGCGCCACTGAAACGAAGCTGGCTGCGATACCGGTTGCTTGCGTTTTGCCTGTTTACTCTGCTTACGGAACTTAAACATTTCAGTCATCTCCTGCGAGCGTTGCTGCGAGTATTTTCAGAACCAGATCGGGCATTTCCAGGCCAGCGGCCCGGGCTGCCATCGGGATCAGACTGTGATCTGTCATTCCAGGTATTGTATTAATTTCGATCACCCAGGGGCGCTGCTGTTGATCCAGCATGAAATCAACCCTGCCCCAGGCGCTAACGCCGGTGACCCGGGTCGTCTCCAGGACGATCTCATTGATCTCCGCGACCTTGCTTTCATCGAGCCCACTGGGACAGGTGTAAACCGTATCGTCTGCCAGATACTTGGCTTCGTAGTCGTAGAATTCACGTGGAGTTTCGAGCTTGATCAATGGTAAAACTTCACCACAAATGAAACCGGCTGTGTATTCGCCACCATCGATAAATTTTTCGGCAAATGCTGCACCGTAACGGCTCGCCTTTTTCCAGGCTGGAATCAAATCGCTGGCCTGATGCACCGGAGTCATGCCTATGCTTGAACCTTCCGCCACCGGTTTAACAAATACCGGCAAGTCGAATTCGGCCAGTAAGCGCTCACAGTCGGATTCACTGCGTAACTCGAAGAAATCCGGTGTCGGGATTCCACTACAGCGTATGACTTTCTTGGTTAAAATTTTGTCCATCGTCAGGGCCGCAGCACATACTCCGCTACCGGTGCTGGGGATACCGAGAAAATCGAGAACCGCTCGAATCGTGCCGTCCTCACCACCGCGGCCATGCAACACATTAAATACGCGGTCGACCTTGAGCTCGGCTAGTTGGTGAAAAGCGCGGGCCTGTAAGTCAACTGGGATCGCGTCAACGCCGGCCTCGAGCAAGGCCTGGTATACGGCATTGCCACTGTTAAGTGAAACTTCGCGTTCTGCAGAATCGCCACCCATTAGTACCGCTACCCGGCCGCATTTTGCTGCTGCTTCGGCAGCTGGTTTGTGCAACAGCATGCTCACAGGGCTTCCCCCACGATACGTACTTCAGATTCGAGACAGATATCAAACTTTGCCGCTACACTTACACGGATATGTTCGATCAGGGCCTCAACATCATGCGAAGTGGTTGCCGCAGTACTGATAATGAAATTCGCGTGCTTGTCCGATACGCAGGCTGTACCCAGGCAATAACCCTTGAGGCCTGCTGCTTCGATTAATTGTGCAGCATGTTTGCCCGGTGGGTTCTTAAATACCGAACCACAGGATGGTTGGCCTATGGGTTGGGTTGCGTTGCGTTGCTGTAGCAATTGCCTGATATTGGAGTCTTCACCCGCTGCGCGTCGATCGAAGCGAAACAATGCAGCCGCAAACCATTCTTCATGTGGCAAGGTAACACGGCGATAACCAACCTCGAATTCAGCCGCATTACGTTCGACCAGGAGACCGCGTCGGTCGAGCATGAACAGCTGCTCCACAGCTGTCCAGGTTTCACCACCGAATGCACCTGCGTTCATCGCCAGGGCTCCACCTATAGTGCCTGGAATTCCGGCAAAAAAATCGGCGCCGGCAAGCCCCTCATTACGACAGAACTTCGCCAGCTTCGCACAACTGACGCCGGATTCGGCATATATGCCTCCATCCGGATTCAGCTGAATTTCGTTTAGTGCATTAAGTGGTGCGATTACCAGACCGCGGAAACCGCCATCGCGCACCAGCATGTTACTGCCAAGACCCACCCATAGAATATCGAGCCCGGTCTCCAGGTCGGCTAGAAAATTTTGTAAATCTTCTAAATCGGCAGGCACATAATAACGGTCAGCCGGGCCGCCCAGGCGCCAACTGGTATGTTTTGACATCGGTTCGTCAAACATCAGCTTGCCTCTTATCGACTGTCTGCTAGCCACGTTCATGTCCCCTTCCCTGTCGGCTGATGCTGCGCCAGGAATTCTGCCGACCAGGCACCGATACTGCCGGCACCCAGGGTGACAAAGATATCGCCATCCTGTAGAACCGTTTCGACTACTTCGTCGAGTCCTTGCAGGTCCTCGACAAACACCGGGTCGACCTTGCCACGACCACGAATCGAACGTGCCAGGGCACGCCCGTCGGCATCCTTGATATGACTTTCACCCGCCGGATAGACGTCCAGTAAAATTAACTGATCAACATCAGATAACACCTGGGTGAAGTCTTCGAACAAATCGCGGGTGCGCGTGTATCGGTGTGGCTGGAACAAAACGGCAAGCCGTTTGTCTGGCCAGGCGGCACGAATACCTGCCAGGGAAGCGGCAATCTCATTGGGGTGATGCGCGTAATCATCGATGTGCATGATTTTGCCATTGGCAACCATCAGACCTTCACTGATCTGGCAACGTCGACCAATACCGGAGAACTCCGACAAGGCCTGTCCAATCGCGTCACCCGAAACACCCAGTTCCCAGGCGATACTGATTGCCGCGGTGGCATTTAAAACATTGTGTTTACCGGTTAGATTCAGCTCGATATCCAGTACCCCGGAGGCATCAGGCAGCTGTACCTTGAAATGGGTTCTGGCGCCCCGGGCAACAATTTCAGTGATGCGAACATCGGCGTCCTCGGCCTCGCCATAAGTCAGCAGCGGGCGTGCCACCTGGCTCATAATTTCGCGTACCACCGGGTCATCGATACAAAGTACGGCCAGTCCGTAGAAAGGCAGATGATGCAGAAACTCGATAAAAGCCTGCTTGAGTCGCTCAAAGTCACCTTCATAGGTCGACAGGTGATCGTTATCGATATTGGTAACGATTGCCATCATCGGCTGCAGATAGAGAAACGAAGCATCACTTTCGTCCGCTTCAGCGACGAGGTAATCACCGAGGCCGAGCCCGGCATGCCGGCCGGAACTGATGAGCTTGCCACCAATCACGTAAGTCGGATCGATATCACCCTGCGCCAGCACACTCGCGACCAGACTGGTTGTGGTGGTCTTGCCATGAGTTCCGGCAACCGCAATACCGCGCCTGAAACGCATCAACTCGGCCAGCATTTCGGCACGCCTGACGACTGGAATACGTAACTCCCTGGCGGCCTCGACTTCAGGATTGTCAGCCTCAATCGCAGTTGAAACGACTACCACATGGGCATCGGCGACGTTTTCGCTACGGTGACCTATGGTGATATCGATACCAAGATCACGTAAATGCCTGACCATCGCATTTTCGGCAAGATCAGAGCCAGTTATATGGTAATTCAGATTATGGAATACTTCGGCAATGCCACTCATGCCGACACCGCCAATACCGGTGAAATGAATGTTACGAATACGCCGCATAAAGTGTTTTGAAGTCACGGTCACGACATCGCTCCAGCTAATATACCTGCTGCCAGCCGTTCCGCGGCCTCCGCCTGAAATTTGGCCCTGGCATTGACTGCCATTTCCACCAGTAAACTGCGATTCTGCTGAAAAAACTTCAGCTTTAACGCCAGGCTCTCGGCACTCAACTCAGCCTCGTTGAGAATCTGGGCCGCGTTGTTCTGCTCCAGGAAGCGTGCATTGTGGTACTGGTGGTTATCCACGGCGTAGGGAAACGGGATCAGTAGTGATGCCAGTCCGACCGCGGTTAATTCCGAGATCGTAAGCGCTCCGGCCCGGCATACCACCAGGTCGGCCCAGGCATAAGCCTGGTGCATGTCATCGATAAAACTGACCACCTCGGCATCGACGCCGGCCTGTCGATAGTTTTGCTGACAGACCTGTAGATGTTTGTCACCACATTGATGTTTGATCACAGGCCGCTGATCACGATCGAGGCAGGCAGTAGCCTGTGGGACAATGCTATTCAATGCGGCCGCACCAAGACTGCCGCCGATTACCAGTAACTGCAGCGGTGCTTCGATTCTGGATTGCAGGCGCGTGTCTGGTGGCTCGATACTGGCGAGACCGGCGCGCACCGGGTTGCCGATACATTCGCTGCGCGGAAGAGAGTTGGCGGCATCTGGGAAGGCTGTATAGTTGCGCACCGCGAATCGACTCAGTATTCGATTGGTTAGCCCGACAATAGAATTCTGCTCATGCAGGAACAGCGGAATATCAAGCAACCAGGCCATTAGACCGCCGGGGCCGGAGACAAATCCACCCATACCTAACACTGCCTTGGGTCGAACTCGACGCAACAGCCACAGCGCTTGCCAGCATGCACGCAGCAACCGAAATGGCGCCAATATCAGAGCTATTATCCCCTTGCCGCGCAAACCCTGCACGCTAAGCCATTCAATCGCAAAATCTGCAGCGGGTACGACGCGCGCCTCGATACCGGTGCGAGTTCCCAGCCAGACGATATTTTCGCCACGCTGACGCAGGCATTCAGCCACGGCCAGGGCCGGGAACACATGTCCTCCGGTACCACCCGCCATGACCAGTATAGGTTTTTGCATATCCTGACTCATGCGCGCGCCGCCGCTCGTTTCCGCGCAACCCGGGCACTGTCGCCAGCCTGGCATTCATAGTAAACCCGCAGTACCAGCCCCACCGCGAATGACATGCTGAGAATGGAATTACCACCGTAGCTTATAAAGGGCAGGGTCAAACCCTTGGTGGGCAAAGCCCCCATGTTGACGCCAATATTGATCACCGCCTGCAGCGTAATCAACAAGCCAACGCCATAAGCAAGATAAGCCCCAAAGGCCTGTTGTTTTTGCAAGGCCAGTTTGGCGATGCCGAAACAACGCCAGGCAAATAGTGCAAACAGGCTGATCAACACGACCTGTCCGAAAAAACCCATCTCTTCGGCAAAGATGGCAAACATGAAATCGGTGTGCGCTTCGGGCAGGTAAAACAGTTTCTGGATGCTGCCCCCGAGACCGGCGCCAAACCAGCCCCCGCTGCCAATTGCAATCAACGATTGCGTCAATTGAAAGCCACTGTTGAAGGGATCGGCCCATGGATCGATGAACGAGGTAATGCGTGCAAGTCGGTAAGGCGAAGAAACCGCCAGCAATCCCATGATACAAAGTGTACCGGTCACGAACAGAATGAATTGCCCGAAACGGACACCACCGAGAAACATCAATCCAAGCCCGGTCATCAGCAACACCGTGGCGGCACCGAAATCGGGTTCCATTACCAGCAGGCCACTGGCCATCGCGAGTATTAACATCGGCTTGATAAAACCCATGGTATTGGTTTGTACTTCGTCGCTGCGCCGAATCAGGTACCCGCTCAGGTAGATAATCAGGAACAGCTTGGCGATCTCTGAAATTTGAAAGGTGAAAAAGCCAAAATTTAACCAGCGCGTGCTACCGTTCACGGTATGACCCACACCGGGTATCAATACTAAAGCGAGCAGGAATATCGAACCCAGCATTAACAACATGCCATTTTTTTTCCAGAATTCGAGCGGGATTTTGCAGGCAAACCACATCAGCGCGAGACTCATTAAAATGCGCAGGAACTGACGCTTGGCATAGTAGAACGGATCATGATTCTGCTGGTCGGCAATACCGATGGAAGCCGAGGCCACCATCACCAGGCCGATGCAAATCAGCGTCAGGTAAAGCAACAGGATGACGCGGTCGTATTCCGGTGCCAGCTCAAGGGTCGGCCTGGCGATCTGGTTGCCCGTTCTGATTGCCTGACTAGTCACCTGCCAACTCCTGTACACGCCTGGCGAAATCATCACCACGCGCTTCGAATTTCGGGTACATGTCAAAGCTCGCGCAGGCCGGCGCCAGTAACACACAGTCGCCGTTACAGGCTTCCTCGTGAGCACGCCGCACTGCCTGCTGCATATCACGGACTATCTCGATCCGGGTTGCACCCTGCCAGGCTTGCTGCAACCGTGATGCGTCTTCTCCCAGTAATAATGCCAATTTCACCTTTTGCTTTATCGTGGCGAACATAATCGACATATCGGCTCCCTTTGATTGTCCACCGGCAATCAGGATAACCGGCCGCTCACGGCCTTCGATCGAAGCCTGTGCGGCACCAACATTGGTAGCCTTCGAATCATTGATCCATTCGACGCCATCTATTTCTGCAATCCACTGGCTGCGATGTGCAATACCGGTAAACTGCTTTATTGCAGCTACGATTGCGGTCCTGGATATACCGATGCTGTGCGCTATCGCCATCGCCGCCAGACAATTAGCCCAGTTATGCCGTCCACTAACCCTGATTTCGTCAACCCTTAACCAGGGTTCGCACCGATGCGCGAGCCAGCTGCCGTTATTCTCTAACAGCCTGAATTCGGCTTCTGCGTCGGGGTTGAGACTAAAACTGATATCGCGGGCGTCGTGACGCGTCACCTCATCATCGAAATTACTGACACACAGGCTGGCATTGTCATAAATTCGCAACTTGGCCTGAATATACTCGGCGTAACCCGGGTAACGATCGAGATGGTCTTCACAGAGATTCAACAACGCCGCAACCCGGGGTCGCAGAGAAGTGGTGGTTTCGAGCTGATAGCTCGACAGTTCGAGCACATAATAATCGGGGTTCTGTTCAAGCAGGTCCAGCGCGGCAGTACCGAGGTTGCCACCAACCGCAGCCGATTTACCATCGAGATTGATCATTTCACCAACCAGCGTGGTTACCGTGCTTTTACCATTCGAACCGGTGATCGCGATCACCGGCTTGTCCACGATGCGCGCAAACAACTCGATATCGCCAACCACGCTCTTGCCAAGATCAGCCGCCTGTTCGATTGCCGCATCCCGGACCGAAAGTCCCGGACTGACGACCAGCACGTCGGCCCAGGCAGTCAATTCTGCATCGAGCGGCTGGGCTCGAAAATCAACGTTATCGAATTGAGCTTTGAGTTTACCCAGAAATGGCGGTACGTCGCGGGTGTCCTGAATCCTGCAGCGATATCCATGTGTCAGTAAATAGCACGCAACCGAATAACCGCTCACCCCGAGACCGACCACCAGGTAATTGACGTCTTGCAGCGCTGTTGATGGTTGATTCACGTTTAACATTACCGAATCTTTAAGCTCGCCAGACCAACTAGCACCAGCACCACGGTAATAATCCAGAAGCGCACGATAATGCGCGGTTCTGGCCAACCTTTGAGTTCGTAATGATGATGCAATGGCGCCATACGAAATATACGGCGTCCGGTTAACTTGAACGAAGTCACCTGCATTATTACCGAGACCGTTTCCACTACGAAGATGCCACCCATGATAAAAAGCACCAGTTCCTGGCGCACGATAACTGCGAGAGTGCCCAGTGCAGCACCGAGCGCAAGCGCACCCACATCGCCCATAAACACCTGTGCCGGGTAGGTGTTAAACCACAGGAATCCCAGGCCCGCGCCAACCAGCGCGCCGCAAAAAACGACCATTTCACCAACTCCAGGCACATAGGGAATCCCGAGATAGTTGGAAAAATTGTAATTTCCGGTCAGGTATGCAAATACACCCAGTGCGCCGCCGACCAGGACAGTCGGCAGTATCGCCAGCCCGTCGAGGCCATCGGTCAGATTAACCGCGTTGCTGCTGCCGACGATGACAAAATAAGCCAGCACAACATACAGCCATCCCAGGTCGATCAGGATATTCTTGATAAAAGGCACGATCAGCTGGGTTTCGATGGGAAACTGTGCCGTGTGGAACAATGCCAGTGCCGCACTTAATCCGATCACCGATTGCCAGAAGTACTTGGCCCTGGCGGACAGGCCCTTGGAATTGCCAAATACGATTTTCTTGTAGTCGTCGATCCAGCCGATCAAACCGAAACCAATGGTGACGAACAATATGATCCAGACGAAACGAGACGATAAATCACTCCACAACAGGGTACTGGTAACAATTGCAACCAGGATTAACGCACCGCCCATGGTTGGCGTACCTGCTTTGGAAAAATGGCTTTCAGGACCATCGTCGCGAACACTCTGGCCGATATTGTAACTGCTCAGATATCTAATCATAACCGGCCCGACTATCAGCGAAATCACGAGCGCAGTGAGCACCCCCAGGATGGTTCGCAGGGTCAGGTACTGGAATACGTTGAAACCGCCGTGGAATTGCGTGAGATACTCCGACAAGCTAAACAGCATTGACATCGCCTCCATTTGCGGACTGCATCAAGATGGCTATCAGTCGCTCCATGCCGGCCGCACGCGAGCCTTTGACCAGCAGATTTACACCCTGGTGTATTTGCGCCAGAATGCTTTGCGCCATCTCCTCGATGTCTTCATAGCAATAACCCGCAGCGCCGAATTCTGCACTCGCGATACAGCTCATTTCGCCAATAGCAAAAAATTTTTCGACGCCCCGCTGAACTGCGGCCTGTGCGGCCTGACGATGCAGTGCCTCCGCCTCTGCTCCCAGCTCAGCCATATCGCCCAGCGCCAGCCAGGGTGAACCCGGTAACGAGCAAAGCACCTCGATGCCGGCCTCCAGTGAATCCGGGTTGGCATTGTAGCTATCGTCTATCAAACGGCTATTAGCGGGGCCAGAGAGTATTTGCAGGCGCCCTTTTACTGCGCAGAATCCAGCCAGGTTATCAACCGCTACGGTAAAATCGATCCCGGCCAGTATCGCCAGCGATACCGCGGCCAGGGCATTACGTACATTGTGCTCACCGATAACAGCGAGCTCACAGCCATGACTTTGACCCTGATAACTAAATTCAATCCGCAAGGTTTCGCCCGTGACTGACCAGGTGGCTGTTACATCGGCAGCATTATTTAGACCACAGCTGATTTGCGTTTGTGCGGCACAGATGCCAAGCCAGTATTTACTGGCAACTTCGTCGGCATTAAACAATGCCCTATGTTCGGCTGCGCAATAAGCGTAAAGCTCGCCCTTGGCCTCCATCACGCCACGCACATCGCCAAATCCGGCGAGGTGCGCGGCGGCAACATTATTCACGTAAACGATATCGGGTTCAGCGATTTCGGCGAGCCGGGCGATTTCACCACGATGATTCGCACCCATTTCGATAATGGCGTAATCGTGATTCTGCTCCAGCTCAAACAGTGTCAATGGCACCCCGATATCATTATTGAAATTTCCACGCGTAGCGAGACTTGAGGCCTGCTTGTCCAGTATCTGGAATAACATCTCCTTGACCGTGGTCTTACCGTTACTACCGGTAAGCGCTATCACGCAAGGGTCGCAGTAATGCCGCCAGTAGTTCGCCAACCGAGCCATCGCCTGCTTACAGTCCGCCACCTCGATCTGTGCAATTTCACTTTGCTGTCGCTGTTCGACCAGGGCCACGGCCGCACCATTCTGGTAAGCCAAATCGACGAAGTTATGCCCGTCGAAGTTAAGCCCCCTGATAGCGACGAATAATTTCCCTTCACAGGATTTTCGGCTATCTATAGTGACTCCGCAAAAGCTGGCGTCAGACAGGCTGTTGGTGCTGTTACCGAGGATTTCGGCCAGCGTCTGTAGCGACAGGTTAATCATGGTTCACCTGCAGAATTCGGCTCACCACGTGACGATCACTAAAGGGACGACGTTCATTGCCGACAATTTGTTCCTGTTCATGCCCTTTGCCGGCGATCACTACCAGGTCTTCAGCTGCCGCCTGTGACAGGGCGTACTCGATTGCCGCCTGACGATTATGCACGACACAGGCCTGATCGGGATGCTGCATTCCCGCAAGAATTTCACTGACAATTTTCTCTGGGGATTCGTTACGCGGATTGTCGTCGGTAACAATGACCCGGTCCGCAAGTTCTTCAACTGCGCGACCCATACCGCTGCGCTTACCCTGGTCCCGATCACCACCGCAACCGAACACGCACCACAGCAGTCCCTCGGTATGCTGACGACTCGCACCAAGGCAGGCCCGTAAAGCCTGCTCGGTATGGGCAAAGTCGATAACCGCCGCCGCGCTATCACGTTCACCAGTAAATTTTTCCATGCGCCCGGGAATCGGCTTTAAGTCCTTCACCGCGAGCTCGAGTTGGTTGTAATCAAGCCCCAGAGCCAACAAGGTGGCGATACAGGCGAGTGTATTTTCGGCATTAAAGCTGCCGAGTAAAGCGGTTACCGCGGTGATCTCCCCGAGCGGGGTAGCGGCGCGGATATTCAGCCCGTTGGCGGTCACTTCACTGGCCAGCAGCCTCACCTCGGCTATCGGTCCGCCATCGGAATCGACCGAGTAGCGAATCAATGATTCCGGCTCGACATCCTCGCTTATCTGCAGGCCAAAACTATCATCGACATTAACCACCCTGCCGGATAGTTTGAAATCATGGAACAGGCGCGCCTTGGCCGCGGCATAACTCTGTTGATCACCATGATAATCAAGATGATCCCGTCCCAGATTGGTCAATACCGCGATATCAAAGTCACAGCCGTTGACGCGATACTGTTCCAGCGCATGCGACGATACTTCCATCACCACGTACTCACAACGTTGTTGCTGGAATTCGTGCAGACGAGATTGCAGGCTTACCGAATCAGGAGTCGTCAGGGTATCCGGGGTCAGGTTATTACCGATTCCATATCCCAGGGTGCCGATACTGGCGCAGGTTTTGCCAATACGCGTCAGAGCCTGGGTCACAAGATGCGTGACGCTGGACTTTCCATCGGTGCCAGTAATGCCAACAATGGTCATCGCCTGTCCGGGATCGCCGAAGAAACGGCTCACGATATGACCGTTAGCGTGATCTAACTGATCGACTCCGATCCAGTGGGTGTCGACCTGCTTACGCAACAGAGGAATCCGCTGCAGACTATAATCGTCGGTCGCGTCATAGATAACCGCGATAGCGCCTGCTTTCACCGCATCGATAGCGTAATCAATACCATTGGTTTTTATTCCGGGTAGCGCAACGAACGCCGAATTGGCGGTAACATTTGCGCTGTTACTGGCGATATCGCAAATCTGGATTGACGGCACCGGATCATGCAACGCAAAACCCGACAGCAGTTCCGAGAGTAACATTCCGGGCATTTTGATCTTCGCCATCATGCCCCCTGATCCTTGTTGCTGGCCAGGGTTGGCAAATCATCAGGCGCAATATCGAGAATGCGCAATGCGTTTGACACGACTTCCTGAAAAACCGGGGCAGCGACCACGCCACCGTAGTAACCATTTTGCGTAGGTTCATCGATCACCACCGCCATCACCAGGCGTGGGTTACTGGCAGGCGCGATACCGGCAAAGACCGAAACATAATCATCTTTCTGATACCCGCCGGCGATACTTTTTTTAGCGGTTCCAGTCTTACCGGCGACCTGGTAGCCGTCGATCGCCGCCAGTTGAGCACTGCCTTCAGGTCCGACCACTTCCGCCATCATGCTAATCAATTGTCGCGCGGTAGCAGCCTTCATGACATGACGTGAAATTTGGTTTTTCGTGGCCACCACCGGTTCTTTGCGCAGCAGGCTGAGATCTACCAGGCGCCCCTGATTGGCAATCAAGGCATAGGCACGCGCGAGTTGCGTGATCGACAACGACATGCCATAGCCGAAGGCCATAGTCGCGTGATCGAGAGGCTGCCATTGACTATAGTGACGAAGATATCCTGCCGATTCGCCCGGAAAGGACACCCCCGAAGCCTCGCCAAAACCATAATCCTTGAAGCTTTCCCACAATTCCTGTTTTTCCAGAGACATGGCGATACGCGACGCACCGACGTTACTGGATTTGCGTAGGATTCCGGCCAGGTCGAGGACACCGTAATTACGAAAATCCTTGATCGCGTGTCCACTTACCATCATGTACCCTGGCGAAGTATCGATATTGCTACCGCGATGGTAACGACCCCGGTCCATTGCCGCCGCCAGGGTAAAAGGCTTGATCGTCGATCCCGGTTCAAACACATCGGTAAGTGCCCGATTACGCTGTTGATCAGCAGACATCGTTGTCCGCCGATTCGGGTTGTACGATGGCTGGTTTACGATCGCGAGAATTTCACCGCTGCGCGCGTCAAGCAGTACTGCCGAGCCCGCCCTGGCGGCATGAAACTTTATCGCCCTGGCGAGACTTCGATAAGCGATATACTGCAGGCGCATATCGATGCTGGTGTAGATATCATTGCCCGACTCGGCTGGTTTTACCTGGTCCAGTTCCTCGATGACTTCACCTCGGCGATTACGAATCACTCGCCGCTCGCCGGGCTGCGCGCGCAACCAGTCCTGGTATACCAGTTCCAGGCCCTCCTGCCCCTGATCATCGATATCAGTGAATCCCACCAGATGCGAGACCACTTCTCCAGCCGGGTAGTAGCGATTGTACTCGCGCTGCAGATAAACCCCTTCGATTCCGGCAGCAGCTGAACGCGCCAGTTCAGGTTCAAGCTGGCGCTTTAAATACACAAACTCACGGCTGGCGCGCTGCTTCAGCATCGCCACCGTATCACGATAATTGAGATCAAGTTTCCTGGTTACCTGTTTCAACGCGTCGAGATTTCCCAGAATTTCAGCCGGGTTAACCCATACAGAATCCACCGGCGTACTAATCGCCAACGGGGTACCAAAGCGATCCAGAATAGCGCCACGATAAGCCGGGGTTTCGATGGTGCGTATTTGCCGCTGCCCTCCCTGATCGGCGAGAAAGCTATGCTCAACGACCTGCAGATAAAGTGCGCGTGCAACCAGGCCACCAAGCAGTGCAACCAGTACCAGCAATACAAAGTAATGCCGTGTGCTGAAGAAAACTGTCGGCGCGTCCTGGCCCTGCATCTTGTCTTTGCGTTTCACTGTAAACGCACCAGCTCAACATTTTCGGGTAAACGCATTTTCAAGTCCTTGCGGGCTCTCGATTCGACATTGCTATGCGCGGCCAGGGTCGTGTTTTGCAACTGCAAACGCCCCCACTGGATAACTTGCCGGTCCTGCTGTTTCTGCACGCCACGTAAATCGGCAAACAATACACGGCTCTGATGTTTGACATAAATCACGCTCAGTGCGCTGCCGAGAACCATTGTTAACAGCAGCGCGAACCCGGCTCTGCTGTTCATCAGGCCGCTCGCTCTGCAACGCGCAGAACCGCGCTACGGGAACGCGGGTTCGACGCCAGTTCACTTGCCCCGGCCTTGATGGCCTTTACTGTCACTTTGAGCCGGATTCCCGATTCAATTTCGCTATCGCGCAGCGGCAGACCGCGGGGAACTTTGCGGCGAGTACTATGCGTTTTGAAAAAACGCTTTACCAGGCGATCTTCGAGCGAGTGAAAACTGATCACCAGTAATCGGCCGCCGATTTTGAGAATGTCAAAAACCGTTTCAAGCAGGCGTTCGACCTGGCCGAGCTCCTGGTTGATGTGAATTCTAATGGCCTGAAAGCTGCGGGTTGCCGGATGACGATGATTTTTGGGGCGCGGTAATACGTCGCTAATCAATCCGGCCAGGGAAGCGGTGTCATCGATGGCTCGCGATTGACGCACTTCGACGATTTTTTTAGCGATGCGGCGTGACTGGCGCTCCTCGCCGTATTGCCACAGCACTCGGGCGATTTCAGCCTCTTCCGCCTGCGCCAGCCAATCTGCCGCCGATTCTCCCTGAGTGGGATTCATGCGCATATCCAGCGGACCATTTTGCTGGAAACTGAAACCACGACTGGCATCGTCCAGTTGCGGCGAGGAAACCCCTAGATCGAGCAGGATGCCATCGATCTGCTCCAGCAGCTCGAGCTCGGCCATTCGGCTCTGCATGTTGGCATAATCGTCATGGATAATGGTGACGCGATTATCGGTATCGAAAGTCCTGTGAGCATCGGCGATAGCCTCCGGATCCCGGTCCATGACAATCAGTCGCCCCTGCTCACCCAGCCCTGCCAGGATAGAACGTGCATGACCGCCACGGCCATAGGTGCCATCGACATAGCGTCCATCCGGCTTGATCTCAAGCGCAGCGATGACTTCATCGTGCAGCACGGGCGCATGCTGTTGCGTCATAGCGTTAACTCGGCTAACGCAGTTGGCATTTCATCGCTGCCGCTATCACCCAGCCACGATTGCATGCGCTCGGCCCACAGTAATTCGTCCCACAGCTCGAATTTCTTGCCTTGTCCGATGAGGACCACTTTCTTACCGAGCTTGGCATATTCACGCAAGGGATTAGACAGCAACATACGACCATTGGTATCCACTTCGACCTCGGTTGCATGCCCGATCAGGAGGCGCTGGATGCGCCGTGTAGTGGGATTGAAGCTGGGCAATGCTTCGATTTTTTCCTCGATCAGTTCCCACTCGGGAAGCGGGTAGATCAGCAGGCAGGGTTGATCGGTATCGATGGTTATGATTAGCTGGCTCTGACAGATTTCGAGCAGGCGATCGCGATAACGCGCGGGTAGAACAATTCTCCCCTTCGCATCCAAAGACAGATTGGAAACCCCTCGAAATTTTTGCACGCTTAACCCGTTATTTGCCACTTTGTGACACTTTTACCCACTTAGTGACACAATATGGCTTATTTTCGCTGCAAGTCAAGTAAAAACAGGGCGTAAATGCAGGTCTTTTCTCAATAACGTCAATAACTTAGCCTGTTTTCTTACAGCTAATAAGTGAATACGCCAAACAAATCGGTTACTTAGAAACAACAGTTAAAGTAATACATTAAGTTGATGAGGATTTTGTGCGATTTTGCACAATTTTCGAGGGCAAAAACGGGGACGCAAGCAATTGCGTCCCCTTGCATGGCAGGAAGTCAGCCTGTAAGCCGGGTTCTGTCGAGGATAATCATTCGTCTGGACTGAAAGTCACCTTCCAGCCTCAAGCAACCAACCCGAAAACGACGCGGGCCACGTCATGGTTTTCCTATTTGGTCTTGCTCCGAGTGGGGTTTACCTTGCCACTTCTGTTACCAGAAGCGCGGTGCGCTCTTACCGCACCATTTCACCCTTACCAGCCGTAGCTGGCGGTTTATTTTCTGTTGCACTGGCCGTGGGCTCACGCCCCCCAGACGTTATCTGGCACTCTGCCCTGTGGAGCCCGGACTTTCCTCCAGCTCGTAATACGAACCAGCGATTATCCAGCTGACTTACCCGTGATCTTACCGATCCCTGGATGCAGCGTCGACCATTTTACAAATTAAATTCTAATGCGCTGACTAAATCGAAACCCGGACAGTAACCGGCGGTCATTCGATAGACTTATCCCGGTGCAAGCTCAGCTGCCGCAGGAGGGTAAATTTTTCCTCCTTCAGCAAAAACGGCCTGATTGCATCGAATAATTCCTGCCGCTCACTCGATTGATACCAGTGATTCCAGGCTGCTTCGTCGGTCCAGCGCGTTATTACGATATACCGATTGGGTCGATGAATTTCAACCGATGACTCTCCCGATACATATCCGTGAGCATTGGCCATTACATCCAGCAGGTTTGCAATCGCGGTTTCGTAGAATTGTTCGAGACCCTCTGCGATTTCACGTTCGATGATTACCCTGATCATTAATATTTACCCGACTTATGACCGCTTTACGGTCGCTAACATGTGTTAAAACAGTTCAGCAGCATATACAATAACGTCTGGAAAACAATAATTTCTCGGAGGAGCCCAGATGACCTGGCAACAAAAGATTCTTCGCGTCAATCTCAGCACCGGTAGCTGTGACATCGAACCACTGAATATGGAATGGGCCGACGCCTACCTGGGTTCGCGCGGTCTCGGCAGCAAATACCTTTACGAAGAGATGGACCCGGCCGTGGATGCGTTATCGGCAGAAAACAAGATTATCTTCGCCACCGGCCCGCTTACCGGCACCATGGCTTCAACGGGAGGGCGTTACACGGTAATCACCAAGGGCCCTCTGACCGGCGGCATCGCCTGCTCCAACTCCGGCGGCAAGTTCGGCGGTGAATTGAAAATGGCCGGCTACGACATGCTGATTATCGAGGGCGAGTCTGAGCGTCCGGTTTACCTGCATATCGAAGACGAAAAGGTCGAAATCTGCGACGCGAGTGAAATCTGGGGTAAAACCGTCTGGGAAACCGAAGATATTCTGGCGCAGAAATACGCTGATCCGTTAATGCGATTTGCCGGAATTGGCCAGGCCGGGGAAACCCTGTGTCGCTATGCCTGCGTGGTCAATGACAAGCACCGTGCTGCGGGGCGCTCCGGGGTAGGAGCAGTCATGGGCGCCAAGAAAATCAAGACCATCGCCGTGCGCGGCACCAAAGGCGTGCGCAACAGCAACCCCAAGGCATTTTATGAAAAGGTCATGGAAGTTAACGCACGCATGGATGATCGCGACGGTATGTCACGTGACGGAACGCTGGCGATGATTGATGTCACCAACCGCTTCGGCAGCCTGCCGACTCGCAATAACCGCAGTGTGAGCTTCGAAGGTGCTGAAAAACTGAACCCCGAAGCAATGCATACCCCGAATGCTAACGGTCACACCAATATCGTTACCAATGGCGCCTGCTTTGCTTGTACGATTGGCTGTGGTCGTATCTGCAAAATCGACCCCACTCACTTTTCGGTCAAGGATCGGCCCGAATACCATGGCGCCTCGGGGGGACTCGAGTACGAAACCGCTTATGCACTCGGTTCCGCGTGCGGTGTGGATGACATCGACGCGGCAACCTTCGCCGGCTTTATCTGTAACGAGTATGGTATGGACCCAATTTCCATGGGTGGTACGATCGCCGCGGCGATGGAGCTGTTCGATATCGGCGCTATCGACGAAACAACCACGGGCGGCATCAAACTGGAGTTTGGTTCGGCCGAGGCACTTTGCCAGATTGCAGAGCTTACCGGCAAGGGCGAAGGTTTCGGTGCTGATATTGCCATGGGATCAAAACGCCTGTGCGAGAAATACGGACATCCGGATCTATCGATGACGGTCAAAGGCCAGGAATTCGCAGCCTACGACGGACGCTCGATGCAGGGCATGGGCCTGGCCTACGCGACCAGCAACCGGGGCGCCTGCCACCTGCGTGCCGATCCCTATGAGCATGATTTCGAAACCACCGAGATTGCGGGTAAAGCTGAAATCGTTCGCGATAGCCAGCACATAGTCGCTTTCCTCGACTCGAGCGGCCTGTGTCTATTCCCCGGTGGTTGTGGCTGGGGTACGGAAGATTATCGCGAACTGGTCGACGCGGCCTGCGATGGTGACTGGAGTGGAGAAGATCGTATGCGTGAGACCGGCGAGCGCATCTGGACCCTGGAAAAACTTTTCAACCTGCGTGCAGGGCTCAGCAAAAAAGACGATACCCTGCCCAAACGTATTCTTGAAGAGCCGGCCGACGTCGGTACCGGCAAGGGCCTGGTTTGCCGGCTCGATGAAATGCTGCCCGAGTATTACGAACTAAGCGGCTGGGACGCGGAAGGCGTGCCCACCGCCGCTACGCTGGCTCGACTCGGTCTGAATTAAAACCAACGCTGCCGGCTTCATTTTGCATGGAAATTTCGGTTACCCTGTTTGGCGGGCTGCGTCACTTCCTGCCCGCCGGCAGCTCCTTCAATAAATGCAAAATTGGCATCGATGAAGGCGCCAGCCTGGAAACCTTGTTACAGCGCGTGCCGATACCGGCCGATAAACCTTATCTGGTCATCGTAAACGACGAAAAGGTTTCGCGAGAGGCTTACGCCGATACCATGATACAAGCCGACGACGACGTCGTATTACTGCCCCCGATCAAGGGCGGTTAAGCCGTTTCAGGCTGCACATTCCTCGGTTCTTGTCACCTTACCCTCGGCATCGAGCGTTTCCAGCTTGACTGAAAATCCCCATAGCCGACGCAAATGTTTCAACACCTGTTCGCTGGTATCCGCCAAAGGCA